>Ga0209404_10000719_pt1 | contig 25336 bp, 32 predicted proteins | sample TroAtlMetagenome_2_FD_187447 | JGI IMG/M metagenome (GOLD analysis project Ga0209404, IMG submission 187447) | Marine eukaryotic phytoplankton communities from Atlantic Ocean - Tropical Atlantic ANT8 Metagenome (SPAdes) (version 2) | ecosystem: Environmental > Aquatic > Marine > Oceanic...
GTGAAGTTGTACGTACTGTTTACCGTGGTGCTAAGCCAGGTGCTCAGGCAAACGTAGCAAACCAAGGTGTATTCGACCTTGACGTTGACAGTAATGGTAGATGGTCTGTTGAGAAATTCAAAGGTCTTCTATTCCAGATCGAAAGAGATGCCAACGCAATCGCGCAGGAAACTCGTCGCGGGAAGGGCAACATCATCGTAACATCCGCTGACGTTGCATCTGCTCTTGCTATGAGTGGAACTCTTGACTACGATTCAGGTATCACTGGTGCTACTGGTGGACTTGGAGAAGTTGATGACACTGGAAACACATTCGTTGGAACACTCAACGGACGTTACAAGGTCTACATCGACCCATATTCTGCAAACGTAAGTTCTGATCAGTACTACGTTGTAGGTTATAAAGGATCCAATGCATACGATGCTGGATTATTCTACTGTCCTTATGTACCTCTCCAGATGTACAGAGCGATTGGTCAGGATTCATTCCAACCACGTATCGGGTTTAAGACTCGTTACGGAATGGTTCTTAACCCATTTGCTAAGGGACTTGCTGCTCTATCTGATTCAGATCCACAGGCAGCTGGTAACCTCAACGCTAACGCTTACTACAGAAGAGTTAAAGTTGCAAACCTCATGTAATCCACGGGATATACATACTTCCAAAGAGACCCCACAAGGGTCTCTTTTTTTGTCTATATAAAGAAAGGGATAGAACTATGGCACAGGATGGTACAAGCAATGAATACCATGCTCTACAGAGAGAACAGAATGAAAGGATTAAGTCTCTAGAGACAAAGGTAGATGACCTTGAAGAGGACAACAAACGCCTCATGGGAGAAGAGAACGAACGATTGAAGGGAAGAATACGTAAACTTGAGAAGTGGGTTGCTGGTGCCGCTGCTGTGATCGCTGCTGCTGTTGCAGGACTAGGGTTGATAGAAGCAACTGACTTTGGTATGGCAAAGACTGCTAAACAAGCACAAGAGCATAGAGATTACTTTGTGGATATACTACATCCCGCAATGGAGAGATCTAATTGGTTGGGTAAAGACTACTCTAATTTGGAAGGAGAGAAACCACCTGAATGGATTAAAAAGAGATAGGTATAAACTCGTAGGCATTTCTTTTTATTAAAATGTATCGGTAAATACGGTCCTTATTTGCATACATAATAGTAGAATTGGAGAACAAGATGAAACCAAACGGTTTTATTATGAAGTTCAATTTTAATGGAGGTGCACAATGCACAACATAGTCTCACAAAATCAACTAGGCAGTTGGAATCGTATCGATAGTAGTATGACAACTTTAAGCGAACACGACGCTGATATAAATTTGATCGATGATTATTTTGAATGCCTTATCGAATGTGAAGACTTGCCGAACTCGTGTAAATCAATCTGTAAAAACGTATTTGATTAAAACTATGCACTGAAAACTTAATGTTTGGGAGGGTCGAAAGACCCTCTTTTTTTACGTCTCTAAATAATACGGAGACCTGCGTGAACTAATGGCATACGATCAATCCCTATTCTCTCCTGCTAATAAAAACTTTCTATCTCCCGTAGGTTTTAAATTTGTTATTGGTAGGACACCTAATGTAGATTACTTTTGTCAATCTGCTTCTATACCTGAAGTTAGTATTGGTGTAAGGGATATACAGACACCAGTAAAAGACTATACAGTTCCTGGTGATAAGATGACATTTGGAGATTTGAATCTAAGTTTCTTAGTTAATGAAGATCTTGATAATTATTATGAAATATATAAATGGTTAAAGGGTCTTACTAACCCCAAGCACCAGCAAGAATTTTTTGATTATATCGATCAGGTTGACGAGAGGGGTAGACCAAATAATTTTGAGAAGCAAATGAGTGATGCTCGTTTATTGATTCTGAATAGTAACTACAATACAATATCTGCAATTAACTTCTTCAATATATTTCCAACAAGTTTAACCACTCTGGAGTTTGATGCATCAGCAACTGACATCAATTACTTCACTGCTAATGTTAACTTCAAGTATACACTGTACGAAATCACTGATAAGGCTGGCGTGAAAGTATGAACCTAGACACTTTGAATGACATGTGGGAGAAAGACTCACAATTAAACGATGAAAAATTAGACCATGACAGTTTAGAGATCCCCAGATTACATGCTAAATATTTAAGACTTTACAACACATTCACCACCCTTCGGGATCAAGGTGAGTTGGATTGTAAACGTACCTACCGAGAGAGGTGGGAGTACTATACTGGTAAAGCGGAGAAACCTTTTCACCTTAAACTCATCAAGACAGATGTTCCAATCTATCTGGAATCTGATGAAGAATATTCTAAATCCGTTCTTAAGCTGAAGTACTATAACCAAATGGTCGAGGCATTGAAAGCAATTCTACAAGCGATCAATAACCGTTCATTCTATATCAAAAATGCAATTGAGTTTGCTAAGTTCCTGAAAGGTTATGAAATCTAATGTTATTATTCAGAAGAAGAACGAAGTCTATCTAACAATTGAATGTGAACCTCATGTAGGTCACGAGCTAGCAGACGAGTTTACTTTTGAGGTGCCTCAAGCCAAGTTCATGTCAGCGTACAAGAAGAGGTTTTGGGATGGGAAAATTAAATTATTCTCCCCAGGTACAGGCGAGATTTATGTTGGTCTTCTCCCTTATATTATTGCGTTTTGCGAGCAAAGGGGGTATGAAGTCATCCATAGGGACAACGAATTTTATGGACTTCCATCGACGGTGGATGAGTTCATTACGCCCCAAGGAATAGGGGAATTCGTAAAGTCACTCAACCTACCATTCAAAGTTAGAGACTATCAGTACAAAGGTATCTACGAAGCCTTACGTCACAAACGTAAACTGTTACTGTCACCTACAGGTTCTGGTAAATCATTAATGATCTATGCTCTCGCACGTTTTTGGGAGAGAAAGAATCTAAGAACACTTATAGTTGTTCCAACTACATCACTCGTTGAGCAGATGTATAAAGACTTTGAGAAGTATGGTTGGAATTCAGAGCATCATTGCCACAGAGTATATGCTGGTAATGATCCTAGGTCTGACAAGGATGTGATAATAACCACATGGCAGTCAGTATATAAATTACCCAAATCATACTTTGAAAAGTTCGGTGCTATAATAGGAGATGAGGCTCACCTGTTTAAGGCAAAATCTCTGACTAGTATAATGAACAAACTTTATGATTGTAAGTACCGTGTGGGGTTCACAGGCACCTTAGACGGGACACAAACCAATCGCTTGGTGTTGGAGGGTGTGTTTGGTACTGTTGATAAAATTACTAGGACAGAGACGCTTATTAAGGAAGGACATCTTTCTGAATTTGAGATTAAAGTTTTAATACTCAAGCATGATGATAAAGACTTTGATTCATATCAACAGGAAATGGATTACCTTGTTGAGCATGAGGGTAGAAATAAATTTATACGTAACTTAGTTTGTCAGTTGGATGGAAACACACTCGTCCTGTTCAACTACGTTGAACGGCATGGGATGCCTTTATTTGAGATGATAAATAATAAGGTAGGGAAAGACCGTCAAGTCTTTCTAGTCCATGGAGGAGTGGAAGTTGAAGATCGAGAAAAAGCAAGAGAGATCGCAGAGACGACAAATGATTCCATCATTGTTGCCAGCTATGGGACTTTTAGTACTGGTATCAACATTAGGAATCTTAACAACGTCGTGTTCGCAAGCCCCAGTAAGTCCCGAATTAGAAATCTCCAATCCATTGGCAGAGTCCTCAGAAGGGGAGTAGATAACCGTAAGGCAATCCTCTATGATATAGCAGACAATATATCTAAGGGGTCTAAAAGGAACTATACCTTGAACCATCTTGTTGAACGTGTGAAAATATACAATGAAGAGAGTTTTGATTATGAGTTCATTGATGTACGAATTAGAAGCAATGGATAACCCAGAGGTTAAACCAGAAGACAGATCAGATTTTCTCGCCGCACTAAAATTAGTGTCTGGTGAAGAAATTCTTTCTGTAGTATCTCATGTGCATGACGAGAATGGAGACTATCTCATTGTAGAGAATCCTATTCAGATCGAAGAGGTTACTTTACCTAACAAGTCACAAGGTGCTAAGGTTTCGCCGTGGATGAAATTTTCTAAAGAAGAAGAATTTATTATTCCTAAAGATAAAATTATTACTATCGTTGAAGTAGATACTGAGGTTCAAATATTTTATGCAATGTCTTTAAGGAGACTTAACGGTGACACTATAACTGATGCTACTGGTAGGATCTCCACTGTAGAGGAAGCTCGTATTAAACTAGATAAGCTATTTGGTATATAACCCTTTCTGAACTCGCACACTCATATTCTACAGATGGAATACTGGTTTGTCAAGCCCCCATTGACATTGTGATCGTTTTGTTATAAAATATATGTACTCACCCATACAAATATATGGCAGTTAGAAAGAAAGTAGTTAGTGAGCATTATGTAAATAACAAAGAATTCCTTGAGGCACTTGTTATTTTTAAAAAAGCATGTGCTGTAGCAAAGGAAGCGGGTGAACCCCGACCACCCATCAGTAATTATATTGGGGAATGTTTTTTAAAGATTGCTACACATCTATCATATAAACCAAACTTTGTCAACTACATGTTCCGAGAGGACATGATATGTGATGGCATTGAGAACTGTGTACAATACATACAGAATTTTAATCCAGCAAAGTCGAACAACCCCTTTGCATACTTTACTCAGATTATATACTACGCATTCCTTAGACGGATTCAGAAAGAGAAGCGTCAGTTGGAGATTAAGAATAAGATTTTAACTAAGTCTGGATACGATCAAGTATTCCATACGGATGACAAGACAGGACATTCAGACTATAATACCATTAAGGAGAATGTAGAGATAAAGATTAAGTGACATATCCTATTACTATTGTTGACAACTTCTTTGAGGATCCTGATGAGGTTGTTAAATTAACCAAGGATATTAAATGGTATAAACCTGATATTGGTAATTGGCCAGGTGAAAGGACAAAGCAAATTCATCACGAGTTACCTAGGTTCTTTAAGTATTTTGGTGAGAGGATCCATTGGTTATTCCATGATCAGATACCTGACTACTGGAATTTACAAGCTCACTTTCAAAGGATCAAACCATTTGGAGATGACCAATGGGATAAAAGGAATCAGGGATGGATCCATCAAGACATTGACACATGGTTTGGTGGTATAGTATACTTAAATCCTGATCCCAGTCCAAACTCAGGTACATCCATCTACTCCACTAAGCAGGGATATTCTCTGCAGTATAAAGAAGAGATGGGTATGAAAGAGAAATTATATCTGGGTAAGGATTTTGATATGGATGAGTACAACAAAGCATTTGATTCTATGCGTGAGCAGTATGTTGAAACATGTTCTGTTGAAAATGTCTATAATAGATTTGTTCTATTCAATGGACAGACACATCATGGGGTTAAGACCTTTGGCACTAAGGAACGATTAACGTTGAATTTTTTTGGTATGGAGATGACAGGTAAGAAACCGCCATTGGTTCGTGCAAGATGAAGGTAGCAATTATAACTGATCAGCACTTCGGTGCAAGGAAATCTAGTCGTATCTTCCATGAATTCTTCAAGAAGTTTTATGATAATATATTCTTTCCTACCCTAAAAAAACGCGGGATCGATACCGTTCTTGATCTAGGAGATACCTTTGACAACCGTAGGAACTTAGATCTATGGGCTGCTCAGTGGAGTACAAATAATTATTTCTCTCGTCTTAAGGATATGGGTGTGACAGTCCATTCTTTAGTTGGGAATCATACTGCATATTTTAAGGATACTAATAAGGTCAATACTCTTGAGAGTGTTCTTGGTGAGTATGATAATATTAAAATATATGACAGTGCTACTGAGGTTATGATAGGTGGTCTACCTATCCTATTCATCCCATGGATAAATGCTGAGAACCATGATGAGACCTATGCTCTCATCGAACAGAGTGATTGTCCAGTAGCAATGGGTCACTTAGAACTTAATGGGTTCGAGGCACATAGAGGATACATCATGGATCATGGCCATGCTACTTCTCCTTATAAGAAATTTGATAAGGTATTCTCAGGACACTATCATCAGAAGAGTACTAGAGAGAATATAACATACCTAGGAAATCCATATCAAATCTATTGGAATGATTATAATTCCAAGCGTGGGTTCCATATATTTGATACTAATACTAAGAAGTTGGAGTTTATACCGAACCCTTATGAGATTTATAGTAAGATATATTACAACGAAGAACAGTTAAATAGTAGTAGATTTGATTATACAGATTACACTAATAATTTTATTAAGGTTATAGTTGAAAAGAAAACAGATTCAGATAAGTTTGAATTTTTTATCAGTCAACTATATGCTGCTGGTGTACATGATATAAAGATAATTGAAGATCCTTCCTTTGAGCAAGACTTGAATGAAGAGATTGATTTAGATAAAGAAGATACTCTTACCATACTTGAAAGGTATGTGGATGATATGGAACACTCAGATAAACCTGCACTTAAATCTATTTTAAAAACTCTTTATGTTGAAGCATTGGAGATTGCATAATGTTTATACTATCACTCCAAGGAAAAGAAAATGAGGGTGCTTACGCTGTCGATGGAGACCAAGGAAAGCAATTAGTATATATGTTCCTTGACAAAGACGACGCAGTACGCTATGCTGGACTTCTGGAAGCTGATGACTTCCCAGACATGTCAGTGGTAGAAGTTGATGATCGAGAGATTATTCATGCTTGCGTAACACACGGTCATGAATATTATGTTGTCACTCCTGATGATATAGTAGTACCGCCTAGGGTCTAATTTTTGTCGAATGATTCAATTCAAGTCTGTCAGATGGAAGAACTTTCTTTCAACTGGTAATGCATTTAGTGAGATACGTCTTGACGCAAGCCCTGCCACTCTGATAGTTGGTACAAACGGTGCTGGTAAATCCACATTCTTGGATGCCATGTGCTTTGCTTTGTTCAACAAACCCTTTCGTAAGATAACAAAAGGCCAATTGGTCAATGCTGTCAATGAGAGGGATCTGCTTGTTGAGATAGAATTTAGTATTGGTTCTCGTGACTATATGATACGCAGAGGTGCAAAGCCTAATGTGTTTGAAATCTATCTTAATGGTGAGATGCTTAACCAAGAAGCATCTGTACAAGAACAGCAGAAGCATCTGGAACAGAGTATTCTGAGACTGAATTATAAATCATTCACTCAGGTGGTGATCTTAGGATCGTCATGCTTTGTTCCATTCATGCAACTTACACCCCCTAACCGTAGAGAAGTTATTGAAGATCTTTTAGATATTCGTATCTTCTCTACAATGAACACTCTTCTTAAAGAGAAGGTGAAGGGAGTTAAAGAAACTCTTAGGGAATGTGATCATCAATATGAATTGGTGAAGCAGAAGGTTCAGATGCAGCAAAGGTTTATTGCTGACCTTAAGGAACAATCCTCTGCAAATAATGCTAGACGTTCAAAGGATATAGAATCATTAGAGAGTGAAATAACCTTTCTTATGACTGATGTTGCAGAAGGATTAGAAGTTTCTGCATCTCATGATAAGAGCCTAGATAGCTATGGAAATGTAGAAGAGGAATTGTCACAACTTCGTTTGTATGAATCGAGGTTTGATGATAAGAAGAAAGCATTTAAAAAAGAGTTTAAGTTTTTTGATAAGAATGATAGTTGTCCGACTTGCAAGTCCGTCATCACAGAAGACGTTAGAGCTAATAAGAAAGCTGAAATTACTGCGTCAATAGATGAGATTGATGAGGCATCAATTGCACTACAGAAAAAATTAAAGAGTATTGTACAACAGGTATCTGATAAACAGATTGTTATATCTGATCTTATGGAGGTACAACAGAAGATTAGTAATTGTAATAAAGAGATACAGTGGAAGAAGAAAGAGATTAAGAAGATAGAAGAGAAGATAAAGAACGCAGACAATAATAATCTCACTAGAGAGAAGGAGAAGTTACAGGAGATAGCAAGTACTGGTATGAAAGTGGAGAAGGAATTGTCCACTAATAGAAAGGTACGTAACGATTATGATACTGTAACAAATATGCTACGTGATACTGGTATTAAAGCTGGTATCATTAAGAGGTATCTACCTGTTATGAATCAATTGATCAATAGGTACCTTAAGGAACTAGACTTCTATGTTTCCTTTGATCTTGATGAGAATTTTGAGGAGACTATTAAGTCTAGGTTCCGAGATGAGTTTTCATATGCTTCGTTCTCTGAAGGAGAGAAGATGAGGATTGACCTTGCCTTACTCTTCACTTGGAGGACTATTGCTAAGATGAAGAACAGTGCTAATACTAATCTGTTGATCCTAGACGAGATCTTTGACAGTAGTTTAGATGTATCTGGTACTGATGACTTCCTTAAGATCTTACATACGGTTGCTGACAATACTAATGTATTTGTTATTTCCCATAAGACAGAAACTCTTCAAGACAAATTTGCTTCCACTCTAGTTGTAGAAAAGAAACAAAACTTCTCTATAATTACTAAGGAAGAATAAATATTCACCAAACCCTTTAAACATATGACATACTCAGGCGGCATAGACGGGAACTTCGTACCAAACGGAGGTATCGGCACAGGATCAGCAATTCCAGGAATTGATATTTCAACTGAAGGTCCAGGATTATATCCAGAAACAACTACTGTACCAACAGGTGACATCACTATCACTACAGGTAGTACTTACGAGCATGATGAGATCCAATCAAAATTGGATGAGGTCAATGCTAAGCTTGATCATATCCTAGAGCATCTCCACCAACCCCTTACAGGGACTGTCCACTTAGAATGCCCACCTAAAGTACCTTCAGGACAGACATGATAATAAATATGACACTGGTGCTACTTGACACATTGTTGACAGGTGGTGTAGTATGGTATGTAATTGCTCGTACCCTATGACCACAAGGACACATACAATCGAGAAGAAGAACCCTCAACACAATCAGGAATGGTCGTGGGAGGAAACACCTGAACTGCTAACCGCATTGGAGAAACTCAGTGAAAGTTCCGAATTGGCAGCATCACTCAAAAAAGGATGCCAAACGAAAACTCAAACCCCAAGCGTTGCGCCAAGCAAGGGCTAGACGCAACCAGTTGATAAAGTGTCTACTCAAGACCTCTTCCCCACGGAAGGGGTCTTATACTATGTACATACACGAGGAACCCAATGAACTTAGTCAAGGAATCACTAGCAAAGTTACTTGCCCAAGAGGACTTGATTGTAGAGCATCGTCAGGTTGAGACTGCACAGTTTGATGTAGATAACAGGGTACTTACTCTTCCTATCTGGAAGCACGATGAGAACATTGTAATAGATTCTTTAATTGCCCATGAGGTTGGACATGCTCTCTTCACTCCTAATATAGATCCCCCAAGTGATATTCCACATCAGTTTGTTAACATCACAGAGGATGTAAGAATTGAGAAGTTGATGAAGCGTAGATACGCTGGCATCCCTAAGACATTCTATGCTGGATATAAAATTCTTCATGATGAGGATTTCTTCCAACTTGATGGTATCAATCTATGTGATCTTAATCTTGGAGATAGAATAAACTTACACTTTAAGATTGGTAACTATACTGATATTCCTTTCCAAGATGGAGAGCAAGTATATATTGATGAAGCAAATAAGATAGAGACTTTTGAAGATGCATGTGACCTTGCTAGAAAGATCCATGCATACTGTCAAGCAGAAGCAGAGAAGCAGCAGAAGGAAGAGGTAGAAGCAAAGGGTGTACAGCAAGAGTTAGATTTAGATGGTGGTGAAGGTCAAAATGAACAGGAGGAGAAGCCTGAAGCACCAGCACAACCAGAACCAAAGAATGAGGCACAGGATCATCTTGAAGATCATCTTGAGGAGCAAGAGAAGAACCAACCTAATCAAGCAGGTGGTAATGAGGTAGGTCGCAATGATGGATCACCAGTAGAGACTAAAGTTAATTGTAAGACAGTAGACAGTCTTGATAAAGCATTGAGAAATATGGTTGATACTAATGGATCACCGATCACTTATATTGAACTTCCTAAGACAACAAATTCTATCGTACCATTTGATGAAACATATCAGATACTAGATAGTTTCTACACTGCAAAAGAAATTCTTGAGAAGCAGCAGGATTATTCTGATGAGTATGAGTTGCTGCTTGCTAGACAGTACACAAGAAATTTGAAGGAGATTGATGAAAAGTATAGAAAGTTCAAATCATCAAACGCTAAGGAAGTCAGTTACTTGGTTAAGGAGTTTGAGTGTAAGAAAGCAGCTGACGGTTATGCTCGTACTACTGTTAATCGCACTGGGGTTCTCGATACAACGAAGCTTCACACTTACAAATATAACGAAGATCTTTTCAGAAAAGTAAGTACTGTTGCTGATTCAAAGAACCATGGATTGATCTTTAATATAGATTGGTCAGGTTCTATGCACCATTCCATAGAAGCAACTATGAAGCAGGTACTTACATTAGTATCATTCTGTCGCAAGGTTGGTATTCAATATGATGTTTATCTATTCAGTGATTCATTTGCACGACAAGAGCAACGTGTAGAACAGGATTGGGAACTAGAGAATAAAGTTCTTTGCAGAAACTTTAACATGGTTAATGTATTAACTAGTAGAAGTAACAATCGTCAGCATGATAGGCAAGCAAAGAATCTATTCCGTGTAGTAAATGCATTCCACTCTTACAATGCAGGTGCACCATTTCAATTCTCATTAGGTGGAACTCCATTGAATGAAGCAATGGTTGCTATGAATGAAATCATTCCTCAGTTCAAGAAGAGAACAGGTGTTCAGAAACTTCATGTTATTAACTTAACTGATGGTGAAGGATATCCTATTGGTTATGCTAAGAGAGTTAAGAAGTATCATGAGGATGGTGAGATGATAATCAATGGTAGAGTTGATCATAATACTGTTCTACGTGATCGTCAGACTGGTCATAATCATAAGTTCTGTAGTGAGTATGATATGACTGGAACATTCGTTGAGCAACTTAGAACTCGTTTCCCTGAGTGTGAGTTCATGAACATCCGTCTTATCGGTAAGAATGACTGGAGGATGTTTAAGCGTCAGTGCTTAGGTTCAGACTTTAATGCATGGGAAACAGCAGATGCTGAGTGGAAGAAAACAAGATCTTTCATATGCACTAGTTCATATTACACAGTACAGTATGCACTTCATGTTGGTGCACTTGATAGTGAGACTGAGTTTGATGTTGATGAGGGTGCAAACAAGACCCAGATCAAGAGAGCATTTGCTAAGTCACTTAAGTCTAAGGCTATGAATAAGAAGATCTTATCTTCATTCATTGAGAGAATAGCATGATGTTAAGAGATCTTAACATTTAATTGACATTGTATTGCCATTTGATATATACTATTGATTGAGGAAAACTGAAATCCTTACGGATTTCTTTTTTTCTACATCACTACGTTCCGTTAAGTCGTGCAACATCGATAGGAACGCTAAGAAGATACATTAACATCTTCACATTCGATCCAATTCACACATAGGAGAATAGCTCATGGCTACGCTAACTAAGCCGCTAACTGCGGTTGTCAATGTCTTATCTGTTGCAGCAAGCTTCATTGCAGATAGAATTATTCCACAAGGAATAAGAAAAGTATTTAAAAACGAAGGGGATAGTCCCTTCATTCCAGTTACATATATTCCACTTAGGGAACTGACAGTTGATCCTAAGTATCAGAGATTAATAAACCATACATTTATAAGGAAAGCTCAGGAGTTTAAACCTGAGTTTGTAAAGCCCCTATCAGTCTTTCAAAGACCTGATGGGACTTCAGTTGTTGTTGATGGTCAACACACTTCAGTCCTTGCAGCGACTTACGTTCAAAATCCTGAAGAATTTAAACTACCTTGCCAGATTCAGTACCACCCAGATCATTTCACTATCGATCAGTGTGAGAAGGCAGAAGCAAAGTACTTCAAAGAGTTCAATACTCTTAGGAACAAAGTAACTTCAGTTGCTAAGTTGCGTGCTGACGTTGCTCAAGGTGCAGAGTATGCACTAGATCTTGAGGAGAAATTCAAGTCACTCAATATTCATGTTGAGCTTATTGGTGCTCCTGATGATGGTACAAATGGTGTAATAGGTTATGATAAACTGAGAGTTGCTCTTGGTAAATATGGTACTACCTTTGTTAGAAGGGCAGTTGAAACATACAAGGGTCATAACAGAGACACTTCAAAAGTATGTAAGTGGTCTAAACCTCTTAACGGTGGTTTGATTTTTGGCCTTGCTGCAGCATATAGTTTCCTTGATAGTATCTCGGTTACAAACACTGGTGCTAAGTATGAGAACTTTAATACGTTCCTTAATACTTCGATCAAAAATCGTCCTGTTGAGAAGTTTACTATTAACACCGCTGGTCCTATTCAAGACATCTTAATCCTTGAAAAATTTCTTGATGTATATGATGTATTGGCACCTGATAATGGTTGGGTTGGTATAGGTGATAAAACTTGGTCTGCCTGGAGAACTGATACAGGTATCCATGGTAAGTCTGCTGCCGAAGATTTGGACGAAGATTAGACCAACCAACAAACTGTCACACACCCCCTTAACAGGGGGTTTTTTATTGCTATACTACGTACATACACAAAAACATTTATCATTATGCCTTTCGAGAGAAAACTATCAGTCAACTTCGTTGATGAAATTCGTGAAGAATTTGGTAATGAGATAGATGCCTCTCATGTAAAGAAGTTTGCAACTGCTCAGGGTGTAGCATATCCCACAGTGGCACGTAAGTTAAAAGAGTATCAGGTTAAGCGTGGATCATGGAACCTTACTGTACAAGAAGGACGTGAGATCTTAGAGAAGTCAATTGCTCAACCAACTGTTCTACCTAACGTGGAGCAGAATTTAGTTCCAGCACTGGATTCTACTTTCATCAAGTTTGGAAACTTCAATGATGTTAAGAAGATAATTCAGTCTAACTTATTCTATCCTACTTTCATTACTGGATTATCAGGTAACGGTAAGACCTTCTCTGTAGAGCAAGCATGTGCTCAAGCAAAGAGAGAATTGATCCGAGTAAACATTACTATCGAAACTGATGAAGATGATCTCATTGGCGGCTTCCGTCTTGTTGACGGCGCAACCGTATGGCACAACGGACCTGTTGTGGAAGCTCTCCAGCGAGGAGCTATCTTGCTCCTTGACGAGATCGACCTTGCCTCAAACAAAATCCTCTGTCTCCAGTCAATCCTTGAAGGTAAAGGAGTTTTCCTTAAGAAGATTGGAAAGTACATCAGACCAACAGCAGGGTTCAACGTCATCGCTACCGCAAACACTAAAGGTAAAGGTTCAGACGACGGACGTTTTGTTGGAACTAACGTGCTTAATGAAGCCTTCCTTGAGCGATTCCCAGTAACCTTTGAGCAAGAGTATCCAACACCTGCTAATGAGATTAAGATCCTTGATGCTGTATGTACTGAGACTGATTTCAATAAGAGGTTAGTAGACTGGGCAGACATCATCCGTAAGACTTTCTTTGATGGTGGTATAGATGAGGTTATTAGTACTCGTCGTTTGGTGCACATCGTTAAAGCATATAGTATCTTTGGTACTCGTGCTAAGGCAATCACCACTTGCATCAACCGTTTTGATGATGAAACTAAGCAAGCGTTTCAGGAATTATACGACAAGGTTGACGCGGACGTGGACTTTGAGGTATAATAATGGCATGGTGGCTTTTACATGATGTTTTAGAGGAAATGGAACAAGACAAATTAATCGTCAAACCCGCAGCACCTGCGGGTATTGACAATCCAACAATAAGGTGCAAGTATGAGGAAGATGAGATCCTTCAGAAAGCTGGTGAGTATATCAGCACCACGTATAGAGGACACTATACTACTGAAGGATCTAATATCCAAACACTTGATCTTATTGAATCAGTTGGTGACGCAGAATCATTTTGTAGATCTAATGCTATAAAGTACCTAAGTCGCTATGATAAGAAGGGTCGTCCACAACATGATATACTAAAGGCAATACACTATTGTGTGTTACTATATCATTTTACATCCAAACCAGTAGAAATTGAACCTGATCAACGTTATGAAACTTTCTAAGAGTACTCTTGATATCCTCAAGAACTTCTCTAATATCAACCAGTCCATTTGCTTCAAGAAAGGCACAGAGTTATCTACTCTATCCATTCAGAAGAATATATTATCTCGTGCTGAAGTTGAGGAGACCTTCCCAAAGAATTTTGCAATCTATGATTTGAGTGAGTTCTTATCTGGTCTTACTTTATTTGAAGATCCTGAGTTTGATTTTTCAAATGATAACTTTGTGACTATCAAGGATAGAAGGAATACTTCAAGGTATTTCTTTGCTGATCCTTCTACTATTGTACAACCACCTGAGAATAGAGTGGAACTTCCTAGTAGGGATGTTTCTTTTACAGTAGCATGGAGTGATATCTCTAACATTATTAAAGCTGCATCGATCTATCAGATTGAGGATCTAGCAGTTGTTGGAGAGAATGGTGTTGTTAATCTTGTTGTTCGTGACAAGAAGAATGATACTTCTAATTCATATGCTGTTAAAGTTGGAGAGACTGATAGTAGTTTCACTTTCAACTTCAAGGTAGAGAACCTCAAGTTGCTACCTGGTGATTATGATGTTACTATTAGTCAACAGAATGCATCTCTCTTTAGAGATGTGAACAGAGACCTAGAGTACCTTATCGCACTGGAGCCAGATAGTAAGTATGAAGGATGAATTTCTGTGGGTGGAGAAATACCGTCCACAAACCATTGAGGATTGTATTCTATCATCCGATATTAAGAATACATTTCAATCTTTTGTTAGTAATGGAGAGATCCCAAATCTCCTGCTATGTGGTACTGCTGGTATAGGCAAGACCACTGTAGCGAAAGCACTATGTAAACAACTAGGAGTAGATTCTTATGTCATTAATGGATCAGATGAGGGAAGGTTTCTTGATACAGTTCGGAATAGTGCCAAGAGCTTTGCGTCTACCGTATCTCTCACAAGTAGCTCGAGACACAAGGTTATCATCATCGACGAGGCAGACAATACCACTCCCGACGTACAACTCCTTCTTAGAGCGAGTATTGAGGAGTTCTCCAGAAACTGCAGATTCATTTTTACCTGCAATTTCAAGAACAAAATCATCGAACCACTCCACTCCAGAACAACAGTAATTGATTGCAATGTCAGAGGAAAGAACAAACAACAGATCGCTGCTAAGTTCTTTGAGCGATGCCGTGATATTCTTACCAGAGAAAATGTACGGTTTGATAATGCGGTGGTCGCTGAGGTCGTCCAGAAATATTTCCCAGACTTCAGAAGAACGATCAACGAACTTCAGCGGTATAGCTCCACGGGATCAATCGATACGGGGATCTTGGCAGTCCTCAACGAAGTCAGACTTGGAGAATTGGTATCAGCGTTAAAGAGGAAAGAGTTTTCTGTAGCACGTAAGTGGATTGTTTCTAACCTAGATAATGATCCTAATGCTATACTAAGAACAGTTTACGACAGTCTTTATGATGCCCTTAAACCTTCTAGTGTACCTCAAGCAGTATTGATTATTGCAAAGTATCAGTATCAGTCTGCTTTTGTAGCAGATCAGGAGATAAATCTATTAGCAGCTCTTACTGAAATTATGGTGGAGTGTGAATTCAAATGACAATCATGAGTAAAAAAACAAAACTAAGAGCACAAGTTAAGTCTAGATTTTATTATCTGTTCTGGGGTGCTGCCACTGTATCAGTATTTGCTGGTCAGTTATATGTTGGTACAGGTTATCGTCAGTTATCAAATAGTCTCAATGAGATTTTTGATGCTGTAACTGTAGAGAGACAGAGGTTCTATTAATGAAGTCCCTGAAGACCCCTCTACGGTACCCAGGTGGCAAGTCTAGGGCAGTTGCTAAACTATGTCAGTGGTTGCCTAGTAGAGAGATTACAGAGTATCGTGAACCCTTTTTGGGGGGTGGTAGTATGGCCATTGAAATGACCAAGAGACTGCCAGAAGATGTACCTATTTGGGTTAGTGATCTGTATGAACCATTAGTTAACTTTTGGATTCAGTTAAGAGATGAAGGTGAGTATCTACATAAAGAACTAGTCGAACTAAAGAAAGAATATGACACCCCTGATAAGGCAAGAGTTTTATTTAACAAAGCAAAGGAGAAATTAAATGAAAGAGATACCGATAACAAGGACAGAGCGATTTATTTTTATATCGTTAATAAGTGTTCTTTCAGTGGCCTTACTGAGAGCTCCTCGTTCTCAGCCTCAGCCTCAGATTCTAACTTCTCCATGCGTGGCATCGACAAACTCACAGGATACAGCGGGATCATTGAGCGTTGGCGCATTACAAATGGATCATATGAATCCCTTACCTCAGATGACACCTTAACATTCATCTATGCTGATCCCCCTTATGATATTAAGGATGCACTTTATGGACATAAAGGTGATATGCATAAAGGTTTCGACCATGCTAAGTTTGCTGATGTCATGGACAATTGCTTATGCAATGTTATGATATCATATAACAACCACCCTGATATCGTTATGCGATTTCTTGAGTGGTGCCAGTATGACTTTGCTCATACCTACACCATGCGATCCACTGGTGACTACATGAAGGATCAAACAAAACGTCGTGAATTAGTATTAACAAATTATGGGAAGTTTGGGGGTTCGTGTACTGCCAAGCGGTAGTGCACAGTTATATCACACACGTAAAGGTGTGTTGTCAAATTTCGGTGGACAGAGTATTGTGTCTGCAATCATCCAAGGTGGCGAAGTCCATTGTCAGATGAAGACTGGTCGTACTCAGATCTACAGAATCAATAATAATGAGACTGGTGTGGTTGGACCTATCAGGACTTTCTAATGAAGTATGAACTTAAGGATTGGCTCAATTCAATCAATTACAATAAGCAGGATCTCACTCATGATGACCCTGATGCGATATCTTCTTACCCTGCTTATATCGTTAATAGATGTTTGTCTGGTAATATTGATAGCATTTTATTTTCTAATGAGATGAATCTAAATGCTCATCTTGATCCTGATATGCAATACTCTTTCTTGCTAAATACATTGAGAAAACGGAAAAGGTTTTCTCCTTGGTTGAAGAAAGAACAGGTTGAAGATCTGGATCTGGTCAAAAAACACTATGGATATAGTAACGAAAAAGCGAAGGTCGCATTAACTCTTCTCACCAAAACCCAAATTGAATCATTACGACATAAACATGACATGGGAGGAAAGAGATGAACTCGGTCTCAGAAGAGGTTAAGTGGTCTGCTGACAGTATGGTGGAAGTTGGTTTGAAAGAACCAGATGACTTCCTTAAGGTAAGAGAAACATTGACACGTATTGGTGTAGCTTCTAGGAAAGAAAAGAAACTATATCAGTCATGCCATATACTACACAAACAAGGAAGGTACTTCATAGTACATTTTAAAGAATTATTTGCTCTCGATGGTAAGAAAGCAAACTTAAGTTTGAATGATGTGCAACGTAGAAATCGCATTGTTCAATTGCTTAGTGATTGGGGTCTTGTATCCATTAATGCTAAGGAAACTATTGCTGATGTTGCACCTCTAAGTCAAATCAAAGTTCTCGCTTATAAAGAGAAGGGTGATTGGACTTTAGAGAGTAAGTACAACATTGGTAAGAAGAAAGAAGACTAGTGCAGAGAATTATATTTCGTATTGACCAGGATGGTAACGTCACTGAAGAGGTTGACGGTGTATCAAATGGTACATGCCTAGATATAACTAAGCACATAGAAGAAAAGCTCGGTAAGGTCGAGAATAGATCTTTAAAGCCAGAGTTTTACCAACAACAAAATGTCACACTTCACCAGAATCAAAACCAAGATTACGGATAAGGATTTTCTTATCAAGGCATTGAATTTATTAGGGTATTCTACCCAAGAGAATGTAATGCTTAGGATTAGAGGTGATCATGGAGTAGGTCATGTGGATGAGCACGTTGAGGTAGCCATCACATATGATATTGGATTTAGAAAGGTTAAAGATGGAACATTTCATTTGGTTGCCGAGTTGGACACATGGGAAGAACCGTTCCCTATTGAAAGATTTTTACAAAAAGTTACTCAAGCATATGCCAAATGTATTGTACAGGAAACCGTACAAGAGCAAGGATTTGAAGTAGTAACCGAATCAAAAAGTGTTGATAACACTATTGAGTTAGTAGCAGAGAAGTGGTAAATAATAGTGATTGCCTTCGGGGATCACAAAACACAAACTCGCTTATTTAAGGAGCTACTAAGATGACTAATCTAGCAAGATTTCATGCTGAGAACCTTCCAGAATTGATGGAAAGGATACACAGAAACAGCATAGGAATGGATGAATACCTCAACAAATTCTGGGATGGTGTAGAGACCTCTTCAAACTACCCACCTTATAACATAGTTGAAGTAAGTAATGTCGAATCGAGACTTGAAGTCGCCCTTGCGGGGTTTAAGAAAGATGAAGTATCAGTCTTTACGGAGTTTGGAAAACTACATGTACAAGGCAAAAAAGAAGAATCAGAGGATGCTGGAACGTTTAGACATAAAGGATTGGCCAACAGGTCTTTCAGTAGGGTCTGGACAATCTCAGATGATACCGAAGTACGAGAGGTTGAATTCAGCGACGGATTACTTGTGGTACGACTAGGAAAAATAGTTCCTGATCATCACGCACGTAAGGATTATATCTAACATACATAGGGGGATTGACAAAGTTCAGTCTCCCTATTATAATATTAACTAACTAACCTAAAAGCATGGCCAAGAAGAAGGAACCTATAAATGTAACTCCTAAAGAGACTAAGGGTGCCATAGTCAATAGCGATAGAGTAAAGGTTGTCATCATGTTCAATGGTGATAATGTTATCTGCGATTTACAGGAAGCTGTAGATAAGGATAGTGGTGCTCGTCAAGCATATATTATGAACTATCCTTATAAGGTTGAGTATCAACAACCCCAATTGGATGGTACAGGTATTGTAGAAGATCCAGAAGTAAGAGTTAATTACTCACCATGGTGTCCTCTTACACCAGAGACTAGAATCCCAGTCAATCATAACATGGTTGTTACCATACTAGAACCAGTCCCAACACTTCGTGATACATACATTACTAATGTACAGAAGATGGGTGGTAGTGTAGCATGAGTGTAAAACTTTTATTATTAAAATCTGGTGAGGAAATTATTACTGAGGTAAAGGAGATAACTGATCCTGATACTAAGGATCCTATAGGATTTCATTTACATAAACCCTTTAGATTGGATATTGTATCTAATGATAATGGTATTGTTATCAATCAAGAGAAGGGTTATCAAGTATCATGGTTTCCATGGGCACCTTTGAGTAAGGATAGAGATTTCTATCTACCAGGTCATCATGTTCTTACAGCATATGATCCACTGGATGCTATAACTGAGCAGTATCTCTCTGCTATACAAGAAGAGAACTATGATAAGAGCTTCCAAAGGCATGAAGATATGATTGCTGGTAAGGATGCTGACGTTGATATGGAGCAGCTATTTGCTGACGCAGAAAAATTATTGGAGGATGAAGATGGAAGTGATGGTAGTGATCTTGAGGTCGGGGATACACCTGATCAGTCAAGTGGAACAACTGGAGGAGGAACCGAATTGCCACCTACAGCATCCGTACCTAATCAAGGATGATGGTACACTAGAGCCATGGCCCAGTTGGACAACTGACACAGACGTATTGATTTATTCCGAAACTCTTGCTACAATAGTAGAACCTACGGAGACTATCCGTAATAAGTACGACTTAGTTACTAAAGAATGAGTTTCTATACAAATGTTCAGATGGTCGGGGATAACCTGCTTTATCTTGGATACGAGAACGGACAACGTATTCAGAGAAAGTTCAAGTTCTCTCCGACCCTTTTTGTCGTTACTGATAAGAAGACTAAACATAGGACACTTGATGGTAGATACGCAAAGCCTATCAAGTTTGAATCAATAAGAGAAGCTAGGGCATTTAGAGACAAGTACAAAGACATAGACAATTTTGAGGTGCATGGGTATGACAGATATCTCTACCAATTCATATCAAAAGAGTTTCCAGCAGAAGTTGACTATGACCTTAAGAGTCTTAAGGTTACATCTCTTGATATCGAGGTGGCATGTGAAAATGGCTTTCCTAACGTGCAGGAATGCGCGGAACCTCTTCTCAGCATTACAGTCCAAGACTATATCAGCCGTAAGATCAAAGTATGGGGTACCAAACCTTATAGGACGGATCGCAAGGACGTTGAATATATCTTATGTGACAGCGAGGAACATTTGCTCCGTGGTTTTCTTCACTATTGGACTACTAATTTCCCAGATATTCTCACGGGGTGGAATGTAGAACTGTATGACGTACCATATATCTGTGGACGTATGGAACGGTTGTTTGGTGAGAAGGAGATGAAGCAGATGTCTCCATGGGGCATTGTTCATCGTGAAGAGATGGAGATCAAAGGTCGCCAACAGATTATATACAACATGTTTGGTATCAATGTGGTAGACTATCTTGACTTGTATAAGAAGTTTACTTATACCAATCAAGAATCATATAGGTTAGACCATATTGCCTTTGTTGAACTAGGAGAGAAGAAGTTAGACCACAGTGAGTTTGAAAACTTCAAAGATTTCTACACGAAGGACTGGCAGAAGTTCATTGATTACAACATCAAGGACGTGGAACTGGTAGTTCGTCTTGAAGATAAGATGAAGTTAATAGAACTTGCTATTGCTCTAGCATATGATGCTAAAGTCAACATAAGAGATGTGTATTTTCAAGTACGCATGTGGGATACTATCATATATAATTTTCTAAAGAACAAAAATCTTGTTGTACCACCAGCAAAACGATCAGACAAAAACGAGAAGTATGAAGGTGCTTATGTCAAGGAACCGAAACCAGGACGCTATGATTGGGTTGTTAATTTTGACCTCAATAGCCTTTATCCTCACCTTATTATGCAGTACAATATCTCACCAGAAACCCTCTGGGAGACTAGACATGCCAGCGCGAGCGTTGAAAGGCTTTTAAAGAAAGAGGTTGTTATTGATGGTGAGTTTTGTGTAGCACCTAATGGTGCACAGTACAGGAAGGACATCCATGGATTCCTTCCAGAAATAATGCAGAAGATCTATGATGAACGCACGTTATATAAGAAAAAAATGCTTCAGGCAAAGAGGGATTATGAAAAAAGTCCCACTGCTCAGCTACAAAAGGATATTAGTAAATTCAATAACATCCAAATGGCTCGAAAGATCCAACTCAATTCAGCTTATGGTGCCATCGGAAATCAGTACTTTAGATATTACAACCTACGCAATGCTGAGGCGATTACTTACGGTGGGCAGTTTAGCATCCGTTGGATTGAAAACAAAGTAAACGAGTATCTTAATAGAGTATTAAAAACAGAGGAGGTTGATTATGTTATTGCTTCAGATACTGATTCCATTTATCTTAATATGGGGCCTTTGGTCGAAACTGTATACAAGGGGAGAGAGAAAACTGATGAAAGCGTTGTCACGTTCCTTGATAAGGTCTGTGAGGTGGAACTTGAACCTTATATTGAAAGTTGCTACCAAGAACTGGCCGACTACGTAAACGCATACGATCAGAAGATGTTCATGAAGCGTGAGAACATTGCTTCTAGTGGTATATGGACTGCTAAGAAGAGATATATTCTTAACGTATGGGACAGTGAGGGTGTCAGATATAATGAACCTAAACTTAAGATCATGGGTCTAGAGGCAGTGAAGTCTTCTACTCCTATGCCATGTCGTACTGCTATTAAAAAAGCACTAAAGCTCATGGTGACGGGTACAGAAGACGAACTTATTTCCTTTATAGATACCTTCAGGAATGAGTTTGACTCATTACCACCTGAAGACATAGCATTTCCGAGGTCAGTCAATGGCTTACGCAAATTCAAAGCGTCAGGAACCGTGTATTCAAAGGGATGCCCTCTACATGTTCGTGGAACTTTGCTTTATAATTTTTATATCGCAAAAAACAAACTCGAATTCAAATATCCGTTAGTTCAAGAGGGTGAGAAGATCAAGTATCTGTACTTAAGAGTTCCAAACAAAATGAATGAGAACGTTATCTCTTTCCTTAACACCTTCCCTAGGGAGTTGGACTTGGAGAAGAGTATAGATCGTGATGCCCAATTTAAAAAATCTTTTCTTGACCCTTTACGAATCATCACAAACGTGATAGGATGGGAAACGGAGAGAGTATCTAACCTTGAATTTTTATTTGCATGACTTCATCATTTTTAAACGAAATAGTAAAAACAATTGACAATGAATATGCTGGTCTCCTTTCTGAAGGTGGCGTGGGAGATATTGAATCTTTCGTTGACACTGGTTCTTATATTTTTAATGCTCTCTGTAGTGGTTCAATTCACGGAGGTGTTCCAAGCAATAAGATCACTGCCTTAGCAGGTGAAAGTGGTACTGGTAAGACCTTCTTTTGTATGGGTATTGTCCAGAACTATTTGAAAGAGAACCCTGATGCTGGTGTAGTTTACTTTGAAAGTGAAGCTGCTATTACAAAGGACATGATAGATGAACGTGGCATAGATGGATCACGTATGATTCTATGTCCTGTCACTACAGTTCAGGAATTCAGAACACAAGCTATACAAATCCTAGACAAATACTTAAAACTTCCTAAAGAAGAACGCAAACCTATGATGTTTGTGTTAGACTCATTAGGAATGCTTTCAACTTCCAAAGAACTAGCAGACAGTGCAGAGGGTAAAGATACCCGTGACATGACTAGAGCACAGGTAGTTAAAGCAATCTTTAGAATACTTACCTTAAAATTAGGAAAAGCCAATGTCCCCTTACTTGTCACAAATCACACCTATGATGTTGTCGGTGCTTACGTTCCCACAAAGGAAATGGGTGGGGGTAGTGGTCTTAAGTATGCTGCTTCTACGATCATATACCTCTCGAAAAAGAAAGAGAAAGACGGTAAAGATGTCATCGGAAATATTGTCAAAGCTAAGGCAGCAAAGTCTCGTTTGACAGTAGAAAATTCACAAGTAGAAACCAGATTGTATTATGACGCACGAGGTCTTGACAAGTACTACGGATTATTGGAACTGGGTGAGAAGTATGGAGTCTTTACCCGTAAGGGCAATCGTGTCGCTGTTGGGGATACCTCTGTGTATCCTTCAGCTATCCTCAAAGACCCCGAAAAGTACTTCACTCCAGAAATAATGGAGAAGTTAGACTGGGCTGCTAGTCAGGAGTATAAGTATGGTACTGATAAGTCATGAGAGTAGATCTATTTACCACACCCATTCGTAAGTATGCCATTGAAGATAACCAAATATTCTTAGACCATTGGCAACAAGAGTATAAGACTGAGAGATTCACTGAGGTATCACCTGTTATTATGGGGTATAATCAGATACCCCATCCACAGTACGAAAAGTATAGTGATATTATGGATCAGTTTATGTCTGACATTGGATGTTCTGATACTCATTCATGGAATTTTGAGGCATATATTTTTAAAGCATTTGAAAAGGGTGAAAGTACTGATAGACTTGATACTTTACCCAGTCACTATACATTTACTCATTACATAAGTGATTGTAAGAGATCAGATATGTACTGGCATCCACTACAGAGTACTATCCGTACCTTTGATCCTGGTGTAGAAGAGTGGACTGATACTAGTGGGGTTTACGTGAACCAAGGGGATGTTATAATACATCCATCGTGGATTGAGACTAACGTTCCTATGAATGAAAGTTCAGATCTCAGATTAACAATGACAATTCCAGTGACACTTACACGCAATGAGCAAGGTTGAGAATCTAATACTAAAGAACCTTCTTCTTGAGGAAGATTATGTTCGTAAAACTTTGCCTTTCATTAAGTCAGAGTACTTTTCGGAGATACTTGAGAGGAATTTATTCGGGGTAATATCTAAATACTTCACTGCATACAATGCTTTACCTACTAAGGAGGCATTGGAGATTGAAGTAGGGCATCTTGATACTATATCTGATGATCAGCACACTCAGATTGTGCAACTCATTAGAGATATCGATGCTGAAAAATCTGATCCTGAATGGATATTAGATACTACTGAGAAGTGGTGTAAGGAACGTGCTATCTACCTTGCACTCATGGAGAGTATAAAGATTGCAGAAGGTAATGATGAGAAGAGAGCTACAGGTGCTATACCTAATATCCTTTCTGATGCATTAGCAGTGGGATTTGACACTAATGTAGGTCATGATTATCTACAAGACTACGAGCAGAGATACGACTTCTACCATACCACTGAGGAAAAGATACCTTTCGATTTGGAATACTTCAACAAGATCACAAAAGGTGGACTTCCTAATAAAACTCTCAACATTGCTCTTGCAGGTACTGGTGTGGGTAAGTCTCTCTTTATGTGTCATGTTGCTAGTGGTGCTCTTCTCCAGAATAAGAATGTACTCTACATTACTTTGGAGATGGCTGAAGAAAAGATTGCGGAACGTATTGATGAAAATCTTTTAAACCTTGATACAGAATCACTTCACCAGTTACCTAAGATGATGTTTGAATCTAAGGTAACGAAGCTTGCTCAGAAGACACAGGGTAAGTTAATTATTAAAGAATATCCTACTGCGTCTGCACATTCTGGACACTTTAGATCATTGATCAATGAGTTAGCACTGAAGAAAGATTTTAGACCTGATATTATATTCATAGATTACTTAAACATATGTGCATCTAGTCGTTATTCTAAGGTAGGCAATGTCAACTCTTACTCATACATCAAAGCGATTGCGGAGGAACTTCGTGGATTGGCTGTGGAAGCAAACGTCCCGATTGTTAGTGCTACTCAAACTACTCGTTCTGGTTTCGCTTCTAGCGACGTTGACCTTACTGACACGTCAGAATCTTTCGGACTCCCTGCTACTGCTGACCTTATGTTCGCTCTCATATCTACTGAGGAGTTGGAAGCAATGAATCAGATCATGGTTAAGCAGTTGAAGAATAGGTACAATGATCCTACAATGAATAAGAGATTTGTAGTTGGTCTTGATCGTTCTAAGATGAGATTATATGACGTAGAACAGTCAGCACAGGATGGTCTTACAGATGCTGGTCAAGATGAGATTGAAAATGTTAAGGAAGATTT
>Ga0209404_10000722_pt1 | contig 25279 bp, 13 predicted proteins | sample TroAtlMetagenome_2_FD_187447 | JGI IMG/M metagenome (GOLD analysis project Ga0209404, IMG submission 187447) | Marine eukaryotic phytoplankton communities from Atlantic Ocean - Tropical Atlantic ANT8 Metagenome (SPAdes) (version 2) | ecosystem: Environmental > Aquatic > Marine > Oceanic...
TGAAACTGGCTCAACAACTGAAGCTTTTTCAGAATCAACAGGCTCTTCTTCATCAATACCCACTTCTATAACTTCATGGGTCGTTTTGCTTACACTTACGAAAGGCATGAAGTGCTCACGGTCTACCTTGTGGAATTTAATTCGGTATACCGTCCAGCAAGCCAAAATGAAGAAGGCGAGGGCGGACACTATAAATAAAGCATGCGGGGTGTATTTAATTAACGAAGACACCACTATTGGCCCAAATACACTGCCTAAGCTATTCATCATTAACACACCGCTCCCAATCTCAATCACCGATAGGTCGGTGTTATCATTTGCGTGGGCTAAGCACAGTGCATAAAGCGGAAAGACTAAACCGCCGAATAAAAACATGGTGATGAATATAAACGAGGGGCCTTCAAAAAAGGGCTGCACAGCAATAACACATATAATGAACCCAACAACAGCTAGACCAGCAATGACTAGGCGTCGGTCGATAAAGTCAGATAATCGGCCTAATGGGTATTGCAACGCGGCCCCTCCTAGCAGGGTGACGGCCATAAAAATACCCACTTGCCCTGCATCAAGGCCATTGCTGTTGGCGGCCACAGGCCCTAATGCCCAAAAGCCGCCTGTCACAAAGCCGCCTAAGAAGGCTCCTACCATGGCAATTTGTGAAACCGACATAATACGTTTAAAACTAAATTTTATATCAGGAATAGGATTTGGTGCTGTTCGTGAGGTTAACCCAATAGGTAATATGCCTAGTACTAATAGTGCCGCGGCCAGCATGAATAGCCTTTCAAAGCCAATATCGAAGCCGACCAACACTTGCCCTACACAGATGGCGAATAACGTAATAACCGCATATATTGATAGAATACTGCCGCGATGATCAGAGCTAGTTTTCTCGTTAAGCCAGCTTTCAATTACCATGTAGATACCCGCCATCGACCATCCCATCAGCAATCGCGCTATCAACCAAGATTCAAAATGGTTCACCATGCCAATGAACAGCATAGAGGCAGTAGTCAGGGCAATTAACACAGTAAACACTCTGATATGACCTACCCTAGCTACAAGCTTTGGCACACTTAAACACCCAAATACAAAGCCAAGAAAATAGCTAGAACCGATATAGCCTATGGTAGAGGGCGCCCAATCTAGACTTACAGCATACAAAGGTACTAGGGTATATTGTAGACCGTGGCCTATCAGTAAAATGGCCGCAGAAAGCAGCAACGAAAACATAGATTGAAGTAAAACGCGCATAACTCTACTCAATGTAAGAGGCGCTAGTAGGGTAGTTTACTAACGCCATGCCTGTAACTGGTTAATTGGAAAAGGTTAAAAGCCTTCAGGAGGGTCTATATTCCTGTGGTTTTTTGCTGGCTTCGGTTCCAGCATATTGCCACGAGCTACGCGGTATATCAGCACAAATAATGAAGCGTTTACGCAAATAATGATAAACATGGCAGGCAGGCCGCCTAAATTCGACATCATTTTAATGCCGTCAATACTGGCAAAGCTCACCATTACCCATGCGATAACGCCAATACTAATACCCCACACGAATTTAAGCATTAACAATGAGCCCGAGTTTGCACTCGCATCTTCGGTGGTATCTGTGGCGCATTCAACACTAGCAGCTGTCTCTGGTTCATCGGAATCTGTAGAGCACAAGTTACTCATGGTGTCGGTGTTGGAGTCGGCGGCGGTAACGTAAGAAATAAACGTGATACAAATGAATATAGTCGCCACGATAGCGCTAATTGGCAGGTTATCAAATAGCGAGTAAATAGCGCCTTCAGCCCCGCTGGTATCCATAGCTTGGCGAATGCCGCCATTTAATTCTTGGTCAAAGAACAAGGTGCTGCCAGAAAACGTAGACATCCATATCATGGCGAATAAGGCAGGAAGTACTAAGTTCACCACAATGAACTGCCTAACGGTGTAACCACGGGCAATTCTTCCTAAAAATAACGCTACCACGGGGGCCCATGCGTACCAATTTGCCCAATAAAACACTATCCATAACTTCGGCCAGTCGTCGTTCGGTCCGGTGTAAGTATTTAGGCTTCGGGCAAAAAAGTTAGTGCCATAGTCAATTAACCCTTCAATACCTAACGAAAATACATAGCTGGTGGGGCCGAATAAAAGTACAAATATACAAGCAACGATAAAGATTTTAGCGTTCAGATTAGATAGCTTAGCAATACCTTTTTGTAACCCACTTACCGCAGATGCCACGAAGGTAATAACAATGGCGGCACACACTAATGCCATCACGGTTTTCGTATTGGGCAGCCCTAATACTGACTCTAACCCGCCGCTTAACATCAACACTCCTGTGCCTAACGAAGATGCCATACCGGCAACTAACGCAAACAGCGCAATCGCATCGATAACCTTGCCTGTTGCTGGGGTGATGAGCTTGCCTAAAAAAGGCCTTAGTGACGAGCCAAGAGAAAAGGGCATTTGTAAGTTGTAAAAACACAGGGCAAATACCAATGCTGGCAAGCAGTAAATAGCATAGGGGGTGAACGTCCAATGCATAAACATGGTGGCCATGGTAAATACCGCTGCGGCTTCACTTTGCGCTTCAATATTGAGTGACACGGGCGGTTCATAGAAATGGAACATGGGCTCTGCCGCACTCCAAAACAAAATGCCGGTGGCTAATGTGGTACATAAAGTAATAGAAAACCACTGCCATTTAGAGAGCAATGGAGTAGCACGGCTACCACCAATTCTAATTTTGCCTAACGGGGAGAAAAAAGTAGCGATAAGTGAGAGCAGCAAACACAGCGTAGAAAAGCTAAATAACCATGCGAAGGTATCTAATATCCAATCATTGATGTTGGTAACCACACGTAAGAAATGTGCTAAATCAATAAAACTGAAAACCATGGCGGCGAGAAGGAGCAAAAAGGGAGGCCAAAATACGCTGTGTTTAATATCGTTTTTAAAATCGAAGCGTAGCCATGCAGGGGGCTTTTTAGCTAGGGCTTTTTTTGCATTTAATGCTTTAGCTGCATTATGAGACATTTTTTACCTTCTTTTGCTTATTGTTTGCTGTACGAAGCAGCGTTTTAAATTTTTAAGGTAAAGCCAAGATTTGGTGAATGTAAATTGTAAATGGCAATCACGGTGTGAATGTGTTTTTTTGCCCAGTTTTTGTTCTCACCAAACTTCTTGTCGATTGCGAAAAGTGAACAAACCTTGTTCGGTTATTGCTTATTAATGATGCCATTGTTGTAGTCAAAAAATGGCAGTGAGTATGTTCACTATTATTCTTGAATAGGGCTCTTTGTGCCAGATTAGCATTCAAGGGTGTTGATATTTTGATTATAACGACTCATAACTTTCTAAATACGTCGCTACAAGTTTAAAAATTATTTCCTTTGATTATCTGGTTATAAAAATTAATTTTTAAGCTTGTAAATCATTTAGCATTTTTTAATTAGACCTGAGTTTTTCTCTGGCTTTACCAATTTTCACGTTTTTTTAGTTTGGAATTAATACAAACCAATTTTTAGTATATAGAAATAAAATTCGTATGTCTTATATGAACCGGTAAATGTCTTGATTGGAAAAGTGAAACATATCTACAGTGCTTTAATAGACGGCTATTCAGGGTAAAAATTAATTTAACGAGTAAGCCATGATCAGCGTCTTCGATATGTTCAGTATTGGTATAGGGCCGTCAAGTTCTCATACCGTTGGGCCCATGCGTGCTGGCATCGCCTTTTGTGAACAGCTGAAGTACCTTCAGTTGTTTGAGCTGGTTGATGAAGTGCGTGTAGAGTTGTTTGGATCGCTAGGGCAAACGGGTAAAGGGCATGGCACGGGAAAGGCGGTTATATTAGGCCTTCAAGGTTTTACCCCAGAGTCTATTGAGATAGAAAGTGTCGAGCGCAATTTGGCTGATGTTGCACATCAACAATGGCTAAAATTGCATGGCCAGCGACAGGTTATTTTTAAGCGTGAAAACGCTATTGTATTTCATCGCCGCAAAACACTGCCCCTTCATGCAAACGGTTTAACCTTCCATGGGCTTCAAGGGCAACGCATAGTCGCTAGTCAAAGCTACTATTCCATTGGTGGCGGGTTTATATTGCGGGATGAGGACTTCCATCAAGAAAAGGCAGCAGCGGTCCAACAAGACGATAAAAGCGTACCTTACCCTTTTTCCTCAGCGTCTGAATTACTGCGTTTATGTAAAGAGCACGGGTTATGTATTAGTTCTCTGATGTTGGCAAATGAAAGCGCAGTGTGTAGTAACGATGAAGTTAAACAGAAGCTATGGCATCTGTGGCAGGTTATGCAAACCTGTGTATCTAATGGTATTGCCAACGAGGGAATTCTACCAGGAGGCTTAAAAGTCACACGGCGTGCCCCTAAGTTATTCCGCCGACTTCAAAATGAACGTACCACCGATCCTATGCAGGCAATGGACTGGGTTAACTTATTTGCACTGGCTGTAAATGAAGAGAATGCGGCGGGTGGCCGAGTGGTTACTGCACCTACTAATGGTGCGGCAGGCATTATTCCTGCCGTACTGCATTACTATGAAAAGTTTGTTCGCCCGGTAGATGAAGATATTGCGGTACGGTATTTACTGACGGCAGCGGCGATTGGTATTTTATACAAAAAGAATGCGTCTATTTCTGGGGCTGAAGTAGGTTGCCAAGGTGAAGTGGGTGTGGCTTGCTCTATGGCCGCTGGGGCGTTAACCGAGATACTTGGGGGCACGGTAAGCGAAGTTGAGAATGCAGCTGAAATTGGCATGGAGCACAATTTAGGGCTAACGTGCGACCCTGTAGGTGGCTTAGTGCAAGTGCCTTGTATAGAAAGAAACGCGATGGGAGCGGTAAAAGCGATTAATGCCTCTCGACTGGCGCTTAGGGGCAACGGCGATCAAAAAGTCTCCCTCGATAAAGTGATTAAAACCATGCTTGAAACCGGCAACGATATGAAATCAAAATACAAGGAAACCGCTCGCGGAGGCTTAGCGGTTAATATTATAGAGTGTTGACATAAATGCGTGGGTGATTGAGCTCACAAGCCTGTAACGCACAAAGCATTGAAAAGCTGAAGAATGTTAGATAGCGTCCTCTGCAAATAAGACATTAAGGTCTTACACTATACCTGGGAAGTGATTTTTAGCATCCAGTCAAAGAAGTGTTTAACATCAGGTTTGTCTTTGTCTTCCTTGCGACAAATAATACCCCAGCTTCCAGAAAACGTGGTTTCATGCTCACAGGGCTTTACCAATCGACCCATGCGTAAATCATCGTCTATAAAGGGCCCATTCACCAACGCCACCCCTTCATTATTAATGGCCATTTCAAGGGCAACAGCTTTTGTATCTACCACCATATAAGGTGTAATAACATTGGGTGTAAGATTGGCGCTCTCAAACCACCGCTTCCAATAATCTACTTCGGTTTCTACAGACAGTAGGGGTAAATCTAATAAATCTTCGGGTGTTAATTTACCATCGTATTTTTCAAGCAAGGTTGGGCTACACACCGCGTATACACGGGAGTCGAAAATGGGCTCCCAATGATACCGGTCTGAAGGCGCGGTATCGCAATACACTATGCCTACGTCTGAAGACTCTTCGTCGAATTCCCATTTCGAAGCATATGTATCAAGTTGAACATTTACCGTGGGGTGTTCATCGTGAAAAGCGGGTAATCGGCGAGCCAGCCAGCGTATAGATAGGGTGACATAAGTTTGTACTCGCAGTGGCGCGTGCTCTACCGCTTTTTTAACCGTTGCCACACCTAAAGCAAGTTGCTCAAGTGCTTCTAGAACATAGGGGTAAAACAACTTTCCTTCATCGCTAAGAATGACATTTCTGCCGTCGCGATTAAATAGTTTTACCCCTAAGTGCTCTTCTAAGTTTTTGATTTGATGGCTAATCGCTGGATGCGTTAAATTTAACTCTTCCGCCGCAGCGCGGTGGCTCAGCCTGCGTGCAGCGGCCTCAAAACCGCTTATGGTACTGAGTGGCGGAAGTAACCGACGTTCCATTTAGAGACCTTAATCATTGAAAAATTATCACAACATAACTACCAAACAATGGCGTAAAATCCAACTAATAACTACAGATAGACCCGCGAAAGTAGTTGTTTTCACACCTAAACGCATAAGCTTAAAGGCATTAACCTTAAGCCAATAAGATGAAGGCAACCCGTTCAGGTTGCCTTCTAGTAAAGGTGCTGCCTAGTGCAATGTTTTCTTAGTTAAGCATGCGATAAATGGAAATAATGGCTTTAGTAATCGCTTCTTAGTGGCACCACAACTTCGTAGCCTTTTTCTTCTGGCTCGTCGTCAACCATAAACGCCGGAAAGCCTTTACCAAGTACTTTAACGTCGCAAGCATCTTCCATTCGGCGAATGATATTAGGCGAATATTCACGAGGGCCGTAGCGCTCTTCACCATCTTTAAATATATCTACCATTAAAGGTGCAAGCTCTAAAGGTATGCCTGCGCGCTTTGCCACTTCGTCAAACAGGCCAACATCTTTGGATACCAAATCCATAGTAAAGCCAATATCACGGCTACCGTTAAGTATTACCTGAGATTCAGTTTCGTGAACGAACGAATTACCCGATGACGCTTTAATGGCTTCATAGGCTACGTTCATGTCCATCCCCATCACTTTAGAAACCGTTAATGCCTCTGACAATGCAGCAAGGTGCACTGTGCAAAGGTAGTTAGTCACTACTTTTAGGGTTGATGCAGAACCAAGCGCGCCAGTGTGAAGCACACGTCTGCCCATAATGGTCAAAATAGGTAGAACGGTATCGAACGCTTCACGGTCGCAGCCTGCAAAAATAGAGATGTTGCCCGTATCGGCACGATGGCAACCCCCAGATACTGGGCAATCGACAGGCATGGCACCTTTTTCTTTTACTAAGGCGCCAATGCGGCGAACTTCAGCTTCATCGGTTGTACTCATTTCTAGCCAAATCTTACCAGGACTAATACCTGCCAACACGCCGTCTTCGGCTTCCATAACGAGAGAACATGCGGCTGGAGAAGGTAAGCATGTGAATATAACATCACACTTTTCAGCTATCTCTTTTGCTGAGTCGGCAGACTTGGCACCACGTGCAACAAAGTCTGCGACGAATTCTGGATTTAAATCTCTAACGGTAAGGTCGCAGCCGTTACGTATTAAGCTCCCTGCTAATTTGCCACCCACATTACCTAATCCGATGAATCCTATCTTCATGTGTTTACCTTTTTATTATATTGCGGTGTGCCATTGCAAAGCACAGCTGTTGGCCTGTTGAAGTTCGTATAACTTCAAGAAAACCGATAGTTATATAAAAATGGATTAGGTAAAAATGATTAATTTTGGGTGTATGGTTAATTTTTCTAACCAATCACATTTTGGTTATTCGAGGCCTCACTGACCTGGAGTGAAGCAAAAGCGAGGCAAGAGCAAAGCAAGATCTTAGCAAGGGCGAAATAGGAATGAAGCGGTATGCCTTTGCACCGTGATAATCTTAATGAATAGCCATTTAGGGGGACCGCTATCGCTCTAAACGATGTGGGCAGACAATTGACGAGCGGCCTGAACCAGATTTTTTGAATAGTCTCGAGCGCTTTGTTTACTTAAAAAATCAGCGTTTATCACTACACTTATTGCCGCAATAGGCTCGTTTCTTAAATTCAATACTGGCGCGGCAATGCAGCAATAATGGCTACCGTTCTCTCGCTGAGTAACCGCATACCCCAAGCGTTTAGCCCGTGCTAACTCCTCGTGTATCTTTGGCAACTGGTTGCTGATACTAGGGTCATGCTTTTGCTCTACATCAAAGTAGTTTTTTTGTAGTACTGGAGATTGCATAGACAAGATGGCTACCCCAGATGCAGAACGATGCATGGCAGTGGTTTGCCCTAAATGGAAGGTTAAAGGGCCGCTCAGTGAAGAGTCTACCTTTGCTACTGTTACCACCCGATTACCTACTGGGGAATACAAAAAGATAGATTTATGAATTTCGTTTTTTAAAATTTCAGCCACGGGATAGAAGAACGGAATGATGCTTTGTTTGTTGTAAATCGTAGAGGCAATTTGAAAGATTTTAGAGCCAATGCAATAGGCTTTTTTACGATTTGGATCTAGGGCAATCATCTGATGCTCTAACAACGCGTTAATAATACGGTGCCCACTGGCCGGCGGCATGTCTAGCTGAGAGCAAATTTCAGAAAGGGTTAAGGGGTATGACGATGTAGCAATTAAATTCATCATTAAAATAGAGGCATCTACAGCCGGTGCTTTTGATTTTGCTTTTAACGTTTCCATCGACCATTTGCCGCTATTTTATATATAAAAAAATAATCTTACGTTATCTGGTGTAGTAAGGCCAGCAGGTAGGTACGGCAAATCTAAGATTAGCTTAAGATAGAACTCGGCTAGATGTACGTAAATAAAGCCCTCTAGGCCACAAAATTAGGTGGGGGCAATCAAAAGCAACGGCTAGTTGGCTATTTCAATGTATGAAATAAACAGAAGTTTAATACTTTATGCATTAATTTGACTTCAGAAAATAAAGAATACACCACTAATTTTTCCATATATGGAATCAATATTCTAAATATAATAAAAGTTTGACTTGAAATTTTAACCCTGCTTACAATGGATTAACTAAGATTTAAGGCCTGCCCAATGAGAATCGAAAAGAACTTTATTAACAATGAATTTGTTAGCTCTACTCAAAATTCATTAATAGACGTTTATGATCCTGCAACTGAAGTGCTTATTGCTCAGGTTCCAGCGGCAAGCCCAGAAGAAGCTGCATCGGCAATTGAAAGTGCTACAGAAGCACAGCGCGCATGGCGAAAGCTTACCAGCATAGAACGTGGTGGTTACTTACAGAAGTTGGCTGACACCCTGGTATTACGCAAAGATGATATTGGTGCTGCGCTGGCTGAAGAGTCAGGAAAGAGCCTAGAAGACGCGACCAACGAAGCTGTGTATGCCGCTGATATAACTCGTTATCATGCTGAATGGGCGCGCCGTATCGAGGGTGAAATTATTCCCAGCGATACTCCAGATGAAAACCTGTTATTGCAACGAGAAGCTATTGGCGTTGTGGTGGCATTAATCCCGTTTAACTACCCTGTTTACACATTTCTTCGCAAAATTGCACCGGCTCTTATTACCGGAAATACGGTGGTAGTTAGGCCCAGTAACAACACGCCTTGTTCAGCATTTGCCATTGCCAAAGTTATTCAAGAAGCGGGCATTCCTAAGGGTGTAGTGAACGTACTTACCATGACCCACGCTACGGCGGAATTGGTGTGTACACACCCTAAAGTAGGCATGATTACCCTTACGGGAAGCGTTGGCGCTGGGCGCAAGGTTCTAGAGTACTCGCAAGTTAATATTGCTAAATCGTCGTTGGAACTAGGCGGAAAAACCCCCGCGATTGTTGAGCCAGATGCCGACTTAGAAAAAGCGGCAAGGGAAATCGTTGGTTCTAAAAATACCAACTGCGGCCAGCTTTGTACTGCGGTAGAGCGGGCTTACGTACACGAAGATATCTACGATGAATTTGTAGCCTTGCTGCATAAAAACATGAAAAGCCAACAGTTTGGTAGCCGTGTAGACAACCCTGGTTTCATGGGGCCATTAGTTAACGGCAATGCGCGATTGAACATTCATCAAATGGTGGAAAGAGCGATTGATGATGGGGCTAACCTAGAGCTTGGTGGTTTCATTCCTGAAGGCAAAGGCTATTTCTATCCGCCGACCTTACTGACTAATTGCCGCCAAGATATGGAAATCGTTCAAGAAGAGATATTTGGACCTGTATTACCTGTTTTGAAATATTCAAATGTAGATGAAGCACTGGCGTTAGCTAACGATCACCAGTTCGGTTTGGCGTCAGTGATTTACACCGAAAACTATCGTACCGCAATGAAAGTGGCGAACGAAATGGAAGCCGGTGAAGTGTACATCAACCGTACTCCTTCCGACCCTTATCAAGGCTTTCACGCCGGGTGGAAACGCTCAGGTTTAGGCGGCGATGATGGTAAGCATGGCATGCTGGAATACACGCAAACTCGCTTAGTTGTTCTTAAATACTAGTTTTGAATCAATATTTTATTCAACCCAAATACGTTAGTACTCGTTCGATAAAAGTTTGCGCTTATACATCAGTTTTGCTGGCAACAATGCCAAACTGCTACACAATTTAAAAAACTCGCACCATGGTGCGGGTTAAAAAAAAGGTAAAACCATGAAAGTTGTTTCTTGTGAATCTTATGTCGTTGCTACGCCGCCTCCTCACGTTGGGGGTATGTACTGGATTTTTGTTTCACTTAGAACCGACTGTGGTATTGAAGGTATTGGTGAGGTTTACGCCGCTACCTTTCACCCTAGTGTAATGACTCATGCAATTGAAGATGTGTTCGATCGCTACCTAAAAGGTTTCGACCCCCATCATGTAGAGCGCTTTTTTCGTGCAGCGTATTCTAGCGGCTTCACACAGCGCCCCGACTTAAGCATGATGGGCGTGGTCAGCGGGTTAGAAATGGCGTGCTGGGATATTATCGGTAAGGCAGCAGGCAAGCCTGTTTACGAACTTATTGGCGGAAAAATTCACGATAAACTTCGTACTTATACCTACCTTTACCCTGAAAATGAAGACGGCGATTACGATTACGACAATCTTGAGCTGGCGGTTGAATGTGCCGAAAAAAATATGGAGCAAGGTTTCACTGCATTGAAGTTTGACCCCGTAGGGCCTTATGGGAATTACTGTGGTCATCAACTGTCTTTAGAAGCTATTGATAAAGCCGCTACTTTCTGCGAGCGAATTCGCAAAACTGTGGGTAATAAGTGCGACTTACTGATGGGTACCCATGGTCAAATGACGCCAGCAGGGGCTATTCGTTTAGCCAAACGCCTCGAACCGTTCGATCCTTTGTGGTTTGAGGAGCCTGTTCCTCCTGGTCAAGCATCGGCCATGGCTGAAGTGGCCAAAAATACCAGCATACCAGTGGCTACCGGCGAGCGCTTAACCACGAAATACGAGTTCTTCGATTTACTTAAGCATGGCGCTGCGTCTATTTTGCAAATGAATTTGGGCCGAGTAGGCGGCATTTTAGAGGCTAAGAAGATAGCCAGTATTGCAGAAGTGCATTACGCCCAAATAGCCCCCCATTTATACAATGGCCCAGTTGGTGCGGCTGCTAGTGTGCAGCTTGCCACTGCTACGCCAAACTTCCTTATTCAAGAAAGTATTATGACGTGGGACGGTTTTCATGCCGACGTTCTACAACAAAAAATTGAATGGAAAGACGGCTACATAATTCCGTCTACCAAGCCTGGCTTGGGTGTTGAGTTAAATATGGATGTGGTGAAAGCACATTCGCCCTACACAGGCAAAGCACTACATTTATCCATGGATGCCAAGCCCTACGATGTGAAAGAACAGTCTAATCAAGACTGGAAACGGTAGGCGCATATGAGTATCTCTGAGTACGACTTTATCATTACCGGTGCAGGGTCAGCAGGATGTATTCTTGCTGATAGGCTCAGTGAGTCTGGTGACTATTCCGTACTCTTAATTGAAGCTGGGGGGAAAAACCGCTTACCTTGGATTAAGTTGCCTATTGGTTTTGCGAAAACCTATTATCACCCCACCTACAATTATATGTATTACAGTGAAGAAGAGCCGAACATGGCGGGGCGTAAAATGTATGCCCCACGTGGTAAAGGGCAAGGCGGCTCGGGCTCCATCAATGCAATGATATATGTACGGGGGCAAGCCTCAGACTTCGATGCGTGGGCACAAGCTGGCAACGAAGGCTGGTCGTATGCCGATGTATTACCTTATTTTAAAAAGCTAGAGCGACACCCCTTAGGCGACACCGAACACCATTCTGGCAGTGGAAAGGTGGGTATTACTCAAATGAAAAAAGGGGCACATTCTTTTTGTAGTCATTATTTGAAAGGCGCTGAACAGCTTGGCTTCACATTAAATGACGACTTTAATGGTGCCCAGTTTGAAGGGATAGGTATTTACGATGCCAATATCTACAAAGGCTTTCGCCATTGCAGTAACTCGGCGCACCTCAAGCCTGCACTAAAGCGCCCTAACTTGCATGTATTGCGCGATACGGTGGTCGAAAAAGTCTTATTCAATGAAGACAAACATGCTTATGGTGTACAAGTAAATACCGCGGGTGTTAAGCAAACCCTTAAGGCGAAAAGAGAAATTGTGCTGTCAGCTGGCGCAGTAGACTCGCCAAAATTACTTCAGCTTTCAGGGGTTGGAGATACTCGCTTACTCGATAAGTATGGTATTCCTGTTGTCACTCATTCTCCTGCTGTAGGCCAAAACCTTCAAGATCACTTATGTGTTAGTTACTACTTCAAAGCAAAAGTAAAAACATTGAACGACGATTTGGGGTCGTTGTTCGGGCAAGCTAAAGCGGCGTTACAGTATGTATTTACACGTAGCGGGCCTTTATCGATAAGCGTTAACCAAGGTGGAGGCTTTGTAAAAGGGTCAGATACCGAAACGCTGCCTAATCTTCAGTTGTACTTCAACCCCATGTCATATCAAATTCCGGCCGACCCTAATGCTAAGTTAGCGCCGGACCCTTATTCAGGGTTTTTAGTCGCGTTTAATTCTTGCCGACCAAGCAGTAAAGGCACGGTAGAGTTGTCATCGAACAATCCCAGCGATAAGCCATTTATCCGCCCCAATTATTTATCCACCGAGAAAGACATAGAAGAAGTGCGTCAAGGGAGCCGACTCATCAGGCGCTTAATGCAAGCTCCCGCGTTAAAAGCGGTTACCGCAGAAGAAGTAAAACCGGGTGATGCTGTTAATGATGACGATAGCATGCTGCAGTACTTTAGAGAGCAAGGCGGTTCGATTTACCACCTTTGCGGAACCTGTGCCATGGGACCAGAGCAAAGTAATGCAGTCGTAGATGCAAGACTGAAAGTTCATGGTGTTACCGGCCTTCGTGTTGTAGATGCTTCCATTTTTCCAAATATCACGTCGGGCAACATCAACGCACCAGTAATGATGGTGGCTGAAAAAGGCGCCGATTTAATTTTAGAAGACCAAATAAATCACTAGTTTTGGCTTATTACATTTTTCATGAAAAGTAAATTTAAGCTTGGCTTAGTTTTCTATAAACGACCAAAAAGTGATTATTACGTCAAAGATATTTTAATTTCTAATTAGTGTTAACTTTTTCAATTTAATTCTATTCACTTGTTGTGTTGAAAATTAATAAAAATGGCAGTGATATTAAAGGTGGTCGCGTCAATATTTCCATTTATATGTGAAATTTTTTAACCGACTTGCGCATAGGTTAGAAATTTTAATGAATAATCAAATAATGCTCAATTGTGCCTTTGTCATATTTAGATTTATGATTGATGAATAAATGAGCAAAAAAGTATCAAGAGGTTTTTATACATGCCATCCACGTTATTGAATAAATCAGATCCTGCGAACTTTTCACTCGAAGATTGGGTAAGTATTGCAGAAGATTTGGAAATACAATCTGACTTATTCATAAATGGTAATTATGTTTCTGCAAAAGGTGGCGAAACCTTTGATTCCATTAATCCGGCAAATGGCGAAGTTAACGCTAAGGTTGCATCAGCAAGTGATGCAGATGTCGATGCAGCCGTAAGTTCTTGTAAAGCGGCTTGGGATGATGGGCGCTGGAGACACATGCCTCCTCGTGAGCGGATGAATGTTCTTTTACGATTGGCTGACCTGGTAGATGAACATGCGGGCGAACTCGCATTACTAGACAGTTTAGACATGGGTAAACCCATTACCGATTGCTTAACTATTGATATACCCGAAGTGTCAGTGTCACTACGATTCTTTGCTGAGTGTATTGATAAAGTAAGTGGTTCGGTCACCAACACCGAAAATAATGCATTGCATATGATTCATCACGAACCACTGGGCATAGTGGGTGCCATTTCGGCATGGAATTACCCGTTACTGATGGCTATTTGGAAAGTGGCACCTGCGTTAGCTGCAGGTAACTGCGTTGTATTGAAGCCTTCAGAACAAGCTCCACTGAGTTGCACGCGATTAGCTCAACTGTTTATCGAAGCTGGCGGGCCTGTAGGCGTTTTTAATGTAGTCAATGGTTATGGCCATATTGCCGGTAAGGCATTAGCACTGCATATGGATGTAGCCAAAATAAGTTTTACAGGGTCTACCGCGGTTGGCAAAAAGCTAATGATGTACTCCGGTGAATCAAATTTGAAACGTGTGGCATTAGAAACGGGTGGTAAAAGCCCACAAATATTCATGCCAGACCTCGCTGATTTAGATCAGGCTGTAGATATTGCCATCGCTGGCATCTACGACAACGTAGGCCAGGTATGTAACGCAGGCTCTCGATTACTGGTTCACAAAGATATTCACGATGCCTTTGTGGAAAAATTTATTGAGAAGAGCCGTGAAGTATACCAACCGGGTAATCCATTAGATCCAGCTACGAGTTTGGGCCCCATGGTTTCACTGCAGCAACGCCAAGGCGTATTAGAAAAAATTGAAGCAGGTAATAAAGAAGGCGCAAAACTGGCGTTTGGCGGAGAAGTGCCTTCAGGCTTAGAGCATGGCGCCTATATACAGCCAGCACTATTTACCCAAGTTACGTCTGATATGTCTATTGCTCAAGAAGAAATTTTCGGCCCTGTTGTGGCGTTAATTCCCTTCGATGACGAAGCGCAAGCACTAAAGATTGCGAACGATTCTAAATATGGATTGGCGGCGGGCTTGTGGACTTCTGACTTAAATACCGCGCACAGAATGACAAAGTCGATTGAAGCCGGTGTGATTTGGGTGAACTGCTTTGGTGACGGAGACATGACACAGCCGTTTGGTGGTTATAAACAGTCGGGTAACTCTAGAGATAAGTCCCTTGAGTGTTTCACTGCCTACACCCAAAGTAAATCGACCTGGATAAACCTAGCTTAAAAGCAACCGTAAACTAATTCAAATAACCAAGAAGTAAGGCATTAAAGCCCAAGCATTAAAGCCCAAGCAGTAAAGCCCAAGCAGTAAAAAGGTACCCTAAGTAACAACATAACGAGCGTGTAAGAGAATTATAATAAAAATTGGAGATATTCATGAAAATGTTAAGAAAGACGAAAGTCAATTATGCAGTATGTATAGCGATGGCGGCTGCTGTAGATGTTCCTCTAGCGTTTGCGGATATTCAAGAAACACAGCAAGCAACTGAACAAGTTGCTGAGGAAACACAACCCACTAAAAAGCCCAAACGGGCAGCTATTGAGCTTATTGAAGTAACGGCAACCCGCCGGGCTCAAAGTATTCAAAGTGTACCTATTTCAGTTACCGCACTGAGTGAAAGGGCCCTTAAAGAAAACAACATTTCTAAGTTCGATGATTATATAGAAATGATCCCTAGCGCAAGCATGGGGGGACGTGGTCCGGGTCAGTCTGACGTTTATATTCGCGGATTAGCATTAGGCCATAATGGTATTACCGGTACTGAGTTTACCCCAGCACCAACAGTAGGCTTATACCTAGATGACATGCCAATTAGTGCAACAGGGCGTAACCTAGATGTTTACGTCACTGACGTTGAACGTTTGGAAGTTCTGGCTGGTCCACAGGGAACTTTATTCGGTGCGAGTGCGCAAGCAGGTGCATTGCGCATTATTACAAACAAGCCGGATTCTGGCGGCTTTGATGCAGGTTTCGAACTCGATTATTCACAAACCAAAGGCGGCGATGACAGCACTTCGATTGAAGGCTTTGTCAATATTCCTATCATTGAAGATGAGTTGGCGGTACGTATTACTGCATACAATGATAAGCAAGGTGGCTATATTGACAACGTCTACAGCACGTTCACGCTAGACCCAACTATTAACCCTAACGCAAACCCAGACTTTTTTAATAATGGTGATGTAGAGCAAGGCTTAAAAGACCAATGGGTAGACGCCACCTATACCGAAATAGATAACGAAGAGTTTGTTGAAGACGATTTCAACGACAGCGAATATATTGGGGTTCGTTTCGGCGTTAGCTGGGAACCAACAACTGATTTCAGTATCTTGTTACAACATACCCATCAAGACTTAGACGTTGATGGCGTATTTGATTACGATCCAACATTAGGTGAAATGAACGTTGCACGTTTCGATGATGACAGGCTGGAAGATAGCTTCGACTTAACCTCTTGGACTATCGAGAAGCAGTTAGAATACGTAGACATTGTTTATACCGGTGGTTATTTAGATCGTGATATCTATCAAACCGTTGACTACATTGGTTACAACAACAGTGGTGCATTTGCCGCCGATTATTACACCTGTACTTACACCGAAGTAAGACAGTGTTTAGATCCAAGCAAGCGTTTTGTAGGTCAGGTAACTAACGAACGTTTAACGCATGAAATTCGTTTCAGCTCGCCTTATGATAAGCCGGTGCGTGGTGTGCTTGGCTTGTTCTATGACGATCAAACTATTACCCACGATGGTGAGTATGATTACGCCGCTGCACCAGAGCTCGGTTTCTTCCAAAATAGACCAAACGTAGGCTCTACGGCGAACAACCCTGACTTTAGAGAACCAGGTGTTACCTTCATTAACGACTTAACACGTGAAGAACAGCAAACGGCTATTTTTGGTGAACTAGCGTGGGATATTACCGATAAACTTACCGCCACAGCTGGTTTACGTTATTACGAACTAGAAGCGACCTTCTTAGGTTCATCTGCCTTTGCCAACACTAGCGTGTTTGGCGCGACAGAAGACTTCCCTGACTACGGCCGCAACTATGATGTTAGCTTGGCTGATATCTCGCCGCTAAAACAAGATGGCACCATTACTAAATTCACGTTGGACTATCAGTTCAGTAAAGATATTTTGGTTTACGCTACGTACTCAGAAGGTTACCGCGCAGGTGGATTCAACCGACTGTCTGGCCCGGCAATTAACACCAATAACCTACCTGAGTTCGAAGACTTCGTGGTACCAGATACCTACGAAAGTGATGAAGTGGTTAACATGGAGCTGGGTTGGAAAACCACGTTTAACAACGGTAACCTGAAGATTAATGGTGCAATTTACAAAATTGATTGGGACAACATCCAAGTCGCCATTCTTGATAGTGCCAACATCTTACAGTTAACCTTTACTGACAACGTGGCTGACGCAGAAATTCTAGGTATAGAACTTGATGCAGCATGGACTGCAACCGACAACTTAACCCTATTCGCCGCTGTGTCTAACAACCATTCTGAAATTACCGATTTAGTCAGTGGTATTTCGTTTACATTGGCACCAGAGGGTAGCGAATTAGCATTGTCGCCCGAGCTTAACTACAGCTTGCGTGGACGATATGATTGGACGGTGAAAAACGTAGATGCTTACGGTCAAGTCACCCTTCAATATACTGACGAGAGCTATAGCTCCATGTATATTGATGCCCGTGAAAAGCAAGACAGCTACACATTAGTTAATGCTTCAGTAGGTGCAAACTTTGATGAGTGGGGAGTTGAACTATACGTTGATAACCTTACTGATGAAATTGCAGAAAAGTACATTAACACCATCGATGATATAAGACGGGTAACCACCAATCGCCCTCGTACCATTGGTATGCGTGTGTCTTATGCGTTTAACTAATGTAAATAGCTAGACAACACGTATCAAGAAGCGGCTTACCCATAGCCGCTTTTTGTTTATAAATGTAAGTCATGTATGCTAAATCTGTGTTTGTCTAAATAGGCAACTGCCAGTCTTTATAGGTAGTTTGGCACTTTAGTTAAGATTAGTGTAATAAGTGATTGAGCTGGAGTAACGTATATGGGTGTTTCTGAACCCACAAATTCTGAAGCTAAAACCAAGCAGTTTAGTAATGTTAGTAGCATGAGTGATAGCATCACTGAAGCCAAATTGTTGCTGCAAAAAAAGCAATTTTCAAACGCACTAGCCATTACCTCAAACCTACTCACTCGTTATCCAGACAACATTGAAGCGCTGTATTTAACGGCGGTATGTCAGCGTTACTTACAACAGCCCCAGCAAGCATTAGCTACACTGAATACACTTAAAAGCTACCATCCAAATTACGCGAGGGCCTATCAAGAAGAAGGCCACAACTTCCGGCTGAGTAATAGCCAAGCCGCCATTAGTGCGTATGAAAAAGCAGTACAACTGAATGCCGCACTGATTGCGAGTTGGAAAAATTTAAACGAACTGTATCGCGCAGAGGGCCAAATATGGTCTGCGGATCACGCCCAAAACCAAGTGGATTATTGGTCTGGCATGCCTCAAGCGTTAGTGAGTGTAAGTAGTTTAATCAACGAAGATAACGTGGTTAAGGCGGAAGAAATATGTCGCTTTTTCCTTAAAAAACAGCCTAAACATACCGAAGCGATGCGCTTGCTTGCTGCTATTGGTGTGAAACATAAAGTGTTAGACGACGCCGAGTTTTTGCTTGAAAGCTGTTTGCACTTCGACCCTGAGTTTCATCAAGCACGATTAGATTACGTCAATGTTTTGCATAAAAGGCAACGCTATGAAAAAGCCTTAGAGCAAGCACTACTTTTGCGCAGTAAGTCACCAAATGATGTGCGCTATCAAATGGCCGTAGCGAATGAAAGCCAAGCCGTAGGCGAGTTTAATCAAGCTATTCATATTTATCGCGAAATACTCAATCAGCTACCAGATAATTCAGGCGTACTTATTATGTTGGGGCATGCGTATAAAACGGTAGGGGAAACCGACAATGCCGTTACCGCCTATCAAAAAGCGGGTGCGTGCCAAGAGAATTTTGGCGATGCATTTTGGAGCCTAGCGAACCTTAAAACATACAGCTTTAGCACCGATGAAATTACGACTATGCAAGCGCGTGAACAGGCGCCCAATACTCCCTTTGAAGATAGATTTCATTTAAGCTTTGCGTTAGGGAAAGCATTTGAAGATGCAGGCGATTACTCACAAGCCTTTTCCTATTATGCCAAAGGGAATGCGCTTAAAAAGCAGCAGTTGGGCTATCAAGCTGCGCGGGTAGATGCTGAATGTAAGGCACAGATAGAAGTATGTACGCCCGCGCTGTTTTCGCAACATGCCCCCCCCTCTAACACTCGGAACATACAAACGAGCCAGGCAACGCCAATTTTTATAGTGGGCCTGCCCCGTGCTGGTTCTACCTTGTTAGAGCAAATTTTGTCTTCCCATTCTATGGTTGATGGCACCATGGAATTGCCTAACATAATGTCACTTTCTCATCGATTAAATGGCCGTGGCGGTATTGATAAGCCAAAGCGTTACCCGCAAGTTCTCGCTGAACTTTCTACAGAGCAGTTAGGCAAATTTGGCGAAGAATTTATTAGAGATACAGAAGTTTATCGCCAAGGAGCTCCTTTCTTTATAGATAAAATGCCAAATAACTTTAGGCATATAGGGCTTATTCATCTCATTTTACCGAATGCGATAATTATTGATGCGCGAAGAGACCCTATGTCATGCGGGTTTAGTATCTTTAAGCAGTTGTTTGCGGAAGGGCAGGAATTTAGCTACAACCTTGAAGATATTGGAAAGTACTACAATAATTATGTTGAGCTTATGGCGCACTGGAACACGACGCTACCAGGTAAAATTTTGAAGATGCAATATGAAGACGTAGTCACCGATTTTGAAGAACAAGTACGTAAATTACTTGATTTTTGCGGGCTACCCTTTGAAGAGAGTTGTTTAAATTTTTATAAAACCAAACGCTCAGTAAGAACCGCTAGTGCTGAGCAGGTTCGCCAGCCTATTTATCAAAGTGGAATGCAGCAATGGAAGCATTTTGAATCAGATTTAGGGCCATTAAGTACTTTGGTGTCAGTATTAACGTAGCCATTAATAGCCAAAGCTAGCTTATTTGCGGTACGGTACGACTTAGGTGTTATACTTTAGTATAATGCGATAGCCGTTGCAGTAACCCGAAAGGATGCATTGTGGTCAATAAAGTCTCTAAATCAGCACTCTTTATTTCTATTTTCTGCGTATTATTTATAGGTATCTTGGCGGTATTAGCCAATATCTTGTGGATAGAAACTAAGCGGTTTAGTCATGACGCTATCAGCCAACAATTCGATGTCCTGCATCAAAATTTTCAGAGCGAAATAAACCACGTCATATTGGATGCGCGTTCAATCGCTATTCAAGAAAGTAAAAGTACCCTTATTGTTGATTCACTCGTTGAAGGCGATGCTAAGCGGTACCTTACTGCACATTGGTCAGCACTGTTCGATGCGTACCCAAGTTTACAGCAAATTCGTTATATTGCGCTTGATGGTAATGAACAACTGCGTGCTGAAAAATCAGCCGAAAGCCTGATTTGGCGAGACACCAAAGACCTGCAAAACAAAGCTGATCGGTATTATTTTATTGAAGCCGTTGAGTCACCTAAAGACTATTACATATCGCCCTTAGATTTAAACAAGGAGCGGGGAATAATAGAGCTCCCTTATCGTCCAACTATCAGAAGTGTTGCTAAATACCGCGTTGATGGAGAAGTTTTAGGGTTAGTTGTATTGAATTTTGATTTGCGTGAATTGTTTTCACGCCTAAAAGCGCTGCAATCCACAAGCGCGCATTGGCTAATAAACCCTGATGGATTCTTTTTATCTTCACCGAATAACTCAGCGTGGGGCTGGCTGCTCGACAGGCCTAAAAACCAAGTAAGTATGCAGTTTCCAGGTTTTGAAAAACGCTTTAATGGCAGCGAAGATGATACCCCAGACGGCAATTTTACGAGCCGATTCAAACACGGCATTATTCCTATTGGTAAAAGAAATACTGACGATACAGACATTGAAGATGCTTACTACTGGTTAGTCATGGAAAAGCCCACTGAGGCCGTGGCGTATTTGGAGCGAACCAAGCACTTTTTTATTTTCGGCTTTGTTGCCGCAGCTTTGTTTTTAATAGGTTTGGCGTACTTATTGATACGACTGCTTAATCAATTGAGCTTGGAAAAAGAGCTTGCCATAAAGGCAAAAAATAAAGCCAATAATGCCGAGAAATCCAAAGCCGATTTTCTTGCCAGAATGTCACATGAAATTCGAACCCCTATGAATGGTGTATATGGCCTACTTCAAATCACGTTGGGTGAGCGTAACTACAAAAAAATCAACGATAATATAGAGCAAGCTATCACAAGCTTTTCTTTATTAAGCCGAATTATTGATGACGTGCTCGATTTTTCTAAAATTGAAGCTGGGAAACTCGATATGGTTGAGGCACCGTTTCGTTTAGATAGTTTGCTTAATCAAGTTGGCAAAATGATGGGCCGTGCTGCTTACGGTAAACACATTGAACTATGGATTGATGTTGATCCTAAATGCCCTAAACATGTTGTGGGCGATGCGGTTAGGCTCAATCAAATTATCAGTAACTTAATTAGCAACGCCATTAAGTTTACCTCTCGCGGGGAAGTAAACTTAAGCGTTGAACTATTAGGCGAAAACGAAGACACCGTTCAGTTAGGATTTGAGGTTCAAGATACGGGTATTGGCATGACTGAAAAGCAAGCCAATCAAGTATTTGGGGCGTTTACTCAAGCTAGCCGCGATACCAATACTAAGTTCGGCGGTACAGGGCTGGGGCTAAGTATAGCGAAGCAACTTGTTGAAATGATGCACGGAAAAATTGGTGTGGTGAGCCAGCAGGGTAAAGGCAGTAAATTCCATTTCAATGTGTTGCTTAAAAAAGCTTCGGCAGCGCAAGCAGAAAGCTTAAGTGAGCAAGATGTCGTGTCTTATCAGGCGATAGTGCTTACGCAAAATGTGAACGTAGAAACTGGCATTCAGCGCCAATGTTCTGTTCTTGGATGGCCGTCCTATGTCGCGAAAAGTGTTGAAGACTTAATGTCTCATAAAGTGTCGAATAGCCTACCTAGGGTAGTTATCATTGATGAAGCAATCTTGAGCGTTATAAGTAAAGAAGCATTGGCAGATTGGCAGCAAGAACAAAAAGAAATTACCCATTTAGTTGTGGTTTCACACAACACAGAAAGCTTTGATAAAAATAGCTTGGTGTTATTCGATGACCTCTTATACAAGCCATTCACGCCTTCTACTTTGTACGACACGGTTATTTCGTGTAATCAATCTACCGATGAATTAGCGCAAAAGCCTGTGGTTGAAGATGATGAAAAGCTACTGACTAAAAGGTTAGTGCTGGTGGTAGAGGATAACCCCATTAATCAGCAAGTTGCGGGAGCAATGCTTAAAAGCGCAGGGGCTATTGTTAAGTTTGCCGAGAACGGGCAAGAATGTTTAGATCTTCTTCTAAGTGGGTTTAAACCTCACTTAATATTGATGGACATGCAAATGCCAATTATGGGCGGCGTAGAAGCCGCAGAGCACATTCGCGCAAATGCTACCTGGGACAATATACCTATTCTGGCTATGACAGCTAACGCCATGGAAGCTGACAGAAAGCGTTGTATCGATGCCGGTATGCAAGGGCATATTGTTAAGCCCGTGGTGAAACAAGATCTTATCACGCAGGTAAAGTTGAGGCTTACCGACAACTAGTATTTTCACTATCCAGCAAAGGCCGATGGCGCTAGCTTCTTCGGCCTACTCAATTACCTCATTTTTACTTAAAGATCGCGCATTGTGATAATTATTCAAATGCTAATAATTATCATTTGCGATCCATCTCTACTTACGTATAATCCTCTGCGACTAAAAACTAAACCAAAATCACTGTAGAGAACACAATGAAACTGACCACGCTCTTTGCGCTTACCCCCATCGCGCTTGCTTTTTCGATTAACGCTCAAGAAACTCAACCAGACACAGCAACTGTAGAAGAGTCTCAGGTAGAGAAAATTCACATTGTTGGTGTACGTCAAAACCGCGTAAGTCGTGGGGCAACTGGCTTGACAATGGAGCTAAGCGAAACGCCTCAGTCAATTAGCCTTATCTCTGAAGAGTTGATGCAGTCGTTTGGTGCCTACAATGTTAACGATGCACTTAAACTTGCGCCGGGTATTAACGTAGAAGAGTGGGAAACGAACCGAACGAACTACACCGCCCGTGGTTTTGAAATTAAAAATACGCAAATTGATGGCGTAGGTTTACCTAACGATTGGGGTATTGTAACGGGCGCACTTGAAGCTTACGGCTATGAAAAAATTGAAGTTATTCGTGGTGCGAACGGCTTACTAACCGGTGTTGGGAATGCATCTGGTACATTAAACTATGTACGCAAGCGCCCCACCAATGAAGAAGGCGGTGAAGTCACAGTGAGCGCAGGATCGTTTGATTTTAAACGCTTGCAGGCTGATTACTCTACTTTGCTAACCGAAGATGGCCGTTGGGCTGCACGTTTTGTAGGTGCTATAGAAGATAAAGAGTCTTACTTGGATGGCCTAGAGAACGATCGCACCTTTTTATATGGCGTAGTAGATGGGCAACTTACCGATAACGCCACCATTACCTTGGGCTACTCTTACCAAGACGCTAACACGGATGGAAACAATTGGGGCGGGTTAGTATTTAATTACACCGACGGCACACAAGCCGAGTGGGATGTTAGTGATACCACAGCGCAAGAGTGGGCAATGTGGGACACTGAAAACACCAACGCCTTCGTTGAATTCGATTATATTTTCGATAACGACTGGCAAGTAAAAGTAAGTTACAACTACCGTGGCTACGAAGAACAAGATAAGTTGTTTTATGCTTACGGTGCTATCGATAAAGACACGGGCTTAGGTTTAGTAGGCTGGCCGGGTCGTTATGATTCAGACATAGACTCAAACTTAATAGAAGCGCGTACTTTTGGTACTTTCGAGCTTTTCGGTCGCCAGCATGAAGTGAATGTTGGTGTAAGCCATGCCTCAAGCAGCGACACCATGTATCAGTACGGATTCGACTATGCCAATACGCCTGCCTACGGCGCAACCCCAGCGTTCCCGTATGCATTTGATGCCATTGCTGAGCCTGACTGGTTTGACGCGGTACTTTATTCTGACATTGAACAAGATCTTACCCGCTACTTTGGCTCTACAAAAATTAGCCTAACCGATGAATTGTTCGTTATTGCGGGCTTCAATGCGATTGATTTTGAGCGCAGTGGTAACAATGCGGGCACCACTATCGACAACGGAGAAAGTGAAGCCAGCCCTTACATTGGGGCGACCTACGCGGTAACCGAAAACATCAATACCTATGTAAGCTATTCAGATGTGTATCAGCCGCAAGAGCAATATGATTTATCTGGCCAATACTTAGCACCCACTAAAGGTAAAAACTTTGAAGCTGGTGTTAAAGCTCAGTGGTTGGATGATACCTTAATGACCACATTTGCTTATTTCACTGCTGAACAAGACAACTTAGCCTCTTTTGCAGGAATTAACCCTGAAAATGGTCAGTACTACTATGAAGGCGTGTCGGTTGAGTCTGAAGGTTTTGAAGTAGAAGTCGTTGGACAAATTACCGATGCCTTACGTATTCAAGCATCGTATACCGCAATTGATGTAGAAGATGAAGCAGGCAACGACGCAAACCTGTGGGCTCCACGTGATGTAGTGACATTCCAATTAGGTTACGAACTGCCGGCAGTACCAGAACTAACGGTTGGTTTAGGCGGAAGATGGCAGTCTGAAATCAGCAATACTGACTACAACGTAGAGCAAGACAGCTACTTCTTAGCAAATGCCTATGCGACCTACGCGGTAACCAACGACCTTACCTTGCGTGCAAACATCAATAATATCTTTGACGAAAAATACATTACCAGCCTACACACCATAGGCTTTTATGGTGCACCAGTGAATGGTTCAGTGAGCCTGACTTACGCATTCTAAAATGTATAAAATAAGACACTAAAAAGCGCCCAAGGGCGCTTTTTTTATATATGTTGACCCGCCCTAAATAACGTTGGCGTTAGCATTAGCTCGATAACCCTGTGACTAACTCAGAATATATCAGCGTGTTTTTGCACGGTATCGTTCAACCAATCTAAAAATACATTTACTCTGGCTAAGTGCCTTACATCGCGATGGGTTGCTAGCCAAAAGGTGCGGGTAATGTTTATTTTATCTTGCAGTACCGGTTGTAGTTCATGGGCATTTTTGGCAATAAAATGAGGCAGAATGCCTACACCCGCTTTGTTTCGTAGCATTTGAAATTGCGCATTAATACTGGTGCTTTTAAGGGCGTGAAGCGGCGAAAGTAGCGATTCTTCAATGAAGTTAAGTTGGGGTGCATAAATTAAATCGGGCACATAACTGA
>Ga0209404_10000723_pt1 | contig 25254 bp, 44 predicted proteins | sample TroAtlMetagenome_2_FD_187447 | JGI IMG/M metagenome (GOLD analysis project Ga0209404, IMG submission 187447) | Marine eukaryotic phytoplankton communities from Atlantic Ocean - Tropical Atlantic ANT8 Metagenome (SPAdes) (version 2) | ecosystem: Environmental > Aquatic > Marine > Oceanic...
AGCATTGCTCGCAAATCTTAATGTGTAGGTGGTTGCGCTTGTTGTAGCAGGACTATCTAAGTATTGGAAAGATACCGTTTCCCAATCGTTATTTTCTTGCGCCGCAAAAAGTTTTCCACCTTCTAAATCAGTAGAACCTCTTTTCAATCCAAACAATCCATAATCACCGGCTGATGAAGTTGTTTGTTGAGTAGTTACTAAAGCAAGAACTTTACTGCTGCTTGAAGTAGGTGTAATAGCGCAGGTTAAAGTAGCATCAACGTATGACTGCGAGTTTGTCTGGACTTGAGTATTAGTAACAACATTTGAGACAACTTGCAGTACTTTACCGCTATCTAAGGAGCCTGATAATATTTTAGATATAGGCATCTAGTTATTCCTCACCATCACTCAGGTTTCGGGTTGTCAGATTTAATTTTAGATACATTCGCTTGCCAAGCCTCTAGACCTTTTTCGGTAATGTATTCAAGTTGTTCAGCGTATGTGCCATAGGCTTCTTCTCTCGCTTTGATATAGTCGGCACGATCATCTGCTGGGGTTTCGATTGCTTTAGCTGTTGCTGTCCTAGTTTCGCCTGCGGAAAGAAAGCTCGGTTTGGCTCCAGTTTTTGGTGCATACTGTAGTGCCAAATCATCTAGGTCCCCTTCTGTCATATCTGAGGATAAAACAATTTCCGCCCAGCTATTATCAGGGTATCGCAAAGTAGCAACGCCGTCCTCAATTTTTTCAACATTATATTTGGTCATGCGACCGCTCCATGAATTGTGCCAGTGTTGTTCATTGTTACTGAGGTCCCGCTAACAGCGGCTCCAGCAGCGCCGCCAGCGGCTCCAGCAGCGCCCGTACCACTGCTATATGAATTTCCATTCGCGCCAGTCGATCCCGCTACGCCTGCAACAGCGTAGGTCGATCCAGCGCCGCCCGTGCCGCCCGTGCCAGCACCTGTGCCGCCAGCGCTCCCGACTGAGCCTGACGAATTTGTTTGATTATAGCCTTGTCCCAGCCCACCAGCCCCGCCTGTTCCGGCTGAAGTGGTTGTTTTTGCTTGACGGTATATTTCATATTTCCCGCTACCGCGACTAATACCTCTATGATACTCGTTACTTCCAATTCTTATGTAAGCTGGAAACCCGCTGGCATTACCAATATTACTGGCCCAAATTATATAGCTAGTAGAACCGTCATAATAAAAATGATAAGTATTGACATTCCAATAATATCCAAGTTGAGCCGAGCCATTAGTCCAGTTTGCGGCTGGCTCTCTTCCTGACCAAGCTGTTGTGTTATTTACCTCGCCAGAGCCGCCTGCCCCGCCCTGACCGCCTCCGCCGCCTCCACCAGCTAATAAATTTGTGTTGTTTATAGTCACATTAGAGGCCGCATTAGTGATTGCATTGCCGCCCGCCCCGCCATTCGATGCGCCCCCAGTGCCAAGAACACTGCCAGCATTATCAATGACAAGAGTGCCAGCCATAGTGTTTGCTATTGTCATAGCGGCTGTTCCACCTGTCCCACCAATAGTAACACCAGATGGGATGGTAATTCTTTTTGGTGTAGTCCCTGTCCATACTGAAGAAGTGAACAGGGATGATACAGCCACATTTGTACTATTAGCCAGTGTCACACCAACCTCGCCCTGAAAATACTGCTTCCAACTTCCAGCGTCTTTAACATACGCCTCTTGTACAGCCGTCCACGCCCCACCATGTTTAACATAGTAATTACCACTGGTGACTTCCTTCCAAGTGCCGCTATCGTTAACGTAGAGCGGCATATTAACTTACCTTTAACCAAATGTCCCCATCTTCACCACCAGATGGGCTTGATGTTGATACAGTCCTGTCAAAATTAATGCGGGTGTTTAACTCTGCTAGTCCTCGGTAAACAACGTACACATTGTTTGTGCCAGCGGAGGGTGCTGCATCAAAAATTAAATTAGTTCCTGAAGCAGTGTAAGCCTTTCCAGACCCCGGCTGTTGAGCCACATTATTAACATACACGTTCAGGTCTTCAGAAACATTAACCGGGCGGTTTAATGTAAAAGTTGTAGTTGACGCATTCCCAGAAAAATACTGGCTAGTAGGACTTGCTGGTGTCTGTGATGGCGGTGGTCCTAAATATGCCATTAATCTGCATCCTCTATTGTTAGAGTGCCAGCCAGCCGTTGCTTCTCTATTTCTGCGTAGTGTATGTTGTCTGGGTCAAGGGGAACAGCCACCTTAACATCATCAATTGTGCAATAGATGCCACACGCTTTACCAGTTATACCGTTTTTATAATACTTTGCTGATTTAATATCCATTTTTACAACTCCGCATTTGCCGTTAAAGCACCACCGTAAAAATCAGCAGTGTGGTAATAAGAAATCATATCAGGACTTATATATGTTGCAGTTGGACCTGCGCTTTGACTTCCACCTGCTGTGGGGTTTGCTCTTTTTGTTACTTTAAACATCCATTCTTGACGATAGTCACTACCCGCCCGATAGGTTGCAATAACAGAAAAACCACCAGTATGTTGAGGTAGTGTCTCGTAATACCTCTGACACTTGCGTAGCGTGGTTGAGTAGTCCTCATGCTGGTAAGCGGTTGGAGAGGCAGTCCCGACCTCTACTTGCCACCCTGTCAAAAAGAACTCATTGCTAGTGCTTGATAAAAGGTTTACCTGATTACTGGTCGCTACCTTATTACCAGCTTGCCAAGTGTTATTAGTCCCGTGATAGGTTGAACCCATAGCAAGAGAAATTTGGTGATATGCCCCAATACCATTTGTCTCTAACCAAGTGCCGCTTGTGTCCCCCGAAATGACAAAAGAAATTCTTTCCCAAGTGTTAGCCGCACTCAAACTAAACTCTATTGGGAACGACCTATCAGATGTACCGTTTTTTACGCTGTAACAAAATGGACCTGTTAAATTAGATTTGGCATAAAAAGACACCACGATGGTTCTAGCGGTTGCTGTTCCGTATTCAAGTTGAGCGTGGTTGTAACCTTCTATCCTTTGATTAATGCCAAGATATTGACCAGCCGCTATTGAAGTATCTGCTGTGGTTACATCTACTTTTAGAGATTTTGAAAACCCTGCACCTGTTGGATGTTCGCTACTAGAAAATACAGATATAACGCCATCATTACTGGAAAAGAAATTCATTCGGTCTTGGACAACGTATGTGTTATCTGACACACTGGCAACCGAAGTGGTTCTCTGGAATATTTCCATAGCGCCATTGATTATTAAATTGGGGCTTGCCAAAACTTGGTCAGTCACTTTCGGTACAGTGACTGCATCGCTTGCAATCTGATTAGTGTCAATAGTGCCGAGTGCCATTAGGTAATCTCCAGTACAGACACTGTTACATCAGCGGCGCTTGCCTGACTAGCTGTTACTCTGAGAATGTCGGATGCGTTCATAACAATTTTCTGATCGCCGCCAACAGCCACCAAACTACTTCCGACAGGCACTATAGCGCTCTTTACAATATGTACATTATCACCGTCATTGTTTATTAGCTGCACGTTAACCGTAATGGACACTGTAAGTATGTTAGCAACATTCAATCCGATTATTGTTGTTTCTGTTCCAGCGGGACAAGTGTAAACATCTGCGTTACTTGTCCCTACAGCCGTGTCAGTAAATGTCTTAAATGCGTTTGCCATTTTCCTATCCTAACGCTATCGCAAATGCTAGCGCATTTGGGTCTTGTTCCGTGAAGTTTACTGCATTACCGCTAGCATCGTTAAAGATCATTTTTTCTGCTGGCAACGTGCAAAATATTGTTCTGGTCCCTGAAGACCAGTTTATCTTCTCGTCACCAATTGTAAGCGACACATTATCTGCCAAAGTGACTGCTGTACTTAAAGCAATACTTGTCTGGCTATTCACCGTAGCAATAGTCACAACGCCGGAGATTCCTGTCCCTTTGACGCGCTGTCCCACAGTTAGAGTACCTCCAGAGACATTATCAACTGTAACGGCTGTAGAGGCGCTCACAGCGCCGTTTACGAGTGCTGTAATCTTTGTGCTACTGCTTTCTAGGATCGTAGTCCTAGCCAGTGTTGTACCAGACAAGGTATATGTTCCAATTCCAACCTCAAAGTTCGTGCCATCAGAACAACCATAATAGGTGGTGTTGCCGTTCCCTATTTCAGAGAACGCCTCAAACCCACTTATCGCACCAGCTAAGGTATAAGTACCAGTGCCAGTGGTGGTTGAAGTTTCCTTAACACGATCTTTGATGACAAGAGCCATTACTTCAACTCAATACTTAGGTTGCCTGCATTAATTCTGAATATATCGCCAACAGCGAGCGCCTTGGATGCATCAAGAGCGCCTAGGAACAATGTGTTGCTGCCGTCAAACTTTAACACGACATTATCAGAAATGCTTTGAGCGGAGCTAAGAACAATTGCGTTTTGGTTTGTGACAGTCTGAACTGTAACAAGACCGCTTATCCCAGTTCCAGTAACCACATCACCAACAGCGATAGTTCCACTATTTCCGTCTAGCGTCACGTTTGCAGAGCTTGACACAGCGCCGTTTACGGTCGCTCTTGCAAAGTTCTTATCTGCAACAAAAGCATGGGTGACCGTATAGGTAGCTACTCCACTGGACGCAGAAAACTCAATATTGTCATCGTTAATCACTCTTTGTGCGTCACAGACGACTGTAGCTCCAGCAGTGTGAGAGGCGGCAGAAGTTCCGTCTTGCCCTCTAGTTACTCCTGTTAACGTATTAACACCTGTAAATGATAATGCGGTGTTGTCTGCGACTGAAACTGCTGATGACAGTACGATGTTGTTTTGGTTCGTAACAGTAGCAATACGAACTGTGCCAGTTATTCCTGTGCCAGTTACAACCATACCAACTGTAAGCGTTCCATTGTTTCCATCAACAGTTACGTTAGTAGAACTGGTAACTGCTCCGTTTGCGTCAGCGGTGGCTGTTCCATCCTTACCTGTGTAAGTAAGTATTTCTTGGTTGATAACAATATCGCCCGCTGATGGTAAAGCTTCAGCGTCCGTTAAGATAATCTCTGTATCAGAAGAGCCAGCATTAACAGCAAGTGTGGTGTTTGACTGCTTCCATTTAGCTGCCGTTACTTGTTGTCGCGTATAGTTAGCGTCTTGAGATACAATATTCACTTCTGTGAATGCGCTATTTTCAGCACTGGTTACTGCGGTAGCCAAACCTACATATATGCTGTTGCCCGGCGTGGCAAAGGAAAGAGAATTATTCTTAAACAAAAAGTCAAGAACTCGCCTTTCCAAGTATGTGGTTGCCGCATTTGATGTTGCCATCTTCTACTCCTTATGTACGGGGCCTAGTGGGTAGGCCCTGCCTGTATGCGTCATCGTTTTCTCTTGCTTCCGCGAGGTCTTTTAACCTTGATAGGCTTTCTTGGAAGCGCCCATCATACATGGATATAACATCCTGCTCACCCTTCATGTAAATATACGCCTCTATTAGAGAACCGTAAAGAAGGGCGTTTGTAGCGTTTTTGCTAAGCCATGTATATTCGTTGTCTGCGCCAGCAGTCAGGCTTGCTGGACGATAATAATAGTGAAGCTCCACAGTGTATGCTTGATCCGGTGTCGGACTCAATATGAAGTTTGCCTGAACCTGACCCGCTGCGGCTGTCGCAGTCGCGTCAAAAAAACCGTAATATTTAGGCGTTCCTGTTGTGGTCCTGTCTGGATACGCTTCCCTCATAAAATTTACATCTTTTTCAAGAAGAAACCCCTCTTTGCCAGCAGTGCTAACAAACAAAGAGAAGGGGGCTAAGAAATCAGAGGGAGTTGATAGATACTCATTACCTTGGGTGAGCGCTGATGTAGCGTTCTTACGAAAGTTTTCTAGATCAACATTAACTATTATTCTGTCTTCTGCCGCACGAATAAACACAGGTAGGTTAGTTACAAACCCTGTTTCATCATTCTCTGTAAAGTCTTTTATAGCTTGCTTTAGCTCGGCATAAGTATAAGACATTAGTTAATCCTGACTATCGCGGTTCCCGCTGCCGCTGTTGGCATGGTTATATTAAAGGTAGCAGACGAAACATTCTGGACTGACCCAAAAGACAGTACAGCAACCGCCTTATTTGATTTACTTGAATTGTATATCAAGGCTCCGTTTGCGGCAAATGTCGCCCCTGACCATGAGACATCACCAATATCAACCAATGCAGTTGTACCGTCTGTTGCTGGCGCTACAATCGTCAAAGCAACCCCCCCTGCTGAGTACCCAGTGCCTGACACTTCGTTACTTGTGCTGTACGCTGTAGTTGAAGCTCCTAAAGTCGCGCTACTGTCGTATAAAGCAATCTTAAATGTGTCTGATGTAAAGTCGTGTACTGCTTCAAACAGTTCTTTTTTGAAACTTGTACACATTGCTGTTGTTATTGCCACTTTATACTCCTAGACACTTGTTGTAACATCACCAACCCTCCCTACACCAAAGTCCACATTTATTCTGGTTAATGTTTCCGCATCAAAGGTCGGGAATGTTATTGTTACAGACTCTGTAAACCTTTCTGGTCTTGGGTTAAGTAAAGACTGAGGGTCAAATATACGAATACGGCCTAGAAAGTTCTGTGGATGATCTGGATCAACCACATCCTTCCCCACCCTAAAACCAGTCTTAGTGCCATTACTAACCTCATCAACAAGGTCTTTTAGGTCATATCTAAAACCGGTTTTATCGCAGTATCCAAACGCATATTTGCCCTTAGCAAAACTCATTATCCAGCCCTATTGAAACCTGTTCCTCTTGTTGCAGCGCCAGCGCCACGAACAGTACCACCAGATTTGTACCCCTGTACTTTTTTCATGGAGCCACCGCCCATTCGTCTATCGGCACGGCCCCTTGCCTTTTTGCGAATAGCATCAAGTCGTTTATTTTCTGCACTTGATACACCCTTGAAAGAAGATGCTTTGTTTGGACTAACAGGAGTGGGTCTGCGATTAGTGTCAGGCCTTCTTGCCTTCGCAGCAGCATCATCCGCCCTTCGGTTTTTATTCACTTGCCCTAGATTACTTAATCTGGTTGCTGTCGTAGCTATTTTTCTTGCAATCTTTGGGTTGTTAACGGTTTTTGCTTTAGGGGCTGGCTTTAGATTTGTACCACTGTACTTGAACGCCTCAGATTTGGCTGCTCTTTTTGCCGCAGTGTCGCGAGCCAACGCACTCATTACTGGCTTGCTAGTATCGCCGTACACACCCTTCTTTTTTGCTATACCCTGCGCTCTTGATTTCGCGCCGCCTGTTGGCATCTTAATTTTCTGCCCAACACGAATTTCATTGGCGTTTTTAATACCGGGATTAGCGGCCATTAAGGAGGCAAGGGTAAGCCCCTTTGACTTAGCTATCTGAGACAAGGTGTCTCCTGATTTAACTGTTACAGGCCCACCTTTGGCATATTTGTTCATTTTATTTAACCTTTTCACTGCTTGAGGGTTTTCTTTTAAAGTTTTGTTAAAAGCTTTTCTTTGAAGCGCCTTACTATTCCTAGCAGGGTTTCTTAGGGTTCCCTTTTTGGGGGCAAGGAAATTTTCAGAATCTAGGTTTTTTGAATATGCTTTTTTCATGGACTTGCTTATGGATTTTGGCACAGGCATTTCCCCGCCTTCTTTTTTACCCAAAGGCTTTGTCTTTTCTGTATTCATACGGTGCTTTGGGCTTGCATGACGGGGCTTTTTCTTTGGAAGAGGCATAACTTTATCCTGACCCTTTGGACCGCCTTTTTGTCCAAGCTCTTTAATTACAATAGGCATATTACCCTCCTAGGTAAAACGTGTCGTATGGCACGAACTTCATTGAAGATGAGTCGGTGTCTTCACCCGCAGCCAGTTCAAACTGGAACTCATACTCTTGTTTAAGCGGAGCCACACGAGCCGCCACTTCAGGTTTTTTCATGGCTATGTAGTAAGCCATGCCAGCCGCAAGACAAGGAACAAACCTTGGCGGCACATCGGCAGTCGTTCCTATTCCAGACGAGATGCCATTGATTCCGCGTAAGCGGAAATACGATAAAGTATACGAGCTAGAATCCGGCACAGGCCACAAAGTAACATTGACAGCCGTTGCTTGACGATCAACAAAGATTTGAGAAGGCCGTCCTTGCAGATTTTTAGAGCTTTGCTGAGCATAGCTTGAGACGCTGATACGCTCCAAGCTAGTATCGACTTGCTCTGTCCCAGAGCCTGTACGAACTTGGTGTTCAATGAGGTCAATAGTGTCCGCAGGCATTTGATAAGTCGCTGTGCCTGCTGTGAGAGCTTGTGTGCCAGAGTCGATAGTCCAGAGGTTAAGTCCACGATTTTGCCATTCCAATGTTAATAGGTTTAAACTACGCCGCGCAGTCTTTAGGTCGTAACCTGTTTGCATCTGAAGGCCAGCGCGTTCAAACGCCTCTTCAAATATCTCAGGTAAATCAGGTGTTATTACAGCCATTACTTGACCTTTCTATGCGACATTATTTTCGCTCGTATATTTTTAGGCTGCTTGACGAACTGCTTACCAGCCTTAGTTCCTTTTCTTTTAGCACGCGGGGTGGCCGCGTATTCCGCAGGTGAGAGGGCTTTAATAGCTGATGACGGTAAATACCTCTCTCCGGTTGTTTTTGGTCCCTGTTTTTCAAAGGCATAACTTAACTTCCTGATGCGAAGTATATCATAGATGCAATGCCAAGCGCTATTGCCACAGCCGCTAATAATGCCACGATACTATGAACTATAACTTCCTGCATTTGTGCATACTTTATTGCCTCTTGTTTCCGTCTTTCAATTTCCGCTTGTTTGGCTTCCTGTATACGTTTTGCCCTTTCCGCCACGATGCTAGCCCAAGTCCCGTGACCGAAGCGCATATCTACCATAGCGGCTATCTCCTGCATTTGCTCCTTAGCTAGCTTTGCGTCTATGACCTCTCTAGCAACATTGGTGACACCAAATTGATCACCCAATCCCCCAACACCAGACCTCTTGTTCCTTTGTTGCTGTACTTGGTTCTCGCCTTCAAACAACTTATCAAGAAATCCGGCTATTTCGCCAACGTCTTTGGCTGTTCCTATGGTTCCCTTAATTCCATCAACAGCGGCTTTAAACAAAGAAATTCCTGCCAAGGTTTCTGCTATCATTTTTTTTCCTTACTTAGGCACTGGTTTACACAGAGCCATAATCTTTGTTGATCTCCCTTCTATAACTATAGGCTTTTGACCCGATAATCTTTCTGCAAAATATAAACACTTATCTAAATCTTCAAAAGTTTGTATCTGGCTAATTACTTTGCTTCCCATGTAAACAACCAGCAAAAATTTAATCACACTTGTCTTTTCCTGCACATTCTTTTGGGTAGCAATGTACCTTCATAGAGTAAAAATCGTTTTTGTAACTAGCGGCCCATCTTCCATCTTTTAACATATATTCGCATTGTCTTTCGGTCATAGGCTCCTGTAATGCGAGTTGACCTATATAATGATCAGCGCTCCCATCATTGCCCCACATGCTAATTACCATTATCCATTCTTTCATTCCACTATACGGACTATATAACTAGAACCGTCCCCATTTTTAGATACTTCTACGATCTTGTTTTCACATGCGTATCGAACCGCTTGACTCTTCTTATACAAATTTCTTTCTATGGTTCTTTTAGCTTTTAAGCATTTAGATATCTTTTCAAAGGCGGTGTGTTCAGTTACATCACCGCCCATATATAATATGAGAGTTATGGTTTTAATTACCGTTGCGTCCATTTCTCAATTTCTCTAAATTTTCTTCTAATGAACTAATCCTTTTTTCATAAAACTCTAAGGTTAGCTTCTGTTGCTGATCGTAGGGTGCGCGACCCTCGTCTATTTGTGTTGATAAATCCTCGAACTGATTTGCTAGATGTTCAATGAGCATATACTGCTCAGAATCCGCTGGTAAGCTACCCATGTCGCCTCTGGGCCATTTAATGCGAAATTCCGTATTCTGTGCTAAATCAGATTCCATCATTGTGATGTTTGTCTCTATCTGGTTCAGTCGTTCTATAACCCCAAAGTACGCCCACGTTAAGACACTAGCGGCAGCAACCATACTTATGATGTTTCGTAAGGGCAGGGCGACCTCTGTGTTCTCACTTAACCTTGCAGCCATTACTCAATGCCCAACATTCTAGATAGTCCAAAAACCTCTAATAACATGAATGTAAAAAATAAAAGCAATATGCTGCCTGCAATCAATTTACCGCTAAAATTGGTAGACCCTATTCTAATTGCTATAAACTCATTACCTAATATTCTCAAGATAAGCTCAAAACTGTTCTCAGTGATGCTTATAGCTACTGGCTTTTCTGTATCAGTCATTTTCTTTATCCATTTCAGCACAGAAGCATTCGGCATTAGGTTTATCAAATCTGTATTCAGTTACAGCCACATGGCATTGAGACATCCATTTATGAGTGCCGTGGACAGCCGCCTTCACCTCAATGGGATTAAGCGAAATCAGGCAAAACATTACTACACTGCCAATTGACAATTTGCACTCGCATCTACTTGCATCCACTTGGACCACTCACCATAATAATGTCTCATACCTACTTCATCATGTATTGTTCCGTTTTCATGCCGTCCATGCAGAATATTTCTAGGCTCAGTACCCGGTCGCATTGTTGTACCCTGTCCCGCAACGCCAATCAGGTCTTCGTGAAGATTGCGCCCGAATGGACCCCAAATAGAGTTGTGATGCTTGATGCGGGTCTGGCGCTCTTCAGGCGTATCTTTTTTAAGACCATATCCGCGAAACTCAATAAGAACTTTGTTTGGCCCAAGAGGTGTAACGCTATCGCTTCTATAAGCACTGCCGCGTAAATTAAAATTAAATCCGGGGAAAAGGTCCACCATATACCATTGATTGGGAGGGAGGTTAGGGAAACTAAGCTCTCCTCGATCCTCAAAACCATCGTATTCCTCGTAGTTAACTGTGAAGCTACTGACGTTAACGTGTCCGTTATCAAATGGTATATTTTTTCTAGCAAAATATTCATCATTAAAACCTGAAACACGATTAAAGTAATGCATAAAATCGTGGTAGAACTCGCTGTTTGTGTCATGCCACAGTTTGTAATTCGTATCTATAATCGCCTTGTGATAATGGAAAACTTCCATTTCTTCTGCGTCTATTGCGTCTGCAATGCAATCAAACGCTCCGGCGGTCCATTGATCGACCGTCATTGGGTTGTCTTGATCCAAAGTAGTCCAGACCATTCCGCCATGCCTAACTTCGCAAGGAAGCTCTGTCCAAACACCTGAATGATAACCTATGGACAAATCATTACCGGAAGGGCGTCTAACCTTGTCCGTAAGAAACGCCCTGATTACATTATTCTCAAATCGGACAGCTACCACATTTTTTAGCGCTATCTGTGTTGTTCTAAAATCTCCAAAGTTAGGCATTTCGCTAGAATGGCACATAGGAATCCACACCTTGGAAAAGATATTTTGTATTTCCTGTTCGTACACAGATTGCTCAGAATATATCAAAGAGCTTATATACTCTATCTTTGGCGTCTTTGACCAATCTTTATGATTTCTTGGCGGCATATAAAATCCTATTTACAAGAACAAGAGCCGCATGTGCAATCACAGCCCTTACAGTTTCCTTTACATAAAATGAAATATCCAAACGCTACGCCTATCATTGCTACGATAAAAAATTGAAACAACTCACCCATTATATTCACCTCATTTGTTTACTTTGTTTTGCCACCAGACTTCATTGTTCTTGGAGCTTTTTTGTTTTGCTCCTCAACATACTTCTTTTGGGCCTCCATTCTAGCCCTTGCTTTTTCTCCAGTCTTCGGAGTTCTAGAGCGAATCTTCTCAAGCATTTTCTTTCCCGAAGACCTTACTTTATCTACATCTCCACCAGTATCGTATGCTCTGGCTTTTGAATAACTCACAGGTTTTTTTGCCATAAAAGTTTTTGCAATGTTAAAGCTGGGAGTTCCTTTTGGTGTTTTTACTTTTCTTGATTTAGGAGTTTTACCTCCGCCTTTCATTTCCTTAACGGAAGGGGCCTTCCTGTTGTAAGACCCCTTTCCTTTCTTTGGCTTTACAATCTTTGGCTTTAGAGCGGGGCTTGCCAAACTCTTCGCCACTGGATTACCGCCTTTCTTCATGGCGATAGGCTTTTTGCGCTTGTTGGCGCACATCATTTTGGCGGCTCTCATTATGCCCTCCTGTTGACCTTACGCGCAGTAGAAGTGCGCCTGAACGATCTGTTTTTTGCAGCAGAAACCATTTTTAAGTTTGATCTACGATTATCTGTTGGGTTGCCATTTTTATGACTTACATCCTTGCCGTCACCTTTTCTAGCCTTGCCAGCGACAGTCATCTTTCTTCTCGCAGCATTTCTACCAGCCCTTCTGGTCTTCTGTTTGTCAGAGGACTGATACTTTTTGTACTCTGATTTATAATTACGTTTCATTTGTGGACCTTTTGAAGAGGGAAGACAGCCTTTAGACTAGCGCCCTTGTGAGGTTTAAACCCACCACTTGGGTTTTTCATAAGTTTATAACTGCTCCCGGACTTCATCCAGTGGAAACCCTTTGGAGCAGTTACAGACTTCTTTTCCATTAGCACATACGCCCTTTAGTCTTGCCTTTTATAGCTATGCCATCACGCTTCTTTTTTACAGAACCACCACCATACATTCTAGCCATGCCTTGCATTTGATTTGCACCCATCCCTGCGCCAGCCTGTGGAGCAGCGTCTGCTGCCGGAGCAGCGGAGCCTTTTTTCTTTTTGTTCGCATTAATAAGAGCGGCTAGTGGGCTTACATTCTTTAACCCCTTACCCATTGCCCTTCCCAATACGCCTTTCCCGGTTATTGCGCCAGCTAAAGGACTGATGGAGCCAAGAAGCTCACCGCCACCAATCATCTTTTTAACTTTTTTCTTCTTTCCATAAGCCACTTGCTTCTCCATATTTGCTCTTGAAATTGTCATTTCATCCAGCCAATAAATAAATGGGCTAGAGCGCCTACAGCGCCACCTAGCCCTACAATAACCCAAAATGCGCCTTTCCACCTGTTTGCCTGAGCTTTTAAGTCAGACACCTCTTTGTGGACATGGCGCACTTCATCTGAGAGCGTTTTGATGCGCTCTTCTAATCTGGCTAAAGTTACTTCTACTTTTTCAGCCATTAGCGTTTTACCTTCTACGGGCCTGTTTTAAGCGACTATTACGCCAGAAGAAGAGTTACCTGACTTCCGGAACCAGTCAATGCAGCAAAGAACACACCGTCTTTTGCCAAGATGCCATCATCCGGAAGAAATATTTCATTCCATCCTGCGGCAACGCTAATGTCAAGAAGTGTGGTTCCACCAGAGGTTCCATTCTTCAAAGTCAAAGCAGTGACATTTGTTCCGTAGACTAGGATGTTTTTGATCCTAGACCTAGAGGGACCAATTAAAGCAGGTGTGTCGCCTGTATTAAAGTTATACGCCTTTACATCACCATCAGCCATAATAACCTCCTATTAAGCAAGGTTATTGTTTTGCTGATACAGAATTGTAAAACGAACAAGGCCTGCGTTTGTGGCAGCAGAAGCGGTCACAGTCAAACGGATGTCTGTTGTGCCAGTATCCTGCCAAGCTAATGCAGCGCCAGCTTGTGTTGTTGGGTATTTACGACCAGCGTCTGTTCCAGATGCAAAAGTGTTCAGGATTGTAGCTGCGCCGCCTGCTGTGTCTCCAACACTAAGATTGGTAGAAGTGTTAGCTGCTGTAATGATGTCAATCACACAGTCAATAATCTGAGAGTTTGCAGGGATAACAACATCAGTGACAGAAGCAGCTAGAGCGCCACCTGACAAATCTGCTGAAAATGTCTGGGCCATAACAACTTGACCGACATTTGCAATATCAGTTCCGACTGTTGTGCCTGTAGTGTTTTTGATTGTTCCGGCCTTAATTGGACCAGAAAAAGTGGTAGTAGCCATGAGGAACTCCTTGTCTTGGCTAATGTCAGCCGCCCTATGCGACTGTCAAGGTTCTTATGAATTATAGCAAAAGAGAGGGCGACCCGAAAGCCGCCCAATCAATATTTGTACCCTAGTACGATTACGCTCCGGGTGAGCCGTAAACGCCAAGTGGGTCTGATACACCAAAGCTGTACCGCTCACGGGCCTTGTAGCGAACATTGCCTGTATCAAAGTCACCATCCATAGATGTTGACATTGGAGTACGGACAAAATGCTTCATGCCGTTTGGAACATCCGTAGTAAGGAAGAACGCATCATTATCCAAGAGATAATGGTTTACGCGGAATCCTTGTGGGATTGATCCGTTTGAGCGCAGAGCGTTGATGTCGTTATCGGCTGTGCCGACACGAAGATCAGTCTGCAACAGGCGAGTCGCAACGAACATCAGTGCTGGTGGAACGATCAGCTTCTGAGGACGGGCGGCTACAAGTAGACCACGCTCGTCAACGAATGCAGCAATGTTAATTACAGCATCCTCAAGAGAAGTTTCGTTCAGATCAGCAGCAACTGCTGGACGGTTGGCGTTAGTACCACCTTGTACAGTCGGGTGGCTAGCATTAAACAAAGTAACGCCATCACCAGATGTAAAGGTTGTAAAGCCTGTGTTTAGAAGAGAAGCAGCTTTGACTTGCTTTGTGTAAGCCATAGCCCGTGCAAGAGCCTTTGTATAACGTGCTGAAAGCGCATCGTACAAATTATCTTCCATTGCCTCTTCGGTTACAGAGAAGCCCATTGCCACTGTTTCGTGGTTGTAACGGGCGGTGAAGGACTCTTGTGCTGAATCATATGAAATCGCAGAACCTTCAGGCTTTACTGGTGCAGCACCAAAACCTGACAGTTTGACCTCTTCCTCAAAGCTACGCTCTGAGTTTTCAGTTTCATAGATTTCTGCATGTTCATTTTCGTACTTTTCGTACTCCATGCCGAACAATGCATTAAGACCCGGCAAAAGCTCCTTTAAAAGTTGTGCGCGTGAAATAGCCATCAGTTACACTCCTTACGCTGAGCCAGTTGTGGATGTGTGCTGATGGTAATTAAATTTACACACCAGAATCGGATATGAAGTACCCTTCTCATCGCCTTGATCTCCACCCAAGTAATCAATAATTCTGATTGGGTTCTGAGCATCAGTGCTAATTTCAGAAATATCCAAAGCTACACGACTAATATTTAGTGAAGTGTTTGGAGCGGTCTGAACGAAAAGTGTATTCTTGCCATAGACATCGCCAACATTTGTAGGCGCACCATCAGCTTGGATAGTGAACAGTACATTTGGGTCATCTACGACAAACGCCATTGCGTCAGACGCAACGGTGCTAGCAGGCCATTTTTGTGAAAACACTTTTTGGCCTGAGTTAGGATCGGTGTATGAACACCCCATGAAAACACCGACCATATCGATTTCGGTGGAATCATCACCTGTACCAGCCTGCTTTTGAATGGTGGTTGTTGTACCATTATCTACAAGCTGGGCGACATCGCCAGTGCAAATAGTGGTAGCGTAACCTGACGCAATTGGGTACTGGCGGAAAACTTCCAGTGAGCCAGAGTCCAATTTACCAATCGGGCGCAGACCGAAGGGAGCAGCAACTGAAGACATATTGTCTCTCCTCTCATCTACTCAATAGTTAAACACGGTAAGCACCCATTATTGGTTACTTACCAAACGAAGTTTTTGTCGTCCTTTCGGGCTGCATCATAGGCATTCTTGGATCAGACTGCTTGAGATAGCTGTTATCAACTGCCTCAATCTGATTTGCATTCATGCCATCGTGAGCTTCCCTTCGGGAGTCAACATATTCGGTTGAGTTCTCGCAAAGTAGCAATCCTCCAACCTCAACATTACCTTGAAATCGAGAGTCGATATCAGGCAACACTTGTAATTCAGGATGGTCCTCTGCCTTAACTGGCGTCCAACCCTCACGAAATTTAGCCGACACATTGGTGTTGTCACTGTTACCCAGAGTTGATGTGCGAATCCAGCGGTACTCTACACCATCGCGTGGATCGGGGGTTGGTAACATGCCCGGCCTTTGCCAAGTTTTTTTACGAGCTTGTGTTTCTCTAGACTCGTTTGAGCGTGGGGTTCTGTTAGACATTAGATGCCTCCTTCAAGAGTTGCGCCGCATATTGTTCTGCCGTAAGGCCAAGTCTCTTGGCGAGTGAGACCTGTGTTGAGGTTAATTGCACTCTGCGTGGTTTCTTTGCACTTCGCTGGGCGGGGGCAACCACGGAACCAGTTTGACGAACAGGTGCAGCCTCAACTTGCTGCCCATCAAACTTGTCTGGGAAAGTCTTTCTCATGGCTTCATCAATCTTTTGATAATATTCATCAGTAGATGTATGAACGCCCTCTCTCACTAATCTTTCGTGAACTCCGAAGGCATAGCCAGTCATTTCTGTATCACTTCCAAACCATTCATTCTTTGATGCCCACTCCTTAGTACGGGAGTCAGGCTCTTGAACTTCCGGTTTCGCCTCAAGATGAGCAGGCATTTTCTGCTCAGCAGAAGGCGTTGGCTTGAAAGACTCAACCCTAAACTTTTCATTTTGAAGGGCGCTTAACTTTTCCTGAGCTTCAATTAGCTTATCAGGATCACCTGTTTCGTAGGCTTCCTTATAAGACGATTTTGCTCTTTCAAGCTCTGCGTCAACCCTGCCCTTCGCTTGCTCTACAAGAACTCCCTCTCCTTCTTCGAGGCTCTTGCGTAACTTTTTATTTTCTTCAGTTATGTTTCTGGCGTAGTTGACTGCCTCTTCACGGAGTCTTGACGCTTCTTCTTTTCTGCGCCTCTCTTCGTGAAACTCAAACTTTAACTGCTTTATACGTTTTTGGACGCTATCACTGTAATTGGCAATCTCATCGTCTTCTGGTATCTGCGCTTCCGCATCTTCAGCACGGCGAGGCTTGCCTTTATCCTCTTCAGGAGTGTCGTCCACAATCTCTAATTCAAATCCAGAGTCATCAATTTCTTCAAACTGTTCCTCTGCAACTTCTTTTTGCGCTACTTCATTCATGCTCTTGTGTATCCCCTTGGGTCATCGACAACAGCCTCAACGGTGTCATCGTTAATGAGACGAAACTCCTGTTTCTCGATTTTAAACCTTGTGCCGGAATAAGACCGAAAAATTACGAAGTCACCTTCCTTGCAGTATGGGCCATTAGGAAACTTATCAGCGTCCTTGTATGCGTCTGGCCCAGCCTTAACTACAAAACCAATGACTGAAGCGGTCTGTTCCGCATTCTTCAGTGCATCTGGCATGTAGATGCCGGAATCTGTTTTCTCTTTAACCTCAAGCGGTTTAATCAAAAGTTTGTAGCCAGTCGGTTCTGGCATTTTGCGGGCGACATCATCGTCAACCGTTTTTTTAGCAGAATACATTTCTGTTCCTTTTGCAGTGATTCAGGTTCACAGTACCTTGCAGGGTTTTCGCCCTGAAAGTCTCCACATATGCAATATAACTCAATTATATCAGAAGCGGAAGCCTCACGCTTCTTCAAACTGTTTTTGTAAATCGAGTATATCCCTTTCAACAAGCGCGAGGGCCTCAACTTTGCCAACGAGTCTGATATACTCTTCGTGGTTTCCGCATCCGCCGGATGCCATATGGTCAGCGATATCATTCATATACACCCTGATTTTTTCTTTAATAACATCAAGTTCACTTGTCATCGATCTCCACCAAGTCCTTTGCCATTTCACGACCCAACTCTATACCCTGCTTAATATCTTCTCTTCGGGCTTTGTCGGTCTCTGTTGCCACTTTAACGCCAAGACGAGCGCCCTCACGCTTTTCTTCTGACTGCAAACGATCTTTTTGAACCTCAACGTTTGAAGCCTTGGACTCAATATCGGCCTGAAGCTTTGCAATATCAAGTTGTTTTTTATGTTGAAACTCTGCTTCTTTCAAAGACAACTCTCTTTGCTGGATTTGAGTAAGCGGGTCTTGCTGCTGTTGCTGGGCTTTCTTTTGTGCAATTTCGGCCTGATCCTTGCGGAGCAATTTACCAGCAGCCTCAGCAGATAGCCTTGAAATTTCTATTTCAATATCTTCTGGCAAAGGCTTTTCCTCATCAGGCAACCCAACGCCAAGGTTCTTTTCTATTTCTTTTCTGTACTGGAAGGCAACATGCTCTGTGACATGAGCCGCCATAGAAGCCTGTATAGCGCCAGCAAAAGGAGACTGACCTATAATCTCTTGTAGCTTTGGGTCTTGCGCCGCAGCTAGATGAACCTGAATATGTGCTTCGTGATCCTGATACTTAAATGCCTTCACTGGCTCTTGCTTCAGCATAGCCATGTTTTCCGTTACAGGGTCTGATGGCTTTATGTCATCTGGAAGCTTAACAATCTCATCAGCATCTTTAATGCCAAGCACTTCAAGCATCTGACGATGCAGTTTACCCATATTGTAAAGATTTGGAGCTTGCTGAGCTAATTGCATAGCGGCCTGATACTGGACAACCCTTTGCGCCATTGTTGCAGCGTTAGGATCAGATACAGGTATAACATCAACACGCTTATCAAAGTCCTGCTGGCGGTTGAAGTCGCCTTCCATTTCATAATTATATTCTGGTGGCATGTAGTCACGGATGACCTTGGCAAGAATACGAAGTTCGTTTTTCAACGCCGCATGAAGACGAGCCTGAACGCCAGACATTACCTTCATGCTTCTTTCCATCAATGCTAGCGTAGTCCCGACCGGAGCTTGCGGGTTGAGGTTTCCAACTTGTACATCAGCAACGGAGCCAATCCTTCGCCCCTCTTCCACGATATTTCCGAGCAACTGGTATAATACTGATGATGGTTCTTTGTAAGGAAGGAATGCAATCGAATCCCTAATTGCACCACCCGGTACGTCAACATCGCGGAACTCACCCGGCATGAGAGGCGAATCGTCACCTTTAATACGAAGTCCGCGAGCTTTAAGACCAGCGGGGAGGTTGCTGAGTGTGCCAGCGTCAATAAGCTGTCGAAGAATACTTGTGGCGCTTTTAGCAAGACCACCAATAAGATGAATAAGACCCGTTCCATAGAACCCAAGGCCCGGTAAGTATCTATAGTGAACAAAGTGCGGTCTTTTACGCTTTTTAGGATCGTCTTCATACCAGTTCCTCCTTATGGACAAAATTGTCAAACTGGACTTATCGATGGTCACAACATACGGACGGGCCAATCCTTCTGCATCATCAAATGGCTCAGGAAGGTTAAGATCAGCATGAACCTCAAGAATAGTGTGCCGATCATCGTCCTCAAGAACGGCGGTCTCACCATCAATCTCATCATATTTTTCCTGAATATCCGAGTAGTCAGGTTCTGGAGCAGGAAGATCAACATCAATATAAAACCCAGCAACCTGAAGTTCTATTATTTCATTTTCTGTTTTCTTCATTACATGCGTATAACGAGGGCATGTAGCAAGATCAGCAGCGCCATATGAAACTACAAAATCCTCTGCTGGCACAAACATGGCGGCAGGGCGTTCATTGATAGGATCATAATAAACTTTCTTGAAAGACGATCCAGCAAGTGGAAGCCGGAATAACATCTGCTCTGTCTCGTCACGGTATTCAGTCATCTCCTCAGTCAGGAGATAATTCATTTCTGTTTCTACACGCTGGGCCTGTTCCTGTTTATCTAAATCCAGCTTTCCGACAATCTTGGTTCGCACCGGGCCTGAAGCCGGAAACAACTCTCCCATAGCCTGAGCCTGAAACCTTACAACAGCTTCCGTCAGGACGGGGTGAAAAACACCTGCGGCTCCTGCCCAAGGCTGTGTGCGTTCCTCTATCTTCATACCAAGAAGGTCTAGCCCTTTGACGTAACTACGCGCCCAATCTTTTCTGGACTGCCTATCTGAAATAAAGTCATCAACAAGCTCTGACGCAAGTCCCTCAAGATCACCTTCTTCCATAAACTCAGCTAAGTTGGCATCATGCTCAGGCCCCATTAACTGCTCTGTCATCTCACCATCGAAGTCAATAATCATTGACTCACCATCCATAGAAACACCTACGGCGTCTGGGTTAACAACTTCAATCTGCACCTCTTCGGTATCTTCCATATCAACCTCAGAGGGGATCATTTGTTTTTCAACGGCCATGTCAATTATCCTGTAGCTTGTCTAATTTTTCCATAATAACAGAATATCTACCGTGATGGCAGTGTGATAAATCATTCACAACAATCCATCCGTTCATTTCGTATTCCTTTACTTTGTCATGTATAACATATCGTAAAGTAAAACTTTTAGTAGTATTCAACTGGTCTTCTGTAAACTGGTTCGTCATCCCATTCGTCCATAGAGCTTCTTATCCATCCACCCTGACGAAACCTCAGCAGCGCTTGAGTGGTGGAATCCACCAAGTCATCGTTATCTCCAGCAGGGAACGCCGCACACTCCTCAACAACCTCTTCAGCCCACCTAGTCGGTGGACACCATATAACACCAGACGCAAAAAGATCGCTTACAGCGTTAACTCTGGCTATCTTATCCTGACCACGGGAGGGTGTAAACTCCGTAACAGGTATTCCCATAGCCCTTAACTCAAAAATAAGCGGAGAACCAGCGGCTTTTGCTTCAACAATCATCTGATCAGGCTCATATTCCCAATATTTGTCATATGCAGCACGTTTTAGCTCCGGAAACTCCAGTTTTTCCTTGTAAGCATCCAAAAGTATCAAATTTGGCACTGTTTCACCCTGTTCATTCGGGTGATTGAAGATACCCCAAGTGGTACAAGCGGAATAATCCGCTCGCTGCGTTTTAAGGAACGCAGTATCCCAGCTTTGAATGATTGCTTCGCACGGTGGCGGGCTATCTCTATCCCATTCCTGCCACCATTCTCGCTTAATCAAGGCTCCTTCTTCAGAAGTTGGGTCCTGTTGGTACTGTGCAGACCATTTGGACACGGGTAATTCGGCTTTTAGTGCCTCTAACTGATCAACAGGCCAGAACTCAGGCCATAACGGGTCACCAGAAGGCATAATAGCGGGCAACTCAATCACTTCCCAGTCATCTGCACCCTGTCTTTGCGTGGCAGACTTCACGATTTGTCCGGTCAGGTCCCTTGTGGACCACCTTGTCATCACTACAATGATCGCTCCACCCGGCTGTAAGCGCTGCCGTGGGCCTGATGTGTACCATTCATAGACTTTGTCGTAGACTTCGGGGTTGTAAGCCCCCAGTGCCGCCTCCTGCTCCGAATGGGGGTCGTCAATAATGAGAACGTCAGCACCTTTACCAGTAACTGCACCACCAACACCAATAGCAAAATAGTCACCTCGCTTGTTTGTGTTCCATCTTCCGGCAGCTTTTGAGTCCGAGGACAGGGATATGCCGGGAAATATTTGCTGGAAATCAGATTGATTAATAAGGTTTCTTACCTTACGGCCAAAACCCACAGCCAGTTCTGCTGTATGAGCAGTCTGAATGATTTTTTTCTCAGGATACCTGCCAAGAAACCATGCCGGAAACAGATAGGACGCAAACTCCGACTTGGTATGTCGGGGTGGCATGTTGATAATCAGGCGCTTCAGATCACCATTAGCAACCCTTTCAAAGGCATCTGACATAATTGCATGGTGTTTACCACCTATGAAGCTAGGCCACATACGCTCAACAAACGGAAGAAACTCTGTTTTACAGGCTTCCTTCTTTTTCGCCTCATCCAGTTCTGTCAGAAGATCAAGTATCTCCTGTTTCTGATCAGGCGGAAGATTGGCTATCTTGCTGTTTATAGCTGCCAGTTGGCTCATGTTATGTGCGTAGTCCTTTAGCTTTAGGTTTCTCCAAAGGCACAGGGGGGTCGGCAGGAACAGCGTCTTTGTGCGGTTTTACCAATGGCAGCTTGGTCTCCAAACAGGTAGCCCCCCAATCTATTATCTCACCCTTATCCACTTTAGGTTCATGCAATCCCTTTACAACCTCCCATGTCGGACATTCCGTAACATGCTTGGAAAAAGACTTAATTTCCCCGTCCGGTGTTACGATTACGGAGAAGAAGACAAAAAAGGTATAGAACTCCATCACTCATCACCGTCACTTACGCACCTGTTAAGTAATACCGATTTAGCCAGTTCCAGCAGAAAAACCATATCAGCGGCCTTTCCATGAGATGTTGACATAAACAAATTTCCCTCATCTGTCCAGCCAACAACAACAGCCTCCGTCATTGTGACCTCTTCACGAAGAACGCCAAACATCTCATATGGGTCTAATTCTTCTTTATCGTCCAGACCTACACCGCGAGGGAACTGAATAATATTGTCCGACAAAAATTTCTCCCTCTCCCAAGATAATGACGGTGGGGGAGCTAGGGAGGAAGCTCAAAACCCCACCGGAGTCGCCGGGAGACTTAGCGACTCACAGGCAGTATATATTAGATTACAGTCTATAACTAGGTATGTATATATATATAAATATAATCATTATACAGACTGTAAGATTCCTAGGGTCATATCCTGTAAAATACCCGGCACTAATTTTTTATTGTACCCTAGTACAAATTTGCAAAGGGGGGGGTGTTGAAAAACTGTGGGTATTGGGTGTGTAGAACATCATGTAAGGGCGTGCGGTGTGCCAACCCGTTACAGGGGGGATCGGGGTAGGTGGGGGTCAGCCCTCCCCCAAACAATCGTGAGGAGGGTCACTCGCCCAGAATTGACGCCAGCCTCCGCTGAATGTCCGCTTCGATTTCATTCGCTGATCTGTCGGCCACGCTATCAGTCTCGACACGATCTGAGAACATGCCAATCGATCTGCCTAGCTGGGTTAAGCTTGCCACCCTTGCACTATCGCTCTCTGCTTCAAGTGCCTCAGTCTTGAGCCGATCAGTGATCCAGATTTTTAGGCGGTCATCGTCTGTGCGCTTCCGTGCGGTGATTTCCTCAGTTACCGCTTTTATCCTTAGTGAAACCTTAGTGTTCTCAGTCGCCAGCTTTGAGGCGTTTGTCCATACAGTGCTTGGCTTTGTCTTGGGGCTGACATTGTAGGCCTGTCGATAGGCCTCTGTCAGTGTTTCCCCATGACCTACCAGTTGGCAAAAATGTTCCTGTTTGCTTGTGAGCTTGTCAGTGTCACTGCTTACCAATTTCAAATAACTGGTCTTGTCTTTATCCTTACTCATGTATTCACCCCTATGTAAATGTGCCACCGAAATGCGCTAACGCTTGGTCGGGCTTTTCGATTTGTTCCCTCGTACAATGATAACACCGCCCCTCAAATCGCACTAGATCACCCCTATTTTCACGCCATATTTAGTCGAAAAAACTCAAAATTTCAATTTTTTTATATAGCGTTTAAACGCCCATAGAAGCTCATACAGCGATTTTAGGTTTTTTGGTCACAATCATACACGGACTTCACTAGCCTATACTCACAGATCAACCTCGCTCGTTTTCACGTTTTGTTCCAGCCGTGAACACATGGTGAACAAACTTGTTTGTGTACAAACAAATATTGGGGTGTTTTGAGGGTCAATTTGGGGTGTTTTGAGGGCTGGTGTTGCATAAATGTCACAGCATTAAAAAAAATAAAATAAAAATAATAAAGTGGGGGTCTCATTCGTTTTATGTACTGAGAGGAAAAAAATATCACGATCACACAATAATAATGGTTTCTGGATCGTCTACTACATAGGAGGAACACTACAACAAAACGCATAGGTCAAACGGCTAACATTTGTACCCTGTGACAAATTAGTGCATTTAGACGCATTTAGTGTTTGCATGGGTGTTGCTATTGTGATCTAATGCGGTTGGAGTTTTTTTTTTGAAATTTTTTAAGGAGGCTAACGCTACATTACCGGACACGCCCATCGGGGCGAGGGGCTAGCACCCCCGAAACTGGAACACCACCTGATTACCGCTTTGATAGCGTTCGGCTTATGTGCAAATCGGGGGTGTAGACTGAGGGCTTGGTTTAGCACCCATCCCATAACGTGACGGTTTAGATCACGCCAGATGAATACAACCTGTCGCTGGCATTGGTAGCCAGTTATGAAGAGTGACCGCGAAACAGGGAGACTGATACCATGAATTATTCAACTTACGCACCTGAGCATTCTGAGGCTTTTGCTGACGTTACACCGCTCCGAATTGAGACAATGCAAACGCTGGTAAATATGGGGCTGTTAAATAAATCAGCCATTGATATTGCAAGACATGAAAATCGTATTTGCAAATCAACAATAAATTTTGCTGTAAATCGTGCAGACAACCCAGAATATTTTATTCAACGATTTGAATTTAACCTTTTTAAATAGATGGGGGCTTTGCCCCCTCTTCTTTTGGGAGATTTTAATATGACTAGCATCAAACCAAATATGGACTGTGAAAACTGCTGGCTAATCGTCAATGAATTTGATGGAGACCATGCCTGTGATGAGTGCGTTGCTGACGCAAAGATACCTTATCTTTCAAAGCCTGATGGAACCAACAAAACTGAAATTGCCAGACAGATTGCTGAACAGCGCGGCTGGGATATTTACCAAGTAAAAATGTAATGGAGACTTTATATGACAAATAGAAAAGAAAAAGTACTGTCCACCTTTAAGGGCCAGATAGTAAAAGCCCACTTTGTAACAAAGAAGGGGAGCCGCGATTTCTGGGGCGTTCTTAAGCGTGAGGCGAGAGACCCAGACAACATAGTAACGGCATATGATTTCCGAAAAAAAGCGTATCGCCGTTTTAACCTCGACAATCACTTTGCAATCGCAAACGCGAGAAAGTGTGCGTCTTCACTCTTGGAAGGGATAACCGCATATGACTTACGCTGAATATGTGAAGACCTACGAGGCAATGCTTACGATTTACCTCAAGGGCTATAAGCCCACAAACAATCCAACCGAAATAAAAATTATGGTTGATGCCGCCGACAAGATTGTCGATTTTGAAGAGGCTCACCCAGCGCATTCTGCAAAATACGAGGCGGCACACCCACAACACTATTCCAATTTCCAACCCTAACCCTTGGGGCAAAAGCCCCAGTGTCTGCGTCTGATGCTGACGTACCGATGAGCCGATAGCACGGCGAAACACTTAACCTTTAATGGAGACTGTCATGCAGACATCTACTGCAAAAAATTTACCTATCGATGCGGCTAACCTTACTGTCATCGGTGAGAACGAAAAGACTATCAAGGCTCTCAAAGAAAATTCAAAAGAGAGTTCTAAAGAGGCTAACAGCCGTAAACTTGATACCTACACCATTATGATTTCATGCGTTGCTAAG
>Ga0209404_10000734_pt1 | contig 25064 bp, 31 predicted proteins | sample TroAtlMetagenome_2_FD_187447 | JGI IMG/M metagenome (GOLD analysis project Ga0209404, IMG submission 187447) | Marine eukaryotic phytoplankton communities from Atlantic Ocean - Tropical Atlantic ANT8 Metagenome (SPAdes) (version 2) | ecosystem: Environmental > Aquatic > Marine > Oceanic...
CTGCTCATATAGCTAATAAAAATAATGACGCTGATGCTCATATACAAAGAACCCCTGCATTTATTAGTACAATACTTAAAGAAACTGAAGGTGATGAGGCTGCAAGAAATAACAGACTTATGGAACTTAAATGGGATGTAAGAAGGTTCGCATTAATGGCAACTAGAAATCCTGATAATAGTATTAAAGCAGAACTTCCAGATGTAGTAGATGCAATGGGTTATGAGCTTGATGACGATAAAGATAAAATTGATAAATATGAAGCTGAGCAATTAGAAAAAATTGAGTCTTGGTTTTCAAATCATTTAACAGGTAATGTTAAAAAGATGCCTTTCTTTGATGACCAACATAAAAAATGGTTAGTAGGGGGGACTCCACCTGCGTCAGGTAATCAACCACCTGCGTCAGGTAATCAACCACCTGCGTCAGGTAATCAATCAACACCAACACCAACGCCTACACCTACACCTACGCCAACGCCTACGCCAACGCCTACGCCTACAACAGGCTCAGCACCTAGTAAATTAATAACATATAAGCCAGGCGACCCTCTACCTAATAATGGGAAACAACTACATAAAGGTACAATAACAACTCAGGGCAGGCTTCAACAGACAGTCTATACAGCTCAAGAAGAGGAAGATAATAACTTTATTAGGGCAGAACAGAAGAGACTTAAAGGAATAGCTAACAAGAAGAATCAACAAGCTAAGATAGATTTGAAAGCACAAACAAATATTATGAAAGATAATAGAAAAGTATTAAGTGAGGCAGGTGTATCGACTGGTTTTATTACCTCTGATGTAACTAGGTCTAAACTAGGTAGATTTCAAAATAATGAATATCTTGCTGCAAGTTCTTATCAACCATTTTCTAATTGGTTACAAAGGATATATAACAAAGGTAATACACAGCCTGTAAGAGTTAGAGATTTAAAAGATGATGATGCTTTAAGGGAGCAAGTATACAATGATTATCTTGACCACACTTATCAGTCATTCCTTGAAGTAGGTGTAGATGAACAATGGTTGAAGGCTCAATATGGCAAGTAGTGATAATTACTTTAGACATAAATTCTCACCTGGAACTTTAGATTATGCTCCTGCGAGAGAATATGACTTAAATGATTTAGATGTAGACGAGGAGTTTCAATCTAGAGCTTCTAGGTTTTTAGGTTCTATAGGCGAGGATGACGATATATATGAATATTTAAGAGATTCTGATTGGAATTTATATCGTGCTGGTAAGCAAATGTATAACTCTGAGAAATGGAGCGAAGAACAAAAATCAGATTATAATTATTTAAGAACACAATTTGATGGTGCTAACTTAGGAAGTACTAGTCAATTCTTAGAATTATTGAAAGACGCTACTATAGATATGGTTACTGACCCTACATTACTAGCAGCCTTATTCACAACTCCTATCACAGGAGGAAGTTCTTTAGGAGCTAGAACTCTATTAGGCAAATCTACTACTGAGTCTTTAAAGCTAATAGCAAAAGGAAATTCTAAGAAAGGCCTTACTAACAAAGAAATGAAAAAAGCTATGGAGGATGGTATCTTAGAGCAGGCCGCTAAAAAAGCTACAAGAGTTTCAGCAACAGTATCTGGTATAGAGGGAGGAGCATGGATGGGTTTATACAATCATGCTAATCAAAATACTGAAATTAATACCGGGCTTAGAAGAGCTTATTCTGCTAAAGAGTTAGCAGGTAGTACAGCTTTAGGAGTACTCACAGCAGGAGTTGTAGGAGGAGGTGTGCAAAAGCTTATCAACCATCAAAATCCTCTGTTGCAGTATTCTAATAAAACGAGTAACTCAATTAATCCTGTTTCTTATTATTTTAATAAAAGTTTAGATACATTCTTAGCTAATACTGTAATGGGTAACGCTAGAAGAATGCGTCATTTAGAAAAACTAGGAGTAACTAAAGCAAAACAATTTAATGGTGTCTTAGATAATGAATCTCAATTAAAAATAGGACAAAGAAATAAAGAAGTAGTTGAGTTTAGTTTCCCAGAAAATCTTAATGGAAGAAGAGGAGATTATATATTTGAAGATGATGGTTTCTTTAAAGCTATTGAGGACCTAGCTCCTGATGGAACTTGGAAAGAGGCTGATGAACTAGCTGTAATTAGAATTTTAAGAGGTGGTAAGTTAGGAAAGAAAACTTCTAAGAAAGCTAGTAAAGCTGTTAAGAAAACCGCTGCTAATTTAAGAAAGTTATTTAATAAAGTTGCTAAGGATGCTGAAGATGCAGGTTATGGTAAGATAAAGATAGAAGATTATTTTCCTAGGGAATGGGATAGAAAAAAAATACTACAGAATAGAACTGAGTTTGAAGAAAGATTAGTTGCAAAAGGAGCAGTAGATAAAGACGAAGTGGTTGAAGTAGTTGATGAAATGTTAAATCTAAATAATCAATTATACTCTAGCCATAGTAATATATTAACACATGGTAGAAAGTTTGAGATATTAGAAGATAGTGATTTTGAAGATTTCTTGATTAATGATATAACTGGTGTAGGAGCTACTTATTTTTTAAATGCGGCCAACACTATTCAAGCTAAGATATCTTTCTTAGGTGGTAAGAAGGGTGGTAAAGGTACTAAGATAGTAGGTCAATCTGAAACTAAAGATAAAGATGGTAAGACTGTTAAAACACTTTCTCAATTAAGACAATCAACTGAAGAGCTATTTAGAAAAGAATGGATTGACCCTATAGATGCAGAATTAAAAGCAAAAGGTTTACCAAGATTAACAACTAAAGATAAAGAAAGAATGGTTGCCTCTTGGAAATCTGCAACAGGAGATGTTAATTTTATTAATGGTAAGGTTATACAAGGAGCCTATGACGGTTTAAAACTAGCTAACTCTATGGCTTACTATGACGGTTTAAAACTAGCTAACTCTATGGCTTACTTACCTTTAGCTACAGTATCTTCTCTATCAGAAGGACTTATAGCATTAGCTAAAGCTCCAACAACAAAAGGTTTAAAAAATATACAATATCAAATAGAGACAGCTACTAAGTTTCTTGCGTCAGATATGAAATCAACTCTCAAAGACAGAAGAGGTCTTTCAGATGTTGCAGCAAATAGAGAAGCTAATAAAGTTTTTATTGCTGTTGATGATGTATCTGAAGATAAATTAGGTAGATTAACAGGAGATGCTTTAAGAACACCTTGGATGAATAAGGCAGCTAGGAAATATTTTAAACTTAGCTTATTAATGCCTTGGACTAAGAATGTAGAACTTGCAGCATTTAGAACTGGAAAAGAAATAATAGAAGAAAACATAAAAGCTTTATCCAAAATGAAGGAGAGTGGGATTAAAGTTTTTGATGATGTTGATTTATTTACAAAATCTGTTAATGAAAATGCAGGCCTTTATAAAAGAATTATTAAGGATGAGATAGAGGGAGTATATACAGGTAGTGCTAAAGATGCTTACAATCAAGTTAAATATTTAAAAGAAAGTTTATATGATTTAGGTATAGACCCTAAACAAGGAGTGAAGTGGTTTGAAGCGGGTGCTAAAACATCTAGTAAGTTTTATAAGGATGTAAATAAAGGTGGAGGTAGATTTGCTAGGAGTGTTATTCTACCTACTTCTAGAGAATTTTCTAGAGTTCCTTGGTTTATGACTCATCCTAGATACGATATCTTAACTCAGTTTCTGAGATACCCTGCGGCTTTTAGTAATACTGTTCTTAAAAACTTTGCAAGAGATGCTCTTAATAATCCTATGACATCAGCTCCTAAAGTTGCAGCCTTTGCTGTATCTTCTACAGTTATAGCAAGAGCTACTAATTATTGGAGAAGTAGTAAAGAAAAACAATTAGAATTAGATGCAGGTTTTGATAGAAGAAGAGAATCTACAGGCTCTGTAGGACAAGCTTTAGATAAAGCATTACCTATGAGTTGGGAAGAAAATAAAAGAGCTATGCAAAGAGTAGGATTATTTGGACCTTTAGAGTATGGAATTAGATTTATAGATTCTTTTCAATATAATCAAAATACTATGGTAGGACTTTCTAGTTTAGGTGGTCCTTTATTAGGTGATATAACAGGAACTATGATATATGGAAGAGGGTTTTTTGAAACACTATCCAGGAAGACTCCATTACGAGGACTTAAAAATCCTTTAGAGAATTATCTAGGAGTTACTCCTTTTGATACTTTAGATAAAAAAGCTAGAGAGTTGGATGAGGTAGAAGTCATGCAAGAAGTGGTAGACTCATGGAGAAGAGATACCTTACATAAAGGAGGACCTGTTCATAGAAAGGCATATAATGAAGGAGGAGAAGTAATACCTCTTCCTGTAAAGCCTGATTATTCTAAGAATGTTGAATCTATTATAAATTATATGATGTCTAAGAATAACCCTATATTTAATGAACGGTCTATTCCTGGGTTATTAGGTAATATAAATGTAGAAACTGGTGGTAGTTATGACTATCAACAACAACAAGAGAACGGAAATGCTTGGGGTATATGGCAGTTAGACCATTCTAAAAAAGAAGATTACTTTAATTATTTAAAAGAACAAGATAAAGAAGATAGCATGGAAGCTCAGGTAGATTATGCTGAAGAAACTATGATGACTGGTAGAAACATAGGCGGAAAAAATGCTAAGGCTTGGAGAGGTACGATGGAGAATGGTACGGTTGAAGAGATTGCTGATATGTGGGCAAGAGAGTGGGAAAGACCTAACCCAGATAGACACCCTCAATGGGAAAGAAGAATCTCAGAAGCTGTTAAACATTCTACTAAGATGAAAGATAGAAATAAATAATGGGCTTTCCTTTTGAGATAATAACTATGTTAGCCTCTACCGTATTAGGTGGGGTTATGAGTGTATGGGCTGAGAGCCGTAAGGCTAAAGCAGAAAATGAGAAACTGCTTATAACTAGAGGAGAGTTTGAAATGAAAGCTAAGCAGCAATCTATTGATGCTGGATTAGCCGATAAAGGTTTTGCTTGGACAAGAAGAATAATAGCTTTGACTTCAGTATTTGCTATTGTGCTTTTACCAAAGTTAGTTGCTGTATATTATCCTGATGTATCAGTAACTGTTGGTTATACTAATTGGAATCCGGGTGGTTTGTTTAGAGCAGGTAGAGAAATATTTGAATGGATAACTTTTCAAGGGCTTGTAATAACACAATTAGATACTAACTTAGTATCAGCTATTATAGGTATGTATTTTGGTGGTAGTTTAGCAAAAGGAAAATAGATGAACGCAAATCAATGGCTCAATTTACTAGAAACTGTAGGCATACCAGCAGCTTTTGCAGTAGCTTGTGGTTATATGGTATGGAAACTATTTCAACATTTAATAGCAGATGTACATAAAAAATTAGATGTTCAACATGGGATGATAGTTGCATTGATAGATAGAATAAGACAGATGGATAATGACATGATAAGAATAGACTCTATGGTACGAACCGCAATGGGAGTAACTATAGATGTTGATAGATTAGCGAGAGCAGACGGTAAAAAAGACCAAAGAAAAGATTAATATGAAATTAGTACCCACATTTAAAAGTGATAAGACTGTAAGAAACTGTAAGTTTTGTATGTTCTTTTGGTCTATGTTAATTATGTTTTGGTCTGTTGATAGTATGACAGATGAAGTAGTTTTTAAATTTAAAAGTCCTAGCTTTAATGGACAAGGAACTTCAAGCCATTATCTTACAATTCAGAACCAAGAGTTCAATCGTAAAGAAGCTCTTAAAGCAGAGATAAAAGCTCTACAAGATGAGATAGAAAGAGACAAAGAGAATACAACACTTGCAAGATTTATAAGGAACCTAGAGTCAAGAATCTATGCACAATTATCAAGACAATTAGTAGAGAACTTGTTTGGAGAAATGCCTTCAGATAGTGGCATACTAGAATTAGAAGGCAATACTATTGAATATAGTGTTGTCGATGGAATAATAACTTTAATCATAACGGATTCAGATGGGAATAGCACCACGATTTCTTTGCCTATTGGCACCTTTACTTTTTAGCAGTTGTGCAGTTTTAAATAGTAACTCAGATTTAGTTTTAACTAAACATATAGAGCCTACAACAACAACAGACTTACAATCACAAAAGTTAAAGAACTTACCTCCTGCTAAAAATAAACCTACTATAGCTATATATCCTAATAGCTTTAAAGATTTAACAGGCCAAAGGAAAAGTAATAGTACCTTTGCTTTATTTAGTACAGCAGTTACACAAGCACCTGAAGCTTTTTTAATTAGGGCTTTTAAACATACTTCGAATGGGAAGTTCTTTAGAGTTGTAGAAAGAGTAGGACTAGATGATTTAACAAAAGAAAGACAGCTTATCAGAAGTACTCGTAAAGAGTTTGCAGATGATAAAAAGATGGAGCCTTTGCTTTTTGCAGGGCTACTAGTCCAGGGAGGAGTAATTAGCTATGAAGCTAATCTTGAATCTGGAGGAGCTGGAGCTAGATACTTAGGAATAGGTAGTAGCAAACAGTATAGAGAAGATACAGTTACCATATCATTAAGATTAGTTTCTGTGTCTACTGGAGAAGTGTTGATGGAAACTTTGGTGTCTAAAAGTTTATTATCAACATCAATTTCTCAGGATGTGTTTAGATTTATTGAGACTGGTACTGAACTGGTAGAGATAGAAGGAGGCATTGCTGAGAACGAGAGTGTTTCTATAGCATTACAAAAAGCTATAGAGACTGGAGTATTAAATATCATAAATATAGGAATAGAAAGGGGCTATTGGGAATATGAAAACATTGAAATTAACAAGCCTGATTGTGCTGATGTTGAGTGCATCATTAGTATACGGGGCTGATAACGAAATTTATATTGAACAAAGTGGAGATACTGCTAATCTTGATTTAGAACAATTAGGTTCTGCAAATATTATTGGCGGCCTACAATCTAGTGCCGGGTCCATGACCCCGTTAGATTTAGATGGCAGCACAATGACTTTGGACATCAATCAGATTGGAAGTACCAATAAATTCTTGGGAGATATTTTAGCTGATAACTTTACAGGGTTCTTTGAGTTTGACGGGAATAGTAATAACTTTACTATTCAAGTAGACCCAACAGATACTTACGGAGCTAATGGCTCAGATGTAAATGTAGATGTAACTGGAAGTACTAATGATTTCACACTTGATTTAGGTACAACCTCTATGGCAAGTAATACAGACTTAGACTGGATTATCAATGGAGATGATAACGATATTGATTTTGATATCAATTATGATGGTGGCACAAGCTACATGGATATTGATGGAGATTCAAATACAGTTGATTTTGTAGGCTCAGGCTATGCAGGAGGTTACTTCTACCTTGACCAAACAGGTGATAGTAGAACATTTAACATACAACAACTAAGTACACTTGATAATGATTGGCTTAAAATACTTTCTACTGGCGACAATGGTACTGTCTGCGTCATTCAAAATGATGGCGGAACCTCAGTCGGTTGCTAGTGTAGGAAATATAACAGAACTTAACGGTAGCGGAAGAGTCGTAAGGGATAAAACCTTTGACGCTTCTCTATCATTTAATATAAATAGTTTTGATAATGTCCAGACTTCTAATGGGAGACTGGGCATTACCTTCTTGGATGATAGTCAAGTTAGATTGACTGAACATTCACAATTAATAATAGATGAATTTATCTATGACCCTGACCCATCTAAATCTAAGATGGCTCTACAGTTTGCTAGTGGAACTGCAAGGTTTATTACTGGCAAGCTATCAACAATAAACAAAGAAAACATCTTCATAAAGACTCCTTCTGCAACAGTTGGAATTAGAGGAACAGACTTTACTGTAACGGTAGATGAACTGGGCCGAAGTTTAATTATATTATTACCTGATGATGATGGATTACCTAGTGGCGAAATAATTGTTTCTACTGCTATGGGACAGGTTGTTTTAAATAAACCTTACCAAGCTACAACAGTTTCCGTATTTGAATCTGAGCCTACTAAACCAGTTATCCTTGACTTAACACTTGAGTTAATTGATAACATGTTAATCGTAAATCCACCAAAGGAAAGTATAAGTGAACAAGGAGAAGATGGAAACAATAATACTAATAGCATTCTGGATGTTGACCTTCTGGAGTTCGATGATTTAGAAGTAGATTATCTTGCCGAAGATGAGTTAGAGTTTACAGAATTAGATATTAATTATCTTGATGTAAATTTTTTGGAAGACTTGTTAGATATAATAGAAGATATTAATGAGTTAGAACAAACAGAAACTATTTTAAATACTAGCTTAGACTTAAAAGGTACTCAGCTAGGGTATGACTCTTCGACTCAAATAAATACTTTTGTTACAGATAATTTTATAACTTTCTATAAAACTCTAGAAGATACTATAAGATTAGAACTAGATAAATCAAATGCTTACACCGTCATTATGATACAAAATGGTAAGAGTACGCAGATTATAGTTAATGGTGGTGGTAACTCTACTATCAAAATTACACAAGGAAACTAAGATGAGATGGAATGCTTTATTAATAGGTCTATTATCTATACCATTATTATTTAATGCAGTTCCTTTAGAGATACTACGACTTAAAACTTTTGATAACTTTATAGAAACTCCTGAACCTACAGGATATTTTTCTATTCTAAATATAGATGAAGACTTTATTAATGAACAAGGAGGCTATCCTTTACCTCGTTCCGTACTTGGTGACATACACCAGGAACTACTAAGTAAAGGAGCATTAGGTGTTGGATGGGTTATGTTATTTCCTCACCCAGATAGAATGAAAGGAGATGAGGAGTTTAGTTATTCTTTATCTTTAAGTCCTAGTGTCATAGCTATGCCTGAAGTAGATAATGGTTTATATCCTAAGACACATGGAACAGTTATTAAAGGACCATTAGTAGAGATAAACAAAGCTCCGGGCTTTCTTGAAAATATTGACATACTAAAGAAGTCTGCAAATCAAGGAGCTATATCTGCACCAGTTGAGGTTGATAATTTGGTAAGACAAATACCTCTATTGCAACAGACACCTGATGGATGGGTAGCTTCTTTTGGTACTGAAGTTTTAAAGATACTTGGTGGAGGAAATACTTATCAAATTATTACTAATGAAAGTGGGATAGAGATGATAAGAGTTAGAGGATTAGAACCTATACCTACAGATAGAGTAGGAAGGAAGTGGATATCCTGGGTTGATACACCACAAACAAACTTGAAAGAAATGGATGTTGCTAATAAGTTTGTATTCGTAGGCTTCACAGCAAAAGGAATATCACCTCAGTTGGCTACACCAGTAGGATTATTAGAGCCTCATAAAATTCAGGCCGCATTAGCTGAGAGTATATTATTACCTACTCCAGTTATTCCTGATTACAGATTACTAGCAGAATTAACTTTACTATTAGTATCTACATTTCTTATTGGTTTTATTATAAGAGTTTCTGGAATTACGATAGGAGTAATAGGAGCAGGCTTTCTATTATCAGGCGTTGGTTATGGTGGGTATTATTTAATACAGAATAATTTATTAATAGATGTTACATGGAGTCTAATAAGTATGACACTTTTAGGTACTCAGCAATTCTATTTAAACTTTAGAAAACAATTCAAGCTTAGACAACAAATTAAAAAACAATTTGAAACATACCTAGACCCAAGACAAGTTGAAGCATTACAAAAAAATCCTGGACTACTGAAGCTTGGAGGTGAGAGAAAAGAATTATCATTCCTCTTTACAGATATCATGGGCTTTACTCCAGTCTCAGAAGTCTTTAAAAATAATGATGACCCAGAAGGATTAGTAGAATTAATTAATACTTATCTTAATACAATGACAAATATTATATTAGCTAATGGAGGAACCATAGATAAATATATGGGTGATTGTATCATGGCTTTTTGGAATGCTCCTATTGATTGTAAGAACCATGCAGAACTGGCAATTAAATCTGCAATAGAAATAGAAGCAGCTACGATAGAATTAAATAAACAATTTAAAGAACAAGGATTAAAACTACCTCCAATTAATGTAGGGACTGGAGTTAATTCAGGAACTTGTATTGTTGGGAATATGGGTAGTGAAACTAGGTTTGATTATTCTGTGGTAGGGGATGCGGTGAACTTGGCCGCTAGATTAGAAGCTACGGCTGGTAGAAATGATTACAAACAATGGAAAGTAATTATATCTGAGTACACAAAAGAGTTGGCCGGGGATTGTTTTGAGTATGAAAAGATAGATAGCATACTTGTTAAGGGTAAATCAGAACCAATTACTATATATTTTCCTAAAATGCAGGTGAATTAGTCTAAATCCTATTAGACGAACACAGAAGCCCTTGGTTAAACTTTAATACTTTCCGAGGCCTAGGTATTACTTAGGTCCTTTCTGTTTAACCTGAGCGATTCTATGAGGTCGTTTTTGTTATAAAGCTTGAATTTCTTTCTGTAAATACAAATGTAGTGGTTTTAACTTAGCATCTGCTCTTTCGATAAGAGTTCTTATAATTTTCTTATCATGTTCCGCAAAAATACTATCAACTTTATCTGTTGGGAAGGCTGATATTTCTGAAACTATCTTTCCTTCTGGTGTTAGGAGGACTTTAAAACTAATTAAGTTCCCTTCTTCTCTTGTTCTCTTCTTCATTTTACTTTATTCCTTAATTCAGTAGTGCTGAAATTGTGTTTTCTTTTATTATAATAAACAGAAATACCTCTAACCTTACAAATTTCTTTTCCAGTAAACCATTTATCTTTATACTCTTCTCCTATTATCCTTACATCAATAGGTAAAGTATTTAATATATCTTCTAATTCTTTTTCTGTATTGTAGACAATAGTATCATCTACCCATTTAACCGCTTTAACTTGTAGCTGTCTTTCAACTATACTTTGAACAGGTTTATTTTTATTAGGCCTGTCTACTGAGGGGTCAGTCTGTATCGCCACAAGTAAATGCTCACATTCTTGCTTAGCTTCTTCGAACATAACCACATGTCCTGCATGTAGTAAATCAAAAGCTCCACAAGTTATCCCTCTTATCAACTAAAACTCCTCTCCCTCTTCCATATTAGAGAAGGTTATATTATTCTGTCTACCTCTAAGCCCGGCTTTCATATAAGTGGTAGCTCTTCCCTCAAAGAAGTTCTGATGTTCTACACCCATGACTTCATCAATCCATAGTAATGGGTTCTCTCTTTGGTCATAGTTTGTTTTCAATCCTAACTGAAGTAATCTTCTATCAGCTATATATCTATTATAAGCATACATATCTTTCTTAGTTAAGCCCTGCAAATCACCCATATCAAATACTAAATCTAAAAACTTATCTTCTAACTTAACCATCTCTCTACATATTTGATATAGCTCAGCTTTAAAATCATCTGTCCATATCTCAATGTTCTCCTGGATAAATTCTCTAAAGAGTTTAGTCATAGCTTCAACATGTAAAGATTCATCACGAATAGAATAAGTAACTATCTGCCCCATTCCTTTCATCTTTCCAAACCTTGGGAAGTTTAAGAGGATAGCGAAGCTACTAAATAATTGTAGCCCTTCCGTAAAAGCCGAGTAAACTGCTAGGGTTTTAGCAATAGTTTTCTTATCAGATTTAAGAGGTTTAAAGTTACTAACATAATCATGCTTGTTTGACATCTCTTCATAATCTGCAAAAGCTTTATACTCATTGTCTGGCATTCCTACAGTATCTAATAATAAACTATAAGCATCCTGGTGTATGCCTTCCATGTTTGCAAAGGAACCCATCATCATCCTTGCTTCAGGCTTCTTAAAGATAGGAATGTATTTATCAAAGTAACCGCTAGCTACATCAACATCTGACTGAGTGAACAGTCTAAATATTTGTGTTAATAAATATCTTTCCTGCTCACTAACATCTTGCCAATCCTTAACATCTGTGTGTAACGGTACAGACTCAGGCATCCAGTGCATTTGGTTTTGTATTTTATAATAATCATACATCCAAGGGTATTCAAAAGGTTTATAATAATCCCTAGTTTTTAACAAAGCCATAAAAATCTCCTATCTAAAATGTTTTCCTTCTACCCATGCAACTAAAGTTCTTCTAGTTCCTCTCACTACAGGTGTTACCCTATGTAATAAAAAGGAAGGGAATATTAAAATACTACCTTTTTTTCTTAACGAATCCCTGTCACAAGAATTTCCTGTGCCGTCATTCAATTCAAAATCTCCTCCTTCATACTCACTACCATCTGAAAGTTGAACAGTTATGCTTAACTTTCTATGATAAGCATTAGGAGTTTCAATGAAGGTATCAATATGCCAATCATAATGGTCCCCTCCTCCTTCATAAATTGTGTATTGAACACTATCTAAATAATTTACATCGAATGCAAAGTTACTTCTATTGGCCGCATTAATAAAATTCCAAAGCTTTCCCTGGACAAATCCCCATAAATCTCTATGCTCATAGGAAGCTGAATCTATAAAACCTGTTTTACTTTTCCTTATACTGTTTTCAACTATACCTGAAGAACTATTTGTTGTCTCTCCTACAATAGCTGACTTTATATCTAGTAATCTTTCCGCCTCATCTGCTATGAAATCACATTCTTGACTAGCTAAGCCACTTTCAAAAATCATATGACTCTTCATTATCTAACTCCGTAAATATCATCTCTTTCTGTCCATGTCATATACCCATTACTTTGTAGTATCTGAACAGCTTTTATATCATCTATATGTTTATGTTCTATCTTTATAAATGTAGGTTTAATTCTCCAGGAATAATCTTCTAATAGATTCATCTCATGTCCTTCCATATCCATCTTTAAAAAATCTATTTCCTCTATATTGTTTTCCAAGAGAACGGTATCTAATCTTTTACAATTAACTTCTATAACCTCAGACAGATACTCTTCCCTACTCCATAATTCATATTCAAAAATCCTACCGCCTTTATGGTTCTCATCTACTATAGAAGACATACCTCTTATAGCTCTATCAGGATAATCTTGTTTAGATATTCCTATCTTAATTGTTCCATCATAATCTGAAACAGCGTAATCTAATGTAGTAATGTTTGAATACTCTTTCATAAACTTAACCATACGCTCATATGCTAAAGGGTTAGGCTCTATCATTAATCCTTTCCATCCTCTATCAGCTAAAGGCTTGCAAGTATCAAAGTCACATGTTCCTATTTCTATAAATGTCTTCATCCTTCACACGCTATACATTCACTATCATCTAATTTTATTCTTGGAATTTTAATATTCACATTCTCTACATTCCGGGCCGCATTAGACCTGAAGTAATACAATGATTTTAGTTTGTGCATTCCATACCAATGAACATCATTAACATACTGCATATATTCATCATGTACTTCTTGGTCCTCAGTAGTCTTAGGTAAAGTAAAGAATAGATTAACTGACTGAGCTTGACAAATATACTGTTGCCTTTGGTGAGCATGTTCAACAATCCATATCTGATTTATTTCATTTGCTGTTTTGAAAATCTCTTTCTCTTCATCTGTTAATATATCTAACTGTTGGACTGAACCTTCATTAGCAGATATGTCCTTCCAAACTTCTTCAAGTTTTTTATGAGATAATTTTTTAGTTTCTAATACTCTTCCCAAGTATTTATTTTTAACCTGGTAGCTACCTGAGAGAGTTTTATGAGTATATGCGTTAGCCCTAAAAGGCTCAATGCTAGGGGAAGTACCGCTACAGATAATACCAGAGCTAGCATTAGGAGCAATAGCGAGAAGATGAGCATTCCTGTAGCCTGTGCCAAGGACATCAGGAGCCTCACCCCTTTCTCTTGCCAAGAGTCCAGAAGCTTTTGATGCTTTTTCTTTAATGTGTTTAAATGCTTTATTGTTAAAACCAACTGCGAATATCCCTTCGAAAGCAATACCTTTAGACTGGAGATAAGCATGGAACCCCATAGCCCCAAGACCAACGCTGCGTTCCCTATATGCTGAGTAAGCTGACTTAGAATATCCCTCCTTCTCGTTGTAAACATAGTTCTTAAACCTTTTAAAATCCGCACTTCTTCCTCCTAGATATGTAGTATCTACTGCGTTGTCAATATAATGTTCTAATATATTGTCCAACATTGTTATTAAATCTTGTATAAATAAAGGATGCTCAGACCAATCATCATAATGTTCTAAGTTTACGGAGGATAAACAACAGACTGCTGTCCTTTCTTCGTTAGTAGCTAATGTTATTTCTGAACATAAATTACTTTGCTTTATTTCTAATCCTAAATCCTTTTGTGTTTTAGGCATAGCCTCATTACAGGTATCTACATTCAACATATAAGGCTCTCCTGTCTCGGCCCTGGCTAATAGTATCTGCCACCATAGGTCTCTAGCTTTAACTATCTTCACAGCTTCTTTAGTTTTAGGGTCTATCAATCTCCAATCATCATCTATCTCTACAGCTTTAAGGAAAGCATTAGTAATATTTATTCCGTTATGTAAGTTTAAACATTTCCTATTTATATCTCCTCCACTTTCTTTTCTTATATTAATAAACTCTTCTACTTCAGGATGACTTATATCTAAGTAGGCCGCATAAGAACCTCTCCTGGTAGTACCTTGGTTGAAGGCTAACATTTGAGAATCGACTACATGTAGGAAAGGAATACTTCCAGTAGAACGAGAGCCATGAGCAGTAGATATACCGTTACTCCTAACACTTCCCCAATATCCACCAATGCCTCCACCTGAACTTGCGAGCCAAATGTTTTCATCATAATGAGCAGATAGACCACTCCTACTGTCAGGTACATGATTAAGAAAGCAACTGATAGGAAGCCCACGAGTTGTACCTCCGTTACTAAGAATAGGAGTGCTAAACATGAACCAACGATTGGAACTGTAGTCATAAAGTCTTTGAGCCAATTCAAAATCAGTCTCACCTTTGAAGGTGGCTCCGTAGACGGAGGCTCTTGCGAATGCTTCTTGTGCATGTGTTTCTCCTTCCCAAAAGTATCTATCTTTGAGAGTATCTAAACTAAATTTATCAAAGGTTTTTTCCCTTTCATAATCTATTTCAATTCCCAAGTAGGTCTTGGTCCCTATCTTATCTTCAGTCATTATCCTTTCCCTCATCTAATACATACATAGTTATAATAGCGTAATGTATTATTTTCATTAGCTCTCTTCTCTTATTATCTTTCTTACCAAATCTCATAGCATATTTCATTATGTTTCCAATACCAAAACTTTCTCCATGTCCTGCATCTATAATCATATCTGTTGCTTGATATTTACCATTACCATAATGAGCATCATAAGTTCTATCTATATAAGTTCTTATGTCTCTTAATACCTGGTCCTCATTAAATTTATATTTACTCATTTTTATTCCTTGTATCTTTCTCCATTAAATATACATATAAAATATAATCCTAAGTGTCCAGTATTAAATACTTTATGGAACTCTCCATCTTCAATTAGAATTAAATCACCTTCTTTTATTTTAAACCTCTCGTTATCCACTAACATTTCACCACTACCTTTAAGAAAGAAATAAACTTCTTCTTGTCCAACATGGTTATGTCCTGTTGTAGATTTATTAGCCCTTAAAAATGTACTACTAATTACCAAATTCTTTAATGACTTATTATCTTTAACTAAATAACTAGCGGTATCTTTTATTATATCTCCGCCTATATTATCAATAGCTAATGTTTTCATAACTGCCATTCAGTAGGTAAAGTCTCTTCACTATACCAAGTAAAGTTATTTTTATCAGCCCATTCAGCGTGAGTCCTCTTAGTACCATCCTTTCTTTTCTTGGCCTGTGGCATAGGAGCGTATGGTTTTTGAAATAAGAATACTAATTCGTAGTCTTTAGGTAATGCTGAACGAATGTGTATATACTTATTATACTCCGAGTAATCCCAAAATCTACCCTTTGCCTCCAATAAGATGGTTTTATTTTCTATTGTCTTTACAAAGTCAGGTTCATAGTTATGTGAAACTGTATAAGAAATCTTATCCCAATGATGTTTCCATGCCTGGAGTATTGTTGTATGTAGTTCTACTTCCCACAGACTATCATATCCTTTAGGAACATTAACTTTCTTTGGTCTTGGTTTTCTTGGTACTCTTCTAGGAGACATCAAAGTCCTCTAAAGTTATTTCTTCCAATGTCTTTCCTTTCTTCAATGCCTTTTTAATTTTATTTGTTATCCATTTAAAAGACCAAGCTGAAGTAGTTAATTGTCCCTGGATAAAGTTATGTGTTTGAGTAGGAAGCATCCTGACAGCATCTTCAGGCCTCATCTTATCTGCTTCTTCCTTAGATACTAAAGTCTTTACCCATGCGTATAAAATAACTAAACTCTTTCTTCTAATTGCTTTTGCTTTTCTTCCGTTCATATTAATACTTCCTCAACATTTGGTTCCTTAACTACAGTTGTTAGGTAAGCGTTACCTTTAGCATACTTAAATACTCTTAAACCTTTACCATCGTTTGACTCTCTATGACATTCGAACTTGTAAGGACACCAAGTACATTGTCTAGGTAACTTCATGTTGCCACTCTTGCCTTCAGCTATGGGTTTGTAGCAATAACCAGGTGGTTCAGGGTCTGTAGTTATGGCTTTAATATTATTAATTCTATGGTTTATATTAGGCTTCTCTAGGTCATCTGGTTTAAAGAAAGTTATCTCTCCTGTCTCCTTATTCATAACTAAGAAACCTCCTTCCTCAGTCTTCATAGCTTCTTCATAACCAGCCAACTGAGCTAAGTAACCAAAGCTATCATCCTCAGCTAAAGTTCCTTCATTGAATTTCTTGAAAGCAAAACCTGAAGCTGTCTTAACATCTACTACCTCTCCGTTAATCGTGCAATCCATGTGTCCTTTAATTCCATCTACGCTTACTTCCTTCTGCTCATTAAGAACTTCATGTCCTGCTAGCTTAACAAAGGTTAGCATAAGAACTTCTAGTAGATGGCCATAAAGAAATTTAATATACATACTAGGAGGTAACTCTTTAGTAGTTTTATCTTTAGAATTAATATCATACCAAAGCTGTCTATCAGGCTTCCCTATGTTAGACATTCTTAATCCGGGCTTAACTTCATTACTTACCTTTTGAGGTACAGACCAATGCTTTAATGCTTCAGCCATCTCTTTACCAAAAGTTTCAAGCATCTCATCTGGTATCTTGATTTCTTTTCCTTTAGCTAAGACACCTATAGTATTATAGATATCTTCAACCAAAGTATTGTTAGTCTTTTTTTTCATCTAATAGTTCCTTAAAAGCTTTTATAACATCACTTGAAAATAATTTTTGTAGATTAACCAGGAACATTCTACTAGCGTTATGGTCCCCACCTGATACAGTCTTAAAAGTATCTAAGTCATCTATTATTAATCTTAACATATCTGTATCAAAAACAAGAGTACAAAATTCTTTATCTCCAACACATAAGTTATGAAACCAGTAGTCAGATTCAGTTGCTTTAATACCAGAAGGTTTACCATAAGACTCATACTCAATACAGATGTTACCTGTCTTCATCCACATACCTCGTTCTGATTTAACTTCTATCTTCTTACCTTCTAACATATCTCTAACTTTATCTTCCCTTATCTCACCAAAGTTTAAATCTAAATCAAATTTCTTAAAGTCTTTTTTCTTAGGCTTTATGTTTTCTTTATTCTTGTCTGTCATAATTAATGTGTTTCACTCCAATCGTTTCCGATTCTATACTCAGCGTCTAAAGGACACCTCATATTATAATATTCAGCAGTATCTATTATTGACTGTACTGCTACTTCACCCACAAAATCTGCGTTCTTCTCTAATGTTTCTACCTGCCACTCATCGTGAACATTAGCTACTATCTTAAATGGAATAGCATTTAGTTTAAGTTTGTTATCAAAAATAATTAAAGCTCTCTTCATTACAATAGCTCCTCCACTTTGCAACAAAGTATTTAAGGCCGCATGTTGATGTCTTAGTTTTATCTTCCTACCATCTAACCCTTTAAGGAATCCTTTTTTTGAAGCCGTGTCAATTCTTGTTTTAAGAGAGCTAAATGCTGAGAGACCACTAAGAAAGCGTTGTCGCATCCTTGCACCTTCTCTTCTGCCTCCTTTAATAATGCTTCCAATCTTTTCATCTCCTGCTCCGTATATGAGGGCATAGATAAAAGTTTTTGCCTCATCTCTTGATTTAAGTCCAGCAAGCTTTTGGTTAGCTGTGTGAATGTCTCCGTTAAGTATTTCATTTGTGTACTCCTTGTCAGCCATATAGTGTGCTAACAATCTTAATTCTAACTGACTTGCATCTATACCTACAAGTTTATTTCCTGGCTCAACGGTCCAACAAGCTCTACATTCTTTACCATAAGGATTATAAACACTAGGAATTTGAGCAATGTTAGGATTCCTATGTGTCATCCTTCCTGTTATAGCACCATTTGAAATAACAAAACCATGAACTCTATTGTCTTCTTCAACAGCCTCAACCCAGGACTGTATTTGAGCTATCCTTTTTTGTAGTAAAAGAAACTCAGCTATTAAGTTAGCTTCATGTATATGCTCTATCTTTTTTAAAGTAGCTTCATCCACGATAGGCTGTCCTGTTGGAGTAAATCTATTAGGTTTCCACCCAAAGTCTATAAGATATTCTCCTATTTGTTTACGACTTCCTAGATTAAAGTCTACTAATTTCTTACGCTTGAAGGTATTGTAATTCTTACTAATCAATCTATCATTGTATTCCTCTTCAGTTAATCCTCTCTTACCTAAAGTTCCGTCTTGTTTTATAAAAGGAGTTACCTCTCTAACAACTACCCATTTAGGTTTGAATTTTTCATGGACCTCCTCCTCTACTTCTTTCTTTCTTTGGTTGAGTTTACTTAATAAAAGCATGGCCTTCTGCTCATTAAAAGCAAAGCCATCCTTACGCTGTTGGTTTACTATTTTAAATACATCATGTTCTAAATTTAAAGACTCTTTGGAAAATCCTTTTGCTTCTTTAAGTAAATGTAAGTAGAGTATTCTATTTAATTTAACATCCTGGATGCAGTAATCTAACATCTCCTTATTGTATTCTGTAAAATCTTCTGGGGATTCTCCTTTCTCACACTCTAATTGAAATCCCCAATTCTTTAAGCTGTGTCCTTTCTCTTTGTTAGGATTGATAAGCCTAGATATAACTAATGTATCTAATACTTCCTTACCTTTCTCTAAGTCTATACCTGTTAAATCTTTTATCACAGGTAAATCAAATCCTATTATGTTATGTCCTATTAAAGAGTCTGCTGAATTTAGGAAGGCTACACCCTCATCTATTTGGTGAGGCTCAAAGGTATAAACCTTATTGTTCTCATCCATAGCAACGATACACCATATCTTAGTAGCTTTAATGTCATCTGTTTCTATATCAAAGACTAATTTCAAAAGGGACAATCCTCATTAGTTACTTCTAAGTCAGATAAATCAGTCTCAGTTAATCTCCCTGTTTCTAAATCATATTCCAAAGAGGTAGCCATACCTACATCGCCTGTATATCTTGACTTCAAGACTCTTAGTTTAGATGTCCGGGCTTCAAGTTCATTCGCTGACTGTTGGTTTCTCTCTATAGCTATCACACAATCAGACAGTTGGCCTATAGAGTTTGAACCTCTTAAATGTGAGAGCGATACTTCAACACCATTCTCATGTCCTTTGTTACCATCTACTCTTCTGAGGTGAGATACCAGGATTAAACCTGCACCTGTCTCTTCAACTATACTCCTAAGCCTAGTCATTATAGAATCAATAGCTCTTCTCTCATCTCCCTCATGGACTGCACTTACTAACATATGTAGGTGGTCCACCACTACCCATTTACAATCACATCCCACAATAAGATATCTTAACTTTGCAAAGATAGCATCTATATCGTTAGTTCCAAAATGAGCGTGAACAAAAACTCTATCGTTACTGAATGTTTTATCATACATACTTTCTAAAGTTTCTCTATCAATCCCTTCTCTTATATGGTCAATGTATAACCTGGCATTAGCTTCAATAGAAAGAACACCATCAACAGTTCTTTTCCAATCTTCCTCTAAGGCTATGATGCCTACATTATCTTCAGTCTTATTTATAATCCAATGCTCTAGCTCTCTAGTAATACTAGACTTCCCAAGCCCTGTGCCACCTGTAAGAGTTACAAGTTCTCCTTGTCTTAAACCATATAGTTTTTTATTGAGGCCGTTCCAAGGATAAGGAACACTATCTTTCTTCTCTCTATTAAAAAATTGTTCTTTCTTTTCTGATACTCTAACTATTCCACTTGGCGTATACACCTGAGCATCCCACCAAACTCTAGTAAACTGCTCATACTTCTTTTGTTTAAGCATATCGTTAGGGTCTTTAAATCCATTAGGTAACTGAACTATCTTAGCCTTTCCGGGCTTGATAATACTTGCAACTTCTATAGCTGCTTTCTTACCTGCTGCATCATTATCAAAACAAATAACTATATTAGCAAAGCTTTCTACATACTCCAGGTTTTCTTTAACATCTCTAACAGCAGAGGCAGCACCTCTTTTGATAGATACACAGGCCCACTTACTACCCATAAGTTCGAAGGCCGCCATAGCATCACACTCTCCCTCAGTAATAGTAAGGAACTTACCTCCCTCTTTAAATAAATGCTGTCCAAATAATCCTGTATCTTTTATATCTCCTTGGGTTATAAATTTTTTATCCCTAGTATATCTAATTTTATTACCAGACAATTCGTTATTAATAAAGTAAGGGTAGATATGCTGAGCTATCTCTCCCTGGCTATTGTATAAAACTTTAACGCTATACTTCTTAGCTGTCTCAATACCTATACATCTATCTGACAATGAGCCGTAAGAACTTCCATTAACATTTAGTAATGGAGATAGGTTTTCTTTGGGTGGTTCCTGATAGAAGTCATCTTCTTTATTGGTTTCATATTTAGGAAAGAATTTATCACAGCTAAAACATTTAGCTGAGCCATCTTCATTTACTGATAACGCATCACTACTCTTACATTCAGGACATGGAAGGTGATACTCTTTGAACTTGGACACTTCATTCATATTGTTCTCCGTGAAAGGCGGTGCTAGTAATGAGGATTATGGAGAACATATCCCAAGTGTCTAACAGGAGAGTTTCCTTACTACTAACACCTTAAATTAAATGCTAGTTTTACACATAGACTAGCAAACTATGACTAATTAATGGAGTAAATTAGCTTTCAGGGGTTTCCTCAGTAGAGTTCTCCTCTTCTACTGCTTCTATCTCATCTTCAGATGAATCAGAATTATCTGCAACAACCATAGCTTCAGGATTATTATTGCAAATCTGCTCTAAGTTCCTTCTATGTGTTATGGTTGCCAAAGTTAATCCTTCTTTAATAGCTTCAAGGGTTGAGACTTTGTTTATGATAACTCTTGCCTCCACTCTTTGACTCTCATCTGAGATTTCATTTATGTTATAAGCTATGGTTCCGTCTTGGTTTTGAATATTAACTATCATTAAAATTCCTCCCCACCTTCAATAGCTTCAAACTCTTCACCATCTGCTGACTCGAAAGATACTAAGTCCAGGACTTGTATACCTTTGAAATCTAACCCTTTGAAATCACCATACTTATTTGATGTTTCCCATTCTTTATATTGGACAATGACTCGACTGCCATTTCCAATCAACTCATCCATTGGCATCTTATCTTTGTCGAGACAATGTGGTGCAGGCCTAATCATTCCATTAGGACCATTCACTTTACGCTTCATGGTAATTGCCCTTCCCACTTCTTGCTCTCCAACCTTTAGGTCTTTAACTCTAAAACCTCTAGCTTGGAAGTCGTCTGCTACCTTGTCATCAACTACTAAATCTACTGTGTATGTTGGTTCAAAAGTCGTGTTAGGACTTTTTGCTGATACCCAGTATGCCGTTCCTTCTTGTATTGCCATATTAAATTCTCCTTTGTTGGCTAATTAAAATTATATTTTATCATGTGCGTGTTTGGGATGCAAGAATTATATCTTGTATTGTTGATACACTATCATCTATTAACTCAACCTTAAATACATCCTTACCCTTTTGATATTCAACAACATATCCCTCTATCAAATTAGGATTTAAACAAATATAACTACAGAAATTTCTATACTCATCATAGGATAGATAGCATGTCTCCTTTATTAACTTAGCAACCATGAGTCATGTGTTCGTATGCTTCAGGACAATCATCTAAAGGCTCACCGCATAGACACATACCATCATCTTCATACTGAGGTATATCTTCATCGCTGTTAAGCCAGGACCTAGTTATTAATTCATCCGTGCTATCATCTACATAAACAGTCTTGCCGTTTAGATATATGTAGCAACAGTCCTTAGTTCTTATATCAATTATCATATCTCTATCCTTATAGGTAGTGTGCAGTTATTAATTTGAATATCTTTATTATACACGATAGCGTCTGATAAGTAATCAGTAAGGGCCTTCATTAGTTTTGAGCTAGCCCTCCCTTCTAAAATCCTGGTATCAGTAAGCACACCATCCCAAACATCATAAGAGATAACAACCCTAACACTTCTTGAAAAACTAATATTCTTAATGTAGTTTCCTAAATTAATTTCTCTATTAATTTGAGGACACTCTCTAATCGTAGTGTCTGTCTCTTGGATAGGTTGAGGCTCCAGGATTTCTTCCATCAAAGGTTCTTCTTCAACCCCTATTACAAGAGAGCCTGTCAATACTCCAAACCCACCTGTCGCAGATGTTTCTATGTCATCAATCATTTCTGTTAATTCATTCAGTCTTTCATCAGCTTCAAGCAGTCTCGATGTCGCATCGTCTTGATGCAAAATAAAATTATCAATATTATTATTAACTGTTTCAAGCTCTATCCTTAAAGTATTAAGTGATACTCGATACATAGATAGGTTGCTAAATATTCCATCCACTCGTTCTGTCATTAGTATGTGGTCATTAGTTAAATTTTTTATGGTGGCCGCCTGCTCGTTTAGCTGCACTCTCAACATCCGGGCATCGTCATCCACCATAGTTAATCCAACATAAGAAAATAGGAATACTCCTATCATAATTATTAGAGTCACTACCCTGTCAATTATATTTTTCATTTTTTTTCTCCTTTGCCTTACGCATTTTTTTAATTTCATATTCATCTCTCATTAGAAGATAACATCCGTAAGACAAGAAAGACATTATCCCTATAGAGAGTATCGTTAGTAAAACATTAATAGTTAATGAGGCCCCTTCCATTGTAATCATTTCACCACCTCTAGTAGAGGTTTAATTTGGAAACCCCATGCCCAATGAGAATTACTTAGTGTGATAACAACATCTCGTTCTCTTACCATATCCCATTCTAAATTATCAACAACATATCCGTTCTCACCTTCTTCATCACATACCATGATGCTACTGACTTCAGCAATCTTAGGGCTATCATTACCCCAACTACCCTGCCACATTACTTTATCTCCTACTGTAATAAATCCATTCATCCTATTATATCCTCAGCATCTAGCTCGTTGTAATTATCATCTAAAAAAACTATAGAAGTTGGAGACTTGCAATCATCTTCACCATGATAATTAGGCTCAAATGTTTCTGTTGTTCCATCTTTATATATGATGTTAAGTTTGTCCCACTTAACCCAATACTCCTTCACCCTATCCAACTTAACTCCTAAATCTTTTAAGTCAAAGTGTGAGTAGCTTGTGTATTGACACTCTAAAATAATTGTATTACTTGACATACTCTTTCTCCATTTGTATTAAGTCTTTGTTAGATATGAGAAAGTGACTTCTATCCACAAAGAATTTTATTATTAAATCTCCTAGTGTATGTTCAACATCATCCTCTAAGTCCTTCACGCTTAGCACAAAATCTATTAAGTCATCCATTAAATCAGGCCTTAAAGTTTTTAGTTCAGGCCGTGCCTCTAGGCATATTTTTATTAATTCTTGTTGTCGTTCTAACCATTCTTCTACTATGTGATTACTCATCTCATCTCCTTCATGTTGCTTAGTATATGTTTAATTACTGAGACTGTCCAACCATTACCTATCATGTGAAGCCTTCTAGTCTTAGACACTCCTTCTGTATATCCATCAGGAACAGTCTGTAATCTCTCCGCTTCTAAAGGTGTGATACATCTCCAAAACATTTCATCATTAGGTATAGCTTCTCCAAATAAATCCATTTGGAAAAATTTATTAGGTGGATAAGGCTCAGCACTTCTACCTGTCTCACTATCTACTTTAGGTTCCCTGTTCCCACCACTACAAGTATTTAATGTAGGCGATTTACCCCACCTACTATAAATTCTTTTAAGAATATCGTGTCCGTTTATATCTGTAGCTGTCCCTATTCTTTGTGGAACAAGAGTCATCCCATTATTACCTGCACCCTTCCACATAGTAGCAGTCATACAAAGAGACTTTTCGTGTCCTTCCTTATGATGTTTAATATTTCTTTCCGTTAGTTTTGTAGGCCTAGCTGTTGGCTCGTCTTCCAATATATCCCTCAATACAATTCCCTTCTCTATAGGTTGTTGTATGTTAGGGATGTTGGTCCAATAATATCTTTGCCTTGACTGAGCAGAAAGTTTAGAACTATTTATAAGGATAGGTTCTACTTTAAGATACTCAGATATAATATCTAAATTCTCTTTCTTCATCCTTACATTCTCCAACAGAAAATACTTAGGTTTAAGTTCATCAACTAGCCTAACAAATTCAAAGAATAAGTTGGAGCGTTCTCCTTCCAATCCTTTCCCTTCTGTATTAGCAAAAGATAAATCTTGGCAAGGACTACCACCCATAATTAAATCTATCTTAGGTAAATCAATTACCTTTAAGTCCGTTATACTTCCAACTTGAATTGTATTAGGAAAATTCTTTTGAGTTATTTGTATAGCATACTTATCTATCTCACTAGCATAATAGTTGTTTACCTCTACTCCTAATTCCTTCAATGCAATTTGTCCGCAACTCATCCCATCAAAACAACTTAAAACATTCATACCTTTACTCAT
>Ga0209404_10000735_pt1 | contig 25050 bp, 17 predicted proteins | sample TroAtlMetagenome_2_FD_187447 | JGI IMG/M metagenome (GOLD analysis project Ga0209404, IMG submission 187447) | Marine eukaryotic phytoplankton communities from Atlantic Ocean - Tropical Atlantic ANT8 Metagenome (SPAdes) (version 2) | ecosystem: Environmental > Aquatic > Marine > Oceanic...
CTTGAACTTTATTTGAATAAAGTTGAGCTAGGCCATCGTTCGTTTGGCTTCGGTGCTGCCGCCCAAGTATATTACGGTAAATCTCTTAATGAACTTACATTGGCACAACTTGCTACTATTGCTGGCCTTCCAAAAGCGCCTTCAGCACTAAACCCTATTACTGATCCTGAAGCATCCGCAGGTCGCCGCCGCGTGGTGTTGCTGCGTATGCTTGATGAAGAATACATATCTAAAGCAGACTTTGATAGTGCGGCAAGCGCGCCTATAACTGCGCGTAAGCATGGTGCAGAAATTGAAGTGGATGCGCCATATTTGGCCGATATCATCTATAACGAAATGGTCGACATTTACGGTAAAGATGAAGCTGAAACCGGTGGCTATCAAGTTTATGCGACCGCAGGTTCCGACTTGCAGCTTGCTGCTCAGCGGGCGGTGGTCAGGAATCTTCACGACTATGATGAGCGTCATGGTTACAAAGGACCACTGGGCTATTTGTGGGATGCCCCATCGCCAGATAGCCAAGATGAGCCAGTGCCGCAGCTTTCTTTAAATACCGATATCAGTGATAAGTTGCTTGCCAGTGATTGGAGCGAGCGCGAAATGCTTGCTGCGCTGTCACAAGTGCCGTACATAAAGCCTCTTGTGCCAGCAGTTGTGCTTTCAGCAGCTGAACAATCGATTGATGTGCTCGATGTAAACGGCGAGAAGCGCACAATTACCTGGGAAGGCTTAGACTGGGCTAGACGCTATATTACCGACTTTAGGCAAGGCAGTGAGCCTGAAACTGCATCGGATATTACGCAACCTGGCGCGGTTATTTATATTCGTGAGCAGGACGACGCATGGCGTATCGCACAACTCCCTGAAGTGAGCGGAGCCTTTATTGCGCTCAACCCACGAAATGGTGCGGTTGAAGCGGTAGTTGGCGGGTATAGCTTTTATCAAAGCCAGTTTAATCGTGCCACACAGGCTAAACGACAAGTAGGCTCTAACATTAAGCCCTTTATTTATTCTGCGGCTATAGACAGTGGGTACACCCTTGCTTCCATTATTAATGATGCACCTATTAACCAATGGAATGCGGCGACCGGTGTTGCGTGGCGCCCCCAAAATTCACCGGCTGAGTACGATGGCCCTATTCGTATGCGTAAAGCCTTGGGTAAATCAAAAAACGTAGTGTCAGTTCGTCTATTGCGGGGGGTTGGGCTTCGTAAAGCGGCCGATTATCTTACCCGCTTTGGTTTTGATCCAGACGATATCCCGTTAGATGAAACCGTATCGTTAGGCTCTAGCTCTCATACCCCGCTAGAGGTGGTTCGTGGTATGTCAGTTATTGCTAATGGCGGCTACTTAGTAAACCCTCACTTTATCGCTAAAGTGCTGGATGAACATAATCAAGTATTGTGGCAAGCCAATCCTGTATGGGCATGCGACAATTGCACCAAGGCTCATGCACCTGAAAGCTATCCAGAAAGTGATTTAGATAGCGGTTTGGACAACAATGAGGTTGATGTAGAAGCCTTACTCGAAGCCCAGCTCAATAAAGATGTGTTGCTCGCTGAAAACGAAACAGCTGAAAAGCAAAGTGCGCCGCAAGTTATTACCGCACAAAATGCTTTCTTGGTCGGTGAGATGATGCGTACCGGTGTGCGAGCAAATGGGAATTGGAGTAAGAAGACCTATTGGCTTGGTACAGGTTGGCGAGCACGAAATATTCTTCAGCGCACTGATATTGCCGGTAAAACCGGTACCACGAACGATTCAAGAGATACGTGGTTCAGTGGTTTCCAAAAAGATATCGTTGCGACTGCGTGGGTGGGTTTTGACAACATGGGCAGACAACTTGGCCGCGCGACCCGCAACCAAAACCTCGTCAATCGCAATCCTGAAAAATTCAATTGGATTGGTAATGCGTTAATTGGTACCGAAGACGGTGCCAAAGCAGCAGGTCCGGCATGGATAAGATTTATGGAATATGCGTTGGCAGGGAAGCCTCATTCACCTATCCCTGTACCTGAGAAAATAGTACGAGTTCGCATTGATCGTACCAGTGGGAAGTTGACCCGAAGGACAGACCATACGACACTGTTCGAATATTTCTTGCAAGGCACTGAACCCACCTCATATGTTCTTGATGATGAAGTGGTCGACCCTGCCTCGCAAAATAAAACAACGACGCCTGAACCTGAAGAAATATTTTAATAAAGAGCGTGCAAAAGCACGCTCAGCAGGTTGCTGCTAAGTGATTGCCTGTAAAAACAACCGGATAACCCATGTCAGAAGATTCAAATCGATATCTTTATATTCCTCATGCTGGCCCCTCGCTGCTGGAAACGCCCCTATTAAATAAGGGCAGTGCCTTTACTTCCAGAGAACGTGCTGCATTTAACTTAACCGGCTTAGTACCGCCTCGCTACGAAAGTATCGAAGAGCAAGTTGAGCGCGCGTACATGCAATACAGTAGCTTCGACGAAGTTCTGAATAAGCATATCTATTTACGCGCCATTCAAGATAACAACGAAACCCTGTTTTATCGTCTTATTCAAAAGCATATTGATGAGATGATGCCAATTATATACACCCCAACTGTGGGTGATGCCTGTGAGCAGTTTTCAGACATTTATCGTAGTTCTCGCGGGTTATTTGTGTCGTGGGAAGAGCGCCATCAAATAGATGATATTGTTCGCAACGCCACCAAGCGTAAAGTGAAAGTTATTGTCGTGACCGATGGTGAGCGAATTCTTGGTCTTGGTGACCAAGGTATTGGTGGTATGGGTATTCCAATCGGTAAGCTTTCGCTTTATACCGCCTGTGGTGGTATTAGCCCAGCTTATACCTTGCCGGTTATGCTTGATGTAGGAACGAACAACGAGAAGTTACTTAACGACCCTATGTACATGGGGGCACGTCATCCTCGTATTGGCCAAGAAGACTACGATGAATTTGTCGATATGTTCATTCAGGCAGTAAAGCGTCGCTGGCCTGAAGTGATGATTCAGTTTGAAGATTTTGCACAGCCTAACGCGATGCCCTTGCTGAACCGCTATCGCAATCAAGTGTGCTGCTTTAACGACGATATTCAAGGCACTGCTGCGGTTACATTAGGTACCATTTTAGCGGCATGTCGCATGAAGCGACAAAAGCTATCAGACATGAAAGTAGTGTTTGTTGGGGCAGGTTCAGCCGGCTGCGGTATTGCTGAAATGCTTATCCAACAAATGGTGCATGAAGGTATTAGCGATGCACAGGCGCGTAAACAAGTCTTCATGGTAGACCGCTTCGGCCTAGTAACTGAAGGCATGGAAGGGTTACGTGACTTCCAGCAAAAACTAAGTCAACAGTTAGTCGACCTTGAAAGCTGGACCTTTAGCGGTGATTACGCATCGCTACTTGATGTTATGCACTGCGCCAAGCCAGATATTCTTATTGGTGTATCGGGGCAACCTGGTTTGTTCACCGAGCAGGTGGTTCGTGCCATGAAGCAAAACTGTGAATTACCTATTATCTTTCCATTAAGTAACCCGTCTCGTCAGGTTGAAGCGCGGCCAGAGCAAGTTATCGAATGGACTGATGGCGAAGTGGTTATTGCAACGGGAAGCCCGTTCAAGCCCGTTGAGTATAAAGGTAAAGTATTCACCATTGCCCAGTGTAATAACTCGTATATATTCCCTGGTATAGGTCTTGGTGTCGTTGCTGCAAAAGCAAAATTAATCAGTGATGAAATGCTGATGGCTGCAAGTAATGCACTTGCTGATGCGTCGCCGCTGGTAAACACTGGCGAAGGTTCCTTGTTGCCGCCATTGGGTGCTATTGCTGAGCTTAGCCGCAAAATAGCCTTTGAGGTGGGTAAGGTTGCCATGGCACAAGGGCTAGCCCTTGAGATGTCAGACGATGCATTGAATGACCATATTGAACGTAATTTTTGGAAAGCTGAATACAGACCTTACAAGCGCGTTAGCATTTAAACTAATGTGCGTTTAATAAAAGTCTACGAGAGCAGCCCTAGGGCTGCTTTTTTTATCCCTTCTGTCAGGTTTTGCTAATTCAAATACACTGACTATTTTACTTCATGTTTTAAGTCTAGGTTTTTAATTCAAACTTCGGACGTTCCCCTAGTCAGTAATAAAGTGTTGCGAGAGTGCAACATTTTCTCAGTGCCACTTATCTCACGTACCGCGAGATTTTTCATAAGTATCTGATATTATTTAAATTGTTGTGGTGGCACAATTGCTGCTTACTCTTAATCGAGAACACAGCAATAGCTGCATCGGTATTGTGACTCAAAGCAATACCCACAGGGAGGAACCGTATGTTTGCAATAGTAAGGAATTTCACTAAAACCATTTTTGCTAATGAGATTATGTCTAATGAGCTCATGTCGAACGATTTCAATACGTGCATGTTGCTTGATGCACTGTCCTCTTTGGAACAAGACTAGGCTTTCTAAAGCAGTAGTTAGCACTTGTTAAAAAATTCGGTTACTGGTGATGCTCGTTGTAGCGAATACGCTATTAAATAGCACGCACCCAATAACCACACAGTTTGCGGGCAATGGATTGCGCGCCTTTTATTCAAGCAGGGGCAGTTTATAATACGTGTTAAGCGATTTTATTCTGTCTTCTTTGTGAATTATCCCAGCGAGAAGCGCTTGGTCGTATATCATTCATCCAATCCCTTGTAATTTCATATTCAGTACACACATCAAATTTATAATCATGCTAACGCGATAGAAAAGGATCTGATATGTCTGACAGTAATACTTACACGCCTCCAAAAGTATGGAGCCAAAATGAAGATGACGGTAACAAATGGGCTAGTATCAATCGCCCTGTATCGGGTGCCACCCATGAGCAAGAACGCTCTGTAGGGCAGCATCCACTTCAGCTTTATTCTTTGGCTACTCCCAACGGTCAAAAAGTGACTATCATGTTGGAAGAGCTTTTAGCTGCAGGTATTACAGACGCCAATTACGATGCGTGGTTGGTTAACATTGGCGAAGGGGATCAATTTTCATCTGGCTTCGTTGATGTAAATCCGAATTCTAAAATTCCTGCTATGGTAGATACATCAACTACACCAGAAACAAAGCTATTTGAATCGGGTTCGATACTGCACTATTTAGCGGAAAAGTTTGATGTATTTATTCCTAAAGATCCTGCTGCAAAAGTAGAGTGTTTTAATTGGTTGTTCTGGCAAGTAGGTTCAGCACCTTACTTAGGCGGCGGTTTTGGTCACTTCTATAGTTATGCACCGTACCCAATGGAATATCCTATTAACCGATTTACCATGGAAGTAAAACGTGAGCTAGATGTGCTAGACAAACATCTCGCCAAAAATACCTATTTTGCCGGTGACGAGTACAGTATTGCTGATATGGCTATTTGGCCATGGTATGGCAACTTAGTACTTGGAAATCTGTACGACGCAGCAACTTTCTTACAAGTTAAAGATTACAAACATGTTCTACGCTGGGCTACAGAAATTGAGGCTCGCCCTGCAGTACAGCGCGGCGTAATTGTTAATCGTACGTGGGGCGATGCGCAGCTTAAAGATAGGCATAGCGCGAAAGACATCGATGATGCGCTAAACGAAGCGAAATAAGCCGCGAACTTTGCTTTGAGTCAGCAACACATAGGTTGTCACCTAACTCGAGCCTACTCGTGGTAGGCTGGTAAATGTGTTGCTGCTTTGCAGTCTTTTTATGAGCGTCTTTAACAAGCGTCTTTAACAAGCGTCCATTATAAATGACTGTTGTGCGTAGCAACCAGCGCGTAAACGTGCAGCCGAATAGCATTCAATGCCCGCGCCTTCCAGTCCACCCAATTAATTCTATTGCGAATTTCATGTTGGTTTAGACTTATATAACCATGACACAACGCCCAAATTTGCATGGCTATATCTTGACGCTCTTCTACAGCAATCTCTTTTTTAATTATCGCTGAAACCACTTTAGTTAACGTAATAAACGCCTTTTCCCCTGCAGCAATTGCGTCCTCACTCGGGGTGTAGTCTTTAAGGTTAGACCCAAATATCAAATTGTAATGCGCTGCATGTGCTTCAGAGAATCGCAGTACGTGTTCGCAGGCATTTAGTAACCGGTCTGATGGGGTATTACCCTCTGACTTTTTCATCATCTCATCGACAAGGGTAAAGCCTTCAATATATAGGGCATCAAGAATACCTTGCTTCCCCTTAAAGTGGCTGTAAATGCCAATGGTAGACATACCAGCGCCCTCAGCAATAGCACGTACACTTAATGCATGGGTGCCCCCTTTCAAAAACAAGGTCGAAGCCGCTTCTAAAATTTTCTGACGAGTATCTTTTTTCATTTACATTGAATTTACATGTTGCGCAATATAACGGCGTTATATATATTGAATATAACACTGTTATATTCAATCGTTCCATTAGATTGTCGTTTAGCGTGATTACATTCTATAAACCCGCGTGCAGGCAGGTTCATACATAAAGGACATAGTATATGAAAGCAGAACAATTAACTTGCGATTATTTGATTGTGGGAAGTGGGGCGGTAGGCATGGCATTTGCCGATGTACTGCTCAGTGAAACCGATGCCAGCATTATCATAGTCGATAAATACGCTAAGCCTGGTGGTCATTGGAACTTAGCTTATCCTTTTGTCACCCTACATCAGCCTTCTGCTTTTTATGGTGTTTGTTCACGAGAGTTAAATCGCGGCGTAATTGATAAAACAGGAATGAATGAAGGATTAATGGGGCTGGCCTCTGGTGCTGAGGTGAGTGCCTATTTTGATGCAGTCATGCAAGAGACCTTTTTACCCTCAGGTCGCGTACAGTATTTTCCTCTCAGCCAATACGAAGGCGATGGCAAATTTACTAATATCACGGGCAATAAAACCTTTGAGGTTACCGTTAATAAAAAAATCGTGGATGCGACCTACTTAAAAACCAGCATTCCCATTACCCACAAGCCTAGCTTTACACTTGATGAAAATGTTGATTTTACGCCAGTAAACACCTTAACCCAACGTGTACGTGGGCATAAAAACTATGTGGTTATAGGCGGCGGTAAAACGGGGATCGACACTTGTTTATGGTTGCTTAGCAATCTTGTAAACCCTGAAAACATCCATTGGGTGGTATCGCGGGATGCATGGCTGCTTAATCGAAAAAACACCCAGCCACTAGATGACTTTTTCTTCGATACCATCGGTGCGCAAGCGAACCAAATGGAAGCTATTGCTCAGTCGACCTCTATTGATGATATGTTCGATAAATTAGAGGAAAAGGGCGTGATGCTGCGTATAGATAAAGACGTCAGGCCTGCTATGTTCCATGGCGCAACGGTAAGTGAAGCCGAATTAGCGGCACTGCAAACCCTACCCAATATTATTCGCCATGGCAGAGTGACCCATGTGTCAAAAGAGGCACTTACGTTCGAGGATACTCAGTGGGCAATGCCAGAAGATGCTTTGGTGGTGGACTGTTCGGCGTCAGCACTCACAAATCTAGAGATAAAGCCTGTTTTTGAGGGCAATACTATTACGCCGCAAACCGTGCGAGCTTACCAACCGGTGTTCAGTGCGGCGCTAATTGCGCATGTTGAAGCAGCCTATGATGATGAAGCTACCAAACAGAAACTGACCCAAGTTGTCCCTTTGCCCAATCGTGATATTGACTGGGTACCTATGACAGCAGCCATGCTGCGAAATATGCATATTTGGGGCGAGGCACCTGAGCTTCGAGCATGGATCCACAATTGTAGGCTCGATGGGTTTTCCAAAATTGTTCATGGAGTGGCCAGAGACGATATGCCGAAACTACAAGTGTTAGGGCGCCTTAAAGCCGCGTCGCAACCTGCTATGGGGAAACTCATGGAGTACATGCATATGCTATCAGCCAGTGGCAAACTCTAATTCTAAGAAAAAGGGAACAAGGTTATGCAACAGTTTCAAGTTGATAAACAAGACTTAAGCCAACACCGTATAGTCGCGACAGAAAACACCGATCTTTCTAATCAAGGGCTGTCGAAAGAGGGCGTGACTTTTGAAGTAGAGCGTTTTGCGTTTACCGCCAACAATCTCACTTATTTCATGATGGGTGAAAAGCTTGGATATTGGCAGTTTTTTCCAGCGGTTTCCGACAAAGCTCTTGCCGACAAAGCTGCTTCCAACAAACCACTTGAGAGCAACGTCAACAATAAGTGGGGGGTTATTCCTGTGTGGGGTATTGGGAAGGTGTCAGCGTCTAGCGCAGAGGGAGTGGACGTAGGCAGCCGTTATTTTGGGTATTTCCCGCCTGCCACGCACCTGCATATGGACGCCATTGCTTTTGCTCAAGGAAATCTGATAGATACCAGCGCGCATAGAAATTCATTACCGCAGGGTTATAACATGTATCGCCCGTTAGAAAGTGGCGGTGATAAGACCCAGTCACACCGTGAAAACCTGCAAATGTTACTGTGGCCTTTATACATTACATCTTATTGTTTATGGGATTTAATCGACCAGTACAACGCGCCTAAGCCAAAACAAGTGATTGTATTAAGTGCATCAAGCAAAACCAGTTTAGGGTTGGCCTATGCCCTTAAAAAAGATGACTATCACGTGGTAGGTGTAACTTCTGGTAAAAGCCAAGAGTTTGTTGAGGGACTAGATGTTTACAATCAAGTGGTTTGCTATGACAACCTAGATGACATCCACAGTAAAGCCAGTATTGTGGTAGATATGTCGGGAAACAGTGAGGTTAAGCAGCGGCTAAAGACAAGGCTTGGTGACGACCTAATGCGCTATGTGCAAGTGGGATTAACACATTGGCAAGACGCGGGCACAGAGGATGGCGCTGAAAATACCGAAGACGCCTCTGGCAATAGCGATGAGTTCTTCTTCGCACCAGCGCACATTCAAACCAGAATGACGGAATTAGGTGCAAGTAAATTTCACGCACAAAGCGGGGCTTTTGTAAAAGAAGCCATGTTGTGGACCTCTTCATGGTTGTCAGTAAAAGAGCATAAAAATATTGCGTCGTTAATACAAAACTTTACCGCTATTTGTCGCGGTGATGTTTCACCACACGAAGGGCTGATATTTATACCATAATCATAATAAAATTTGCGTTCACTCCTATCAAATAAGTGGGTAGGCGCATCGCTTTTTGGGACACCAACTCAAAGTAGCTTTCGCACCAGGTTGGTGCTTTTAGTTAATTTCATGTAAAAAATATTGTCAGTTGTCAATGATTTTTACATTTTTTCAGTTGGTATTAGGTTTTATTTCATAAACTTCATTAAAGTCATAGGGTTGAATTTATGGTATGAATTTTGCTTTTGTTGCGGCAATGCACAAGTTTTGACTTAATTTCCTAAGTTGATGGACTTGTTTGAACTTCATACAAATATAAGGCAGTACGTGATGTTTCGCTTAGTCGTATTAGTGATATCGTTGTTTACATTTGTAGCTTCAGTGAGCGCCGCAGAGTCTACTTCAAGTACGCTGGGTACTTACAACCTCATCTTGTTGGAAGATTATAACTTTCAAGGTGGAGATGTGCAGGGCCAAGTCCTTATCGGTGGTGACTTAAACGCTAATGGTCGCGCGGTTGAGTTTGGTAGTCGGCTAGCAAATACAGACACTGCCATCGATGCCGTTACTATTATGGGTGACGTAAATGCCAATCAAATTCGCGTATTAAATGACAATAACTTGGTTTACGGTGGCGCGCTTAATGTGTCGCATGTAGAACTGAATGACGGTAATGATGGCGAAGCGATTTATAATGCCAACCTCAGTATTGATGAAGTAGCGGCCTCGCTGCACGCCGATTCAGCTTACTTTGCCAGTCTTAGCGCGAATGGCACATACAGTGATGGCATATTTAATTATGTAGGTACAGACAGCGTTGCAGTATTTAATGTATCCGCTGGCGATATCTTCGCGCAAAACAGTAATTTATCGCTGAACTGGGGCGATGCAGAAACCGTTATCATTAATGTTTCAGCAGGTGATGCTGTTGCGAATGACATCGTAGTGGGTGGTGGTGTAAACCTAAACAATGGTTTCAACGGTAGCGAAGCATTTTCAAATGTACTGTGGAACTTCTACGACGCAGAAAGTATTGATTTTAATAGTTTAGCTGTTAAAGGTTCGGTGCTAGCCCCTCTAGCGACAACCCGAGGTGGTGCGTCGTTTGATGGTTCTTTCGCCGCGGTTTCATATACAGGCGCTCGTGAATTTCATAACTATGTATTTAATTACGAGACACCTTCAGCGCCTCCGGTAGTAACTGTCCCAGAGCCGCCTACCATTGCAGTATTGGCGTTGTTCTTGTTATTCTTAAGCTTTAGAAGAGTACGCCGCTACTAGTGTATCGAGCGACTGCCTATAGCAGAGCATGTTACTTAATGAGTAAAACCTCGCCCCTGATATCTATAATTACAAGCGCACGGTGTGCGCTTGTTTTCTTTGTGAGTCTTTCTCTATCTTTCTCGGTATATTCAGTGAATAACGAGGATTATGAAAAAGGGAAAGCTTCCTTCGCCCAAAAGGAATACAAAGAAGCATTCATTTATGCAAAAAATGCACTTCAAGCTGAACCAGACTATTTACCTGCACAGATCTTATTAGCACAATTGTATCAAGTTAATGGCATGTTTACCCAAGCAGATGCTGCATTTAGAGAGGCCTTTGATGCCGGGGGCGACGCAGGACTCATTTTCGAACCATGGGGCGAAGTACTGCTTCGCTTAGGCGATAGTGAACGTATACTCGCTCTTGGTTTTGATTCACCACTGCCTCTTGAAACACGCATAAATTGGCATACGATCCGCGCAAAAGCCTGTATGCAGCAATCTAGAATGTTGTGTGCTAAATATGAATATGACCAAATCCTCGCACTCACCGCAGATCACCCTAAAGGCCTAAATGGATTGGCATTATTAGCCATTCTTGACCGTCGTTATGCGGAAGCTGAAGCACTATTGGCTAAATCTATGACACAAAATGATAGCCAAGCACAAACATGGTGGTTAAAGGGGCGGTTGGCAAATGAGCGTCTAGAGTATGCACAAGCACAGGCCTTTTACAGTAGGGCCTTTTTATTGGCTCCAAATAACCCAACCATGGCGCGTAGTTTAATCGATGCTTACATTTCTTCTTCTGACTTTGATGCGGCGCTTTTAATCACAGAAGATTTGTTGTTACAAACGGAAGGCGATCTTTATGTATTGTTCGTCAATAGTTGGCTCACCAGTCAGGTAGAATCGTTAGCTGTTATTAGGCCCCAGTTAGAGCAAATAGCGACTCAATTAGCGAATGTTGATGACGTTATGCTGCAGACTGAACCTGCACTTTATTACCTGCGCGGTATGGTGGCGTTGATGCAGAAGAATTACGAAACAGCGCGTGATAATTTTCTCAGTTATGCAAAGCACACAGAAGAAGATGTACAAACGGCGATATTGCTAGCAAGCACTAATATAGCGCTTGGGGATAAGAAATCGGCGATGTCTGCTTTGCAACCTCATGCAGAAACCTTGATAGATAGCAATATTGATCAAGCGTTAGTGTTGGGAACACTATTTCTCGAGAACAAGCAAAATTTTGCAGCAGTAAACTTATTGAATAAGCTTGAAGAGGCGTACCCAAATAACGTCAATGTCGCTTTATATGCAGTGCGAGTTGCCTTAAGTCGCGGAAAAGTTGCTCAAAGCAATGCGCAACTATCTAGCTTAAAGGCACGTTACCCTGAAAACCGACAAGTGCTGATGACCTATGCGCTACATCATCTTAATAACGGAAACTCGGTGCTAGCTGGTGAAGCAATAACGTTGTTGTTAGCCCGCTTTCCAAATGACGTGTCGATTCAAAATATGTACGCAGCGCAGCTTATTATTGATAAACAATTCGAAAAAGCACAAGAGGTTCTTGATAGGGTTCTTATACAATCACCTAGGTTGTTCGCAGCACGCTATAATCAGGCAACTTTGTTGCTTCAACGTAATGAGTTAGATGAAGCTAGAGAAATATTACTCTCCCTTTCTACTTCGCGTCCTGAACATTTACAAGTTGCTTTTCAGTTGGCCAAAATTGATTTTCAAATGGGTAATCTTCAGGCTGCCATTTCGGGCTTTCGTAAAATATTAGTATCTAATGGAGCATCAACGCCGTCGAACGTTACCTTAGCGGCGGTAGCGGCTTATGCGCAAATAGGCGACTACAAGAGCGCTATAGAGTTGCTAAGAAAGCTATTGGCTAGCGAGCCTGGGAACCAAGTCGCATTAGTTCAACTAGCAGGTTTTTTCATAAAAGTAAGCGATAAACAACAAGCGCTGACTACCCTTAAGAAGATGGATGTTATCCCGTCGCTTTCTATTAATACACGACTTGCGCAAGTCGCACTTTGGACAGCTTTAGGCGAGCAAGCCAAGGCCTTAGAGGTAATGAAAAGCACCCATCAACTAGTGCCAGATGATAAAAATATCCATTTACAGCTGGTGAAGTTGATGCTTGTTTCCGGGAAACTGAACGATGCCGCAGCCTCCCTTGAAATGCTTGAAAACGACTTCCCGAATGATCCGCTGGTTAGGTTTAAGCAGGGCGAATTAGCACAAGCGCAAGGGCAACTAGACACAGCCTATAAGCATTTTGAAAACGTATTGGCACTTGATGCAAGTTTCGATTTGGCCTTAGCTAAACTGTATTCAATTAGCGTTCAAAAACAAAGTTTTAACCGCTTTTTGGCGCGCTTAAATAGCATAGTAAAGCAAGAGCCAACGCGTTATTTTCCCCGCAATTTACTTGCTCAATATCACTATTACTATGGCGACAAAGCCCTGGCTATTGGTCATTATCAACAGCTACTCAGTCTTGTTGATGATAATAGCCGATATGCCATGTTAAACCGGTTAGCTATTTTACACTTCCCTACCGATACAGACCAAAGCTTCGTGTATGCAAAAGAAGCGTATGAGCTTGCGCCTAACAATGCAGATGTCTTGCATTCCTACGGTTGGAGTTTAGCGCTTAATGATCGTTACAACGAAAGTTTACCCATTCTAAGAGAGGCGTCGGCAAGGGATGCTATATCACCATCGCTTAAATACCATTTAGCCTATACGCTTTATAACTTGGATAAACGTGATGAGGCCGAGCGAATACTAACGTCGTTACTTACCGTCGAAGAATATTCTGATATCCGCCCACAAGCCGAAGCATTGTTGGTAGAAATTAAGCGTTGAGGTGAGAGATAAGAAAATCACTTACCTCAGGCCACAACGACTGACATTTTCTAGAGAAAAACTTCATGTGGCCTATCTCTGTAAGATTATGGTCGCTGGGCTCGATTAGACGAATTTCTGCCTCTAGCGAAGGAAAGACGCTAATCATATCTTCAACGTTTGACAGGTTGGCAATATCATCATCGCTGGCTAACAACCATTTAGATGGCAGGCGTAGTTCATCATACCAGTGCTTGAGTACTTCTTTACCAAAAGCTTCCTTCACGTAACCTTGGCCATTACACCACTTTTGCCACTGCTTGCTAACACCTTTAGGTAAAGGCTCACCCATGCCGACTAAGTGAGACTTAGTGTGTCCGAAAAGTAAGTTGTTCAAAGGGATATAGACATTCATGAAAAAGTGCGCTTTGAGCAAATACCTAGCCCGCATGTTACGCAAACTACCCGATGAGCTTCCAAAGTTACAAAATGCAGTAAGGTCATTCACGTTTGGCATTAGCCCTAACAGTTGCCCGCCAGCACTATGACCGACTAAAAAGTATTGAGTCTTGGGGAAGTGCATTTTTAAGGTTTCTAATACTGCGGGCATATCTTGCTGCCCCCAGGTGACCAAGGAGGCTTTACTGTGTTTGACCTTACCTTTTAACGATTCAGCAATACCGCGGTTATCGAATGTGATCACACCAAATCCCTGTTCACAGAGGTAGTTAGCAAATGCAGAGTAAAACTGACGTTTAATACCTGTGGCGGGCGCTATCATGACTGCGCCTTTAACGGCGTGTTCGGGTGTGTAGAGTGTTGCGGTTAAGTGAGTACTGTCTTCACAGGTAACGCTGATATCTTTAGGCATCTGTCGTTCTCGCTCTTCTGGTCTTACCAGTAAAGCGAGAGTCGAGTGAAAATGCAAGAGAATAGGTATTTAAATTTGTTATAGACGGTTATTAAATTGCAGGCTTTCCAACAGTAATAGCTTTGTCCATTCCGTGCCACGCTTCAAGTGGGGCTGGTTTCCCGTACAAATACCCTTGGAAAAGAGTAAAGCCCATATCAACAAGTAGGTTAAGCTGTGCTTGCGTTTCTACTCCTTCAGCAATGGTCTGCATATCAAGGCTTTTTGCCAACTCTATCGTCATTTGAACAATCTTGCGGTGGCGATCTGAGCTATCTATACGATCAATAAACTCTCTATCAACTTTTAACACCGATGCTGACATATCGATAAGTTGTGACAGTGATGCGTGGCCAGTACCAAAGTCATCAATAATAATAGTCGCGCCCACATTGGCCAATGAAGTTAGCCTGCGCTTCGTTTCTTGGTGGCTCGCTAATACCGAGGTTTCTGTTAACTCCAGCTTCAAGCGCTCTCGTAAAAAGGCGCTTTCTGAATATCGGCGCAGTAATTTTTCGTAGAATAAATCACTGAGTAGTTCTGGGCCCGACAAATTTATGGCCACGGGAACGGGGGGAATACTGCTTGGCCAATTTTCAATAAGCTCAATGGTGTTATCAAGCACTTTTTGGGTGAAGAGAATATGCCAGTTGTTTTTTTCAATCACAGGAAGAAACTGATAGGGGTGAAGTATTTTATTCTCTTCATCATCTTTGAGCCTAGCCAGTACTTCAAAACCTACAATTGCATTATCAATGGAAACCTGAGGTTGAAGCCATAACGCTAAACAGCGGTTGTCGAGTAATCGCTTCACCTTGTCTCTGTGTTGCGTGTCTTTACGAATAAGCTTTACTACATTGCTATCAAATTGGCTGAAATCTTTGTCGCTACTAGCTTGGCTTAGGGCAATAGCACAAGACTCAGTAACCTGAGAAGGCGACTGGGGGGTGGTAACATGTACAAAACCGCCCAGCCAGTTTAATGGTTGAGACAGCTTTACGAGATTGTCATCAATCTGAATAGCGCAGGGAAGCTTCTCCCGAAGCCAAGCATTAAAGTCTTTGGACTGGTGCGAGTCGTGTTGACATGAAACCAGAAATCTAGCGCCAGGTAAGCGATACACGTTCACCGATGCGGGCAGTGCGCTTTGTATCTGCGCTGCACATCGTGCCATTGCTTTGTCACCTTGGGTAAAACCATACTGCAAATTAATGTCACGCAAATTCGCCAGTTTAAGCATGACCGCCTGCGTGTTTGCGGGTACCGGCTGATTAACACTGCTATTCCAATAATGATGGTTTCGCAAACCTGTGAGCTCATCGTAATAATGCTTTTCAAAATGCTGGCGTTTAAATGCGTCGAACTTACGGTCATGTTCCGTTGCCTCAGATACGTCGAAGCAATGGATTAATTGTTTTTTGTGAAGCTGAAGGCTGGCAGATTGAAGCTCGAAGGTGGCGTGTGGATTGCCCGTTATATGTGTTTTTTGTCGATGACCAGCACTAAGTGGCTTATTTAGCTCAAAAAGTTGATGAATATATTGGCAGGGTTCCGGTAATTGAGTAATCAGTTTTCGGGCGCTTTTGTTAGCTTGTAATATCTTCCCTTGTTGATCACAAAACAAAGAAGGGGTGCCGCCGTTGTTAAAGATTTCTTGATAGCGACTCACAAGCTTTTCCATCTTTTTCGTTTGCTTCAAGTTTAACGATGATTGACTTTCCAATGATGTCATCACGCGAATGACGGCCATGGGAAGGCAAAAATTGAAAAACATGAATATTAACGAACTCAAATAGGTGTGAGTGTCAGGTAAGGTGATGTCGATGCCGAAAAGTGGGGCTATTGGCTCGTTGTTGATTAAAACCGCAAAAGGAATGAGGTTTACAAACATACCAATCATTGCGGCTTTATTGCCGTAAAATAGCCGCAAAATAATGGGAAGCGTGAAGAAAAATAACAAGCCGTAGCGAGCGGAAGCAATATCAATCGTGAAGAACAGTATGCACAGTCCTGCTAACACAATGGTGAGGGTAAGGCTGGCTGATGCGAGTTTTATTTGTCCTTTACGAAGCCCCAAGGTAGCGTAAAGTAATGCTGAAAAGCCAATGGTAAGGTATAGAACATAGTACATACCTTCTTGATAGGCAGCATAAGAAGAGTGCAGCACAATGGCTGAGGTTAGGGTAACGCCGATAAGCAGGATAATTCGCAGCACGCTAAGCTTCCATGTATCAGCGTCTGGGGCGCGAACATGCTCTGCATTGAGAAGAAGATAACGTTTGAGTAAAGTACTGCAACGATTAAACACTACAAATAACCGAGTAATTATTCTGTCATCAACGTTATCTCAGGCTAGGCTATTTGTCGAGAATATTGTTTTAAATTACTGATAATTATTAACAATTTTCTATTTTTGTTAACAGGGTGCGCGCTAAAGTGTCAGCGCGCCACGACATTGCTAGATATTTAGCGTGAACACTTTAGAGTTACGCTGAAAGTTATAAAGCTCTTTTTTCACTTCAGGTAAGGCACTAATATCTGCGTGTTCAAAACCTTGCTCTAAGAACCAGTGCGCCGTCACTGTGGTAAGTACGAATACACGATTGATATCTGCTTCGCGGGCTCGTATCTTAACTTCATCTAAAATGCGCTCACCACGGTTTTTACCGCGATAATCAGGATGGGTAGCCACACACGCTAATTCAGCGCAACCATCTTCGGGGTAAAGATAAAGCGCCGCACACGCGATGATCATGCCGTCGCGAACAATTACAATAAACTGGTTAATTTCACTTTCTAGTCGTTCACGAGAGCGTTTTACCAATACGCCGCTTTCTTCTAGCGGTTTAATGAGCTTTAAGATGCCGCCCACATCATCAATAGTTGCTGCGCGAAGCTGTTCGTAGTGATGTTCCATCACCAACGAGCCTGTACCATCACGGGTAAAGAGTTCTTGCAGCAATGCGCCGTCTTTCTCGTAACTAATGCAGTGCGCGCGAGGTACGCCAGCAGCCACGCTGGTGGTGAGTGCGCGTAATACAGTATCTTCGGTGGTAATATTGCCACTCATAATAAGCTGTTCTAACTGAGGGCGCTCAATAGTGCGAAGTAGCTTGTCTTCGCTATTGTATATACCGTCGAAGTTAGAGAAAACAATAAGCTTGTCTGCTTTAAGGGCAATAGCTGCTTGTGTGGCTACATCTTCATGGGAAAGGTTAAAGACTTCCCCTGTAGCGGAATACCCCATAGGGGAGAGCAGCACAATTGAGCCATCGTTGAGGTGATCGTTAATACCGGTGGTATCTATACGACGCACCATACCGGTATTTTCAAAATCAATACCGTTTCTTACACCCATAGGCTTAGCAACCACCAAATTACCTGAGCACACGCGAATTTGTGCGCCGTGCATCGGTGAATTGGGTAGCCCCATGGTAAGTAAGGCTTCTACCTGTGAGCGCACAGAGCCTGCGGCATCTTTAACGCACTCTAGGGTTTGCTTATCGGTAATGCGCACGCCATTTTCAAATCGACCTTCAATATTGCGAAGGGCAACACGTTGATCAATTTGCGGGCGTGCACCATGCACCACTACCACGCGAACACCTAAGGTGTTCAGCAGAGCAATGTCATGAATAATATTGGGGAAGTTAGGATGTTCAATGGCTTCGCCACCGAACATCAAAACAAAGGTTTTCCCTTGATGAGCATTGATATACGGCAGTGAACTTCTAAAAAGTTTAACGCCGTCATGATGTGCAAGCACCATGTTACTACCCTTGCTTATCTAGGTTTTCTAGCTCTTGATACAGTGCTTTTGTCACTGTTTCTTTGCTAGTGCCGCCTAATATGTTGCGTTGGTTCACGCCGTACTCTAATTGCAATACGGTATAAACATCATCTTCAATTTTATCGCAAACCGCTTGTAAGCTTGCCAAAGGTAAGTCTTCAATCGCGCAGCCTGCTTCAATGGCTTCTAGTACCACTTTACCGGCAATGTCATGACCGGTTCTAAACGGAATACCTTTACCTACTAGGTAGTCGGCAAGTTCAGTGGCGTTAGCAAAACCTTGTGTGGCAGCTTCGCGGCAACGGTCTTCATTAAGCTGCAATGAATCAAGCACCTCGGTAGCAATACATAAGCAAATATGCCATTGGTTTACCGTATCGATAGCGCCTTCTTTGTCTTCTTGCATATCCTTGTTGTAGGCAAGAGGAAGACCCTTCATGGTCACAAGCAAGGCTTGAAGTGAACCGAATACACGGCCACATTTACCGCGCATAAGCTCTAATGCATCGGGGTTTTTCTTTTGCGGCATTAGCGACGAACCAGAGGTTACGCTATCGCCAAGCTGCAAGAAGCCCGCTTCACCAGAGTTATAAAAAATCATGTCTTCAGCTACGCGAGACAAATGCATCATGCTGGTGCTAGCAACGAACAAAAGCTCTAACACGAAGTCTCTGTCTGAAACCGCATCAAGGCTGTTTAAGCATGGCGAGTCAAAGCCTAACTCTTCAGCAATAGCGTGGCGGTCAACCGGATAGGTTGTACCCGCTAATGCACCAGAGCCCAATGGACACTGGTTCATGCGTACTTTCAAATCGTCTAGACGGCTTAAGTCGCGCTTAAACATTTCAACATACGCTAAGCACCAGTGTGCAAAGTGAATAGGTTGAGCACGTTGCAAGTGGGTGTAACCAGGAATAATCGCTTCTTGGTGACGACTTGCGGCATTAAGGAGTGAACGAATAACGGCTACAACATCACTACGAAGTGAAGCAATATGCTCACGTACCCACAATCGGAAATCTGTAGCTACCTGATCGTTACGGCTTCTACCCGTATGTAATTTACGACCAATATCACCAAGCTGCTCAATAAGCGCAGACTCAACAAAACTATGAATATCTTCTTCGCTAGATGCGTTAAAGTCTAGTTCACCCGCGTCAGCTTTCGCTTTTAAGTCGCTAAGTGCACCTTCAAGTTGTGCTTGTTCGTCTGTGGTTAGTACGCCTGCTTTTTGCAGTGCACGAGACCAGCTAATAGAGCCTTGAATATCTTGGCTTGCCATCACTTGGTCAAACGGCAACGAATCGTTAACCTGCTTGAACATGCTACTAGCGCCTGATTCGAATCGACCACCCCACAATGCCATGTGTTACTCCTTAACCTTGATTTTTTAATGCAGCAATACGACTTGAAAGGCTGAACAGGCGAATAAAGCCTTCAGCGTGTTTTTGGTCGTAAACGTCATCTGCACCAAAGGTAGCAAAATCTTCAGAGTAAAGGCTGTTAGGTGAGCGGCGTTGTGTAACGGTTGCCTGACCTTTATAAAGTTTCACTACGATGTCGCCAGTCACTTTCTTAGCGAAAGATTCTGCGCCCGCTAGTAAGGCATCATTTAAGGCTGTGAACCAACGGCCGTCGTACATTACGTGCGAGAACTCAAGGCCAATTTGCTCACGGTATTTAAGCGCGGCTTTATCAAGCACCATCGTTTCAAGGGCTTTGTATGCTTTAAGCATTACCGTGCCCCCTGGTGTTTCATAACAACCACGAGACTTCATGCCAACCAAACGGTTTTCAACAATATCGATACGGCCAACACCGTGTGCAGCTGCCACTGTGTTTAGCTTAACTAATGCTTGGTAAGGCGATAAGGCTTCACCGTCAACGTGAGTAAGTTCACCTTCGTTGAAAGAAAGCGTGACGCGCTCTGGCGCATCTGGTGCATCTTCTGGGTCAACCGTCATCGTCCAGATTTGCTTAGTAGGCTCTTGCCATGGATCTTCTAATTCCCCACCTTCGTGAGAAATATGCCATGCGTTTGCATCGCGGCTGTAGATTTTGGTAGCAGACGCTGTAGTTTCGATATTACGTTCAGCTAAATAAGCTAATAAGTCTTCACGAGATACCATGTCCCACTCACGCCATGGCGCAATTACCGTAAGCTGTGGAGCAAGGGCCGCAAATGTACTTTCAAAACGTACTTGGTCGTTACCTTTACCCGTACAACCGTGACAAAGTGCATCAGCGCCAACTTTTAAGGCGATTTCTACTTGTGCTTTGGCAATAACAGGGCGCGCCATAGACGTACCAAGTAGGTATTCACCTTCGTATACCGCACCGGTTTTAATCGTTGGGTAGATATATTCGCGTACAAACTCTTCTTTCAAGTCAACGATGTGACATTCGCTAGCACCAGAAGCAATCGCTTTCTCGTGTAAGCCTTCAAGCTCTTCGTCGCCTTGGCCGACATCGGCCGCAAAGGCAACGACTTCGCAGTTATAGTTTTCTTTAAGCCATGGAATGATGGCTGAAGTGTCAAGACCGCCTGAATAGGCGAGTACGATTTTCTTTACGTTTTGCATCTAAAAGAGTCCTCTTAGGCACTTAATAATTGAGTGAGAATGGCGTTTTGGCCATGCATTCTATTTTCGGCTTGTTGCATCAATAACGACTTGTCGCTATCAATCAACGAGCCTGTAATTTCTAGGTCGCGGTGGGCTGGCTGGCAGTGCATAACATAGCTTGCACCGGTAGATTCCATTAGCGCTTCATTCACCTGGTAAGGCATAAACTTCGCTTTGATATCAGCCAGCGGTGTTTCGTCACCCATGGACAACCAGGTATCAGCGTAGATGACATCTGCACCGTTTGCAGCGCTAACATCATAGCTTTCTACAATAGTCGCGCCAGTTTGCTCAGCAAGCTTTTTAGCATGCGCAACAATCTCGGCATCACATTCGTGACCTTCTGGCGTAACCACTACTTGATTACAGCCTAGTAACGCGCCTGCAATTAACAAAGAGTGGGTTACATTATTGCCATCTCCAATGTATGCCATGGTAAGGCCTTGGGTCTTACCGAAACGTTCAAATACGGTGAGATAATCGGCCAATGCCTGACAAGGGTGATACTTATCACACAGTGCGTTGACTACAGGTACTTTAGAGGCAGCAGAAAACTGCTCTAGTGTGCTGTGAGAAAATACACGAGCAACAATAGCATCAGCCCAGCATGCAAGATTAGCCGCCATATCAACCGCGTCTTCACGGCCAGCAAGCTTTCCGCTTTGGCTGTCTAAATACACCATGTGGCCGCCTAAGCGGTTAATACCAATATCGAAGCTGACACGGGTACGCAAAGATGGCTTTTCGAACAAGGCGACTACCGATTTTCCGGCTAATACATTGCTGTAGCTTGAAGGTGATTGTTTAATTTCAACAGCCAAATTCAACAACTTATGCATTGCTTCGGGTGTCCAATTGGAAAAAGTCAGTAGGTCTTGTTTCATAATGCGTCTCCTAGTACGCCATGTTCCGGTGCTTGCGATGTAGGTAATACCTGCGTGCCCGTAATCTTATTTAAAATGTCAGTAATGTCAGCTGTCCAGCTAGCAATATAAACGGGGAGTCCAAGGGTATTGGCAGACTGCAACGCGGCATCTACCTTAACTTTCATACCATCAGTAATTACCCCAGCTTGAGCAAGCTCGGCAATTGAGTCTTGATTAAGCACTTCAATGAGCTGCTTATCAGCATCAAGTACGCCATCAACGTTCGATAACAACAGCAATTCAGCATCAAGCAACTCGGCAACGACAGTGGCGGCTTGATCTGCGTTTATATTTAATAAACGCCCTTCAGGGCTGCTGCCAATTGAGCTTATTATCGGCAAGGTGGCTTGCGCTAGCGCACTCTTAAGGAAAGAAGCATCGGCAGTTGAAGGAATACCTACAGCGCCATACTTCTGTGCCATCGGTTGGCACACTACCATATTGCCATCAAGTAAAGAAAGGCCGACGGGCGTTAATCCTGAGGCAATCGCCGCAGCACATAGTTGTTTGTTTGCCGCTCCCGCCAACGCACCACAGATATAAGGCATATGTTCATCAGGCGTTACCCGAAGACCATCAATTTTGGTGCTTGCTAAACCTAAACTTGCCATCAGGGTTTCAACCAAAGGGCCGCCACCGTGAACCACGGCAACAGGGCGCGATTCGCTAACTTGTTTAATGCTTAAAAATAGCTTTTGCATTGCGGCTGCGTCGTCTAGCAACGCGCCACCTACTTTAATTACTACAGGTGAACTGTTCATTATTGCACGAGTCCTGTTTCAACCGGTTGGGCAGTCATAATATTAAGGCATTGAATTGCCTGCGATGCTGCCCCCTTCATGACGTTGTCGATAGCAGCCGTAATAACTGCATAACCAGATGCTTCATCAAACTTCCAGTGTAAATCAACAAAAGGCGTATGCGCCACATCGTCAATTTTGGGGAAGCTAGCACGTAACCTTACTATTGGCGCATTAGCATAAGCTTCGGTAAATGCAGCATCTAGTTGAGCGCTAGTCACTCCTTGATTAAGCTTAACGGTAACAGTGGCAAGTATGCCCCGTTTAAAGTTGCCTAAATGAGGTGTAAATATAACCGGTGTCGCTAAATAAGCTTCAATTTCTGGCGTATGGCGATGACCGAGCACACCATAAGCTTGCAAGCTCACTTCATAGAAGCTTGACGTTAGGCTGGCTTTTCGGCCGGCACCGGATACACCCGATACCGCATTGATCACAGGGCGAACCGCATCATCTAATAGGCCACTCGCAGCCAAAGGTTTTAGCGCTGACAAACTCGCAGTTGGGTAGCAGCCAGGTACGGCAATAATATCGGCTTGTGCAATATCGTCTTCGTACCATTCAGCCAGCCCGTATATCGCTTTTTTCAAACTTGTTGTTGCGGTATGAGGGAAACCATAAAACTGCTCAAAGACTTGGGTATCTTTAATTCTAAACGCACCAGATAAGTCGAGTATTTTTGCTTTGCCCGCAGACAAGGTTTCCATCCAATCGTGGCTGGCTTCATGTGGCGTGGCCAGTAATACGAAGTCCATCTCCGTCGCCAACTCTACTAATATGTCATTACTAATAGGCGTCAACGTATAGTTGAGGTGTGCTAGGTTGCCATGAAGAGCCGCAATGTTTTTTCCCGCATCGGCACTGTTTTCTGAAACATAAGTACCCTCAAGCGACAAAGCAGGATGTTGATGAACTAATTGAACTAGCTGTGCGCCGGTGTAACCACTGGCACCAATAATCGATACGTTATACATAATGAGAAATTCAATAAATGGAGAAAAAAATCACTTTTTACCTTTGTAAACTGATTTGGCGAAATTACTTGCCTAACCGCTACCACATTACAAAGGTAAAAAGTGTGCTACCGAAAAAGCATATTCGCAGACATTCGTTGTCGCAAGCAATGCAATGTGCAGCTATCCAGGGGAGAGGTTAACTCATTGACGTTCCCAGTATTGCTACCACGAACGAGAGTTGGTTGTGTCATCGGTGCTTCCTGTGTCTGTATCAACCCTAAAAATGGGTTGGATGCCTTAACCGTCGCCTAGTTTACTTATATGGAATATTTATGCAATAAAAATGTATAAATATTTTAAGTTTTTGGTGCCACAGATGTCGCATTAAATAGCTGGGTAGGAGTTTTATCTATAGTAGCCACTGAGATATGACATAATGTTGACAATTGAGTGTATAAAACTGAATATTTATACTAATTATCGCATAAATCGGCGATGATATGGATTAACCATGGTTAAACAAACGACAGTTGGAATTTCTAAGTATGAGTAAACTTACCGTTGCGCTGGTAGCTCACGATCATAAAAAGCCCGAATTACTAGCATGGGTTAATAATCACATCGAAATAATGAAGCAGTGTGACCTAGTGGCAACTGGCACTACGGGTGGGCTAATCAGTGACGAAACTGGATTAGAAGTAAAACGGTTTAAAAGTGGTCCACTTGGTGGCGATCAGCAAATTGGTGCATTAATCGCTGAAAACAGACTCGATGCGCTGTTTTTCTTTTGGGACCCGTTAAACGCAGCTCCTCACGACCCTGACGTTCGCGCGCTATTGCGATTATGTTCAGTGTGGAATGTGCCAGTGGCATGTACGCCAGCTACCGCTGATTTAATGGTAACGTCACCGCTTTTCTTATCGTCTGAGTACAAGCCAATTAAGCCTAATTTTTAAGCGTGGCGGCGCTAGCCGCCGCTTACATCACTTAAGCACCTAGCTTTTAAACACAAAGCTCTTAAATACATAAAACTCTCATACGTTAGCTACCCAAGGCTAGCGCAACCCTTAGCCACTTACTTGGCGACGTACAAATTCATAAACGTCACTAGCAGCGGTTGAGGACGTCTCGCCATCAGCCTCATCTACCATTAGACTATTTTCATCGGTGGTTTCGGTGGGTGCATTGCCATTTATTATTTGTTTACCTGCGTCCCATAAATTATTTGAGATACTCTTACCGGTAAGCCCCTCTACAGTGAGGTCAACGGCGTTATAAAGTAGTCCACCGAGACCGCCATATAAGAAACTGCCCGCCATACTGGATGCCGCTGCAATATGGCTTGATGTCGTCGCCTCATAAATATCAGACACAACCGGTAAATGGTTCACAATGTTGAGTGTGTCAAAACCGTCTTGCAGCCCCAATCCATCCTCACCAAATGCTGATGTCATCATGCTATCGAACATCGAGGTTGTTGGCAGGTCGGTTTCCGTACTAGCTGCTTCAACCGTAGTTGAAGGCGCAGTGCTGCTTGATGACTGCGCTGCGGTGTCGGTTGAAGACGTTGATGCTGCCGCAGTAAGCGCCGCGAAAACATTATTTTGCAGGGCACCAAGCAATTGATTTTGCATTAGGCTAATGGCGTCATCAGTGACAAGGTTCGATAACAAGCTGGTATCAAATTGACTTGTGCTAGTACTGCTTTGTGAACTTGACGTTTCTGACGTTTCGTCATTGCTGGCTTCTTCATTTGACAACAAAGCGGCAAACATAGACGGCAAAGACTGGCTAGTCGTTGCCGCATCCTCTGCCGTATTGGAGGTGGAATTCCCCCCCGCTGACGGCAC
>Ga0209404_10000736_pt1 | contig 25048 bp, 34 predicted proteins | sample TroAtlMetagenome_2_FD_187447 | JGI IMG/M metagenome (GOLD analysis project Ga0209404, IMG submission 187447) | Marine eukaryotic phytoplankton communities from Atlantic Ocean - Tropical Atlantic ANT8 Metagenome (SPAdes) (version 2) | ecosystem: Environmental > Aquatic > Marine > Oceanic...
TTTTCTTAGGAGTAGCCTTAGGATATGCGTAACTATATTCAATATATTCCACAAAAATTGGTGTTCCCGCTTCTATTATAACGAAATTATCGGGTAACTGTTCCGAAACTAACGCAATAATGAGGTTCTGGTAATCAACAATCTTCTTAGGTTTATACTTAATCCCATTCCTCCCAACCCTAAAGGATTGGTGGGCTTGGGCTTTAACTTCTAGATTAAATATTAGTTTGTTCATAAATTTATGTAGCTTCCCTCTTCAGGAAGATCAATTTGTTTGTCTATATAAGGTATTCCGTTTTTTATTCTAAAGCTAAACTTATCGAAGGGCTGACCTCTACTTCGCAGACAACTAACAATAGTAGTACCATCATCCTCCTCGTCAACCTTAACCGATATCTGAGTTTCTGTCTTCTTCTCCAGGAAAGAACCTAAATGGCCAGTAGGCTTCATTGAATTGTAATTAGAGTGAATAACAGTAATTATATGTATCCTTAACTCTTTGGTCCACTTCATTAAGTACTGAACAAGTTCATTGCTGGCATTGATGTCATTCACGTCATTTATAAGGTCGGCTATTCCATCTATAATCACTAGACCTAAGTTATCTACTCTGTTGATATGCCAATCTATAAAATCAAGTCTCTCCTGGGGAGTATATTCTCTTAGTGAGTAAGGCTCGTATGTTTCAAGCCCTCCAGCCATCTTGTCTATCCGGCCAAATACTCTTTGAGCGTGAAACTCTCCCTGCTCAGTATCATAGTGAATAGTCATCTTGCCATCACTATGTCCAAGCATTCTTTCAGAATATTTATTAGACCCAGAAATATAAGCGCTAGTCATAAGAGAAACTAAAAAAGTCTTACGACTCTTTGGGGGGGCCTGTATGAAGCTAAAATTACCATAGGTACCCACACATATAGGGAGATCCCTTTCACCGCCTGTAGACCCCATAGAAATGGCTACAGGAGGGTATTGAACTTCTTTCTTAGGATCAACATAAGCATCCTTAAGGATTTGCTCAAACTTCTTGTTGTGATCCAGCTCTAATTCTTGATATGGCATTAGGCCTTGTATTGTCTTTTATAATTGTTTTAATTAATTCTTTTATAAAGTTCTCGTGTTCCTGTATTGAATCTCCATATGGATTCATACAATATAAATCAACAGCTAGGTTTTGTTCCCACATAGACTTATCGGTTTGAGCTATCTCATCTATTTTAGAAATAACCCTCTTAACAATAAAATCAGAAGTGACTTTATTATCTCCAATTCTTAAAGCAAACACTTGAACAAAAGCCCAGGTTACAAATCTATATAGAAATCTATTTCTATAATCATCAATTGTTTCGTTATAGTTTAAGTGTCTAATAATATTGTTTAGAGCCTCTCTATCTCGAGAGGAGGGCTTAATGCTATTCTGTTTAAGCCTATATGTTAAATGTTCTATATTTTTATGAATTTGGTTCATAGTTTGCTTGGTTTAGCAAAAAAAAGGGAAGACTTTCGACTTCCCTCTTCTTCTAACATTAGTAATTAAAAATCAAGTCCACCGGTTTCAATTTCGGCTGCCTTCTCCTGCTTCTCGGCTACGCTAACAGCCCCGTCAGTCCAAACAACTTTTCCATTACCTAGGAAATTCCTGTCTTCTTTAGCATCTCTCTGCTCTTTGGTTTGTTCCGCCCATACAGAGACATTCTTTCCGTATTCGTTAGTGTTGTCGTAAATCTTGACAGTAACATTTTTATACTTACCGTCTTTACCTTTTAGTCCTAGTGATAGTAGTGCGCTCATAATTTATTTATTTAATTAGTGATTTAAGATCTTTCAATAGATCGTTATTAATAGTATACTTTTTCATAACAGCGGTAATATTTCCTCCGCCATCAAGGTAAGATATTACCTTCTTATATTCAGTAGAGTCTTTAACCAAGGCTGGTTTGCCCGGACTAGACTTGCTGTGATCATTTGTAGCATCAGCATCTTTAGTATCGTCAATAAGTAACAAATTACCTATAGCATACTTTTTAGCGTAGCTAGAAGCAGCTCCAGTTCTCTGGGGCTGTTGCATCCCTTTAGCATCAAAGTCTATAATAGCCTGGGCATTAGACTCAATTTGCATACTAGGGTCTTTAGCATCAATAAGCTTAGCAGTGGACTCAACATATAAGACCCCTCCAACTTCTTTAATCTCATCAGTCATCTTAAGCACAGCCTCGTGCTTCATAGCTAATGGTTTTACAGCCTCTAAGATATCCTCAGCAGATCTGTAATTATACTTTCCGAAAGCATTTCTTTGGTTCTTAGGAGCCTTAAGCTCCGTTTGGATCATTAATAGTTTTTGTGTAATATTCATAGATTAGTATTTAGTTACTTCTTTTAATACAACGCCTCTATATTCCCTAGGGCATTCATCATCACAAAGCTCAACAACAAAAGAAACAAGACGATCTATTTCATCTTGCTTTTTTGAGTTCTCTTTAGTTAAGGCATCAATCCTAGCTAAGTAGTAATCGCTCTGATTGTAAAAAGGTCTAGTTGTGTTCTCCATATTTATTAATTTTATTGCAAGGTATGAAAAATATAATTAACTAAACAAATAATTAACAAAAAAAAGAGGGCTGTATTTCTACAACCCTCAAACCAAATCAATCAAATGAAAAACAATAAACTCTAAAACTCATTTATTAACTACAACAAATATATATTATATTTTTAATATAACCAAAACATATTTGGTTTTTGATCATCATTATCTACATATATAGTTTTTTGATCCCTGGAGATAGCTATTCGACTAAATCCCACCTCCATCAAAGAAGCTATCATCTTATATCGCTTCTTGGAATTATCACAACGTATTATCGCAGCCTTACCTATAAGGTGGCTGCTTACAGTAGAATCATTCCATCGGTTATTCTGGAATCTAGTCCTATAACCAGATACTATTAAGAATTGTAACTTACATAAGTGAGCTGCCGCATCTATCATTTGTAAGAAATCTCTATCCATATATTTCTCGGCAGACCCTGGCTGATCAGGGCTGTCAAACTCCGTAATAAGAAAATGTCTTAATTCCATATTGCAATATAATATTTTTTAATACATTTGCAAAACGTAGCAGTAGATCTACGATAAAAACTACCAGACTTCAATAGAAATATTGTTGGATCAGATAACATTGAAAGTTTGTTTTTCTAGGGGGCTTTTTCTTTTCTTTCTTTTTCTTTTACCCTTTTCTTTTTCTTTGTTTTCTTTTATTTAAACATAACAAGGTAATCGGTGGCCCATTCAAAATGGGGCCACCAGTACTGCGTTTAAATATGTACTATGTTTAACAAAGTAGTCTACCTGCCCTGACCTCGATATTTCTTAGTGTAGTTCTTAGAGCTTTTTAGCACGCTAGTCTTAGACTTAGCGTGCGTACCAGGTCGCTTAACTCTTTCTTTTTTCTTAAATGAAGGTTCTATTCTACGGGCCATTACTGATGCATTTTGTTACCAAACACCTTCTCGACTCCGCGGCTGCCAAAATAGCCACCAATTACAATAGTCAATAAGCCTGTAATAGAATCTAATGGGTAACCTAAATACCAACCTACAACATAACTGACAGTTAAAAATACTAATGTAAGTGGCCGCACATTTTGTGCGAGCCACCCACTTCTGGAATCGGCAACCCATCTTCGAGTTACTCCGTCCATTTCAGCGCGTTCTAAGCGTAGTTTTTCTAAGGCTATCTCTTTATCCTCACTAGACAACTCAGACCCCCCTATAATAGCCTCTATAACACTTCCAACTGGGGTATCTTGTGCTATTGCACCTACAACTTTAGGTATCTTTTGCAGTAGAAAAGATCCTACGGCTGTATCCTTAAACTTCTTCTTATTTTTTGACATTAACAATGGTATTCCCTGAGGTCCCGCTAATACGTCCAGATAACATTCCCCGCCTTGGTGTCGTCACTATCGACGTGTACGAATGTCTTTGCGATACCCAATCGGTTAAATCCGGCGTCTTGCAGCGCTGTAATAATAATCCATCTTTCTCTTGAATTGTTGTATCCGATATCAGCCGCTTTTCCAACAATATGGCTCGAATTCGGTTTTCCTCCAACCTCTCTATTGTGTTCAATTGTTCTCCACCCGGAGTTAATTTTAAAGGGAATCCCTGCAATGTGACGTGCGTTGTCGAGCATTGAAAGAAACTTACTATCCATATATTCACCAGAATGAGGGACATCCGGAGACGCAAATTCTTCATATTTAAAATATTTTAGACTCATTTTTTGCATTTACAATTCTTGTCATCACAATCTATTGCTTTATTTAAAAGCAATCTATCTATAGTATCATCTTGCACTTTAATAAGCATTTCTTCTAGCATATCTTTAGACTGTATCAGCATATCTATTTTCATCTCCAAGTTAGATATTTTTTTTCTAGCTGCATCAAGATCATCCGGATTTCTTCCAGTTATGCTTGCTATAACCATAGCAATACTAGCTGCAATCATACCTATTAATGTGTTTACTATTTGAGCATTTTCATTTGGTATTTGATACTTCGATAGATATAACAATATCAAAACAACCAAAAAGAAAACTAATAAGCTTCCTGCAAAATGTCTTATATCCTTTGCTGCTCCATTTGAAGGTAGTTTCATCTTTTTAACGCTTTATAGATTTGAATAACATAGAATGAGAAGGTCGCACCCATCACTAACATCTTAAAAACTTCATTTATCTCGGTTACGCTAAACGCTAAAGCGAAAAGCCCTGCTGCATAAGTGCTAAATATCTTCAAATCTTCCATTTTATTTAAATGCCATATATATGTATTCTCCACTTGATGAGTTTACCCTTCCAGAATTGTCTACTCCTAAAGTAAATCCGTTTGAATTAAATGATAGCAAAGACGTTCCGTCTTGGGTGTAGTCGGCATCAGCTGCATTAGCCATTAATTGCTTTGTTACCCCCCTTTTGTTATCATACATTTGCCAAGCATCTGCACTATCAGTCCTTTTTATAATTAAAAAACTCGGCTGAAATGGGTTGCTACCACCAGACGCTCCATTGTCAGTAGTGTAAAGTGTATGACTTGCGCCTGTGCCTGTATAACTCCCTATCTTACTATATCCTGCGACTGAATGCCAACAATAGCAAATCATATTATTGCCAACCGCAGAATTACTACCATCCCTAAATCCAATCGTAGTTGAACTTGAGGAATAATATGTAGCACCAGCAGAACTTAATCCTGCATTACCGTCTAGATAAATATATTTGTTTAATGGTAAATCTTTATGATATACCATCCAAATACTGTTATAATCAGCAGATTTAACAATAAACAGTTCTGGGGCAGAACTCAATCCGTGTCCTTTTGTGCTTACTGAACTTGAGCCATCAGATGTCCATTTCACAATACTAAACCCTGCGGCAGTATTTGCGCTTACAGAACTTGTTATAGTTCCATTTCCATTAGAAACCGCATCGCCTCCGCCTTTCCAGTTCCAAGCTACATAAGATTCATTGTTTTTGTTAGTATAGTTGGCAACGCTTGAGCCTGTTTTGGCAACAAATCCTCTTGCTTCAAAGGTATCTAAAAATCCATAAGTAGCATCATAAGCACCTTCAGCATAAGTTGCATTTGAACTTAAAGCTTTTCCTGAGCCTACACCTCTTACGGTATCATATAACACGTGGTCGTGTGCATCATCCCTTGCTTTTACCCAAACTAAATCGGGTTCAAATCCTACGTTAGAAACAAAATTAGTACCACCATTTCCTTCATACAACACCGCCTTAAAGTTAGATGTATCTGCTTCAGGTTTTTCGTTGTAAAGTTCGGTTACTTGAGACGCTGAAAGTGCAGATGAAAATATTCTTACTTGGTCTATTGAGCCATTGAAGTATTGACTTGTAGAGGGTCGTCTATAGCCAATACCATAATCACTATTACCTGTAGCTGCTACACCTGTTGAAGAACCCGTGGTCGTCATATCTGCCGCTACCCCATTAACATAAATTTGCGTGTTTGTTCCTGTTTCTATTGCACCCCCATTATAAGTAACTGCAACGTGAAACCAAGTGCCTGTAGTAATATGTGCCGATGAAGTTATCGCATCCCTTCCATAATATTCAACATATACTTTACCTGCTGTATCAATAGAAAAACCAAATCTTTCTTTTGCGGCAGCAGGTCCAAATTGAAAAATAGTTTGAGCAGCACTTAAACTACTTATATTAATCCAAGCAGAAATAGTCCTTGTTCCAGCACCACTAATACCTAAATTTGGTAAATCTATTTTACTACTACTTCCATTAAACACCGCAGCTTGACCAAAGCGACCAAATCTGTATTCTATATCTGTTTCAACGCCATCATAACTACCTTTCTCATCCTCTGCTGAATTGTCTAATTTGTAATATGCAGCATTTGTTGTAGGGTAATCATTATCAGTTGTAGTTGCAGTATATGAACAAGCGGTTTCTGCGTAAAGAGTGCCAACTTCTGTGGCAGATAAAGCCTTTGAAAACACACGAACTTGATCCATTTTTCCAGAGTAGGGATAGGTAGTACTCCCTGTATCATAATTACCCAAAGTGTTGTGACCAGCCGTAGAGCCTGTATTATTTGAGGTATATGAAGCGTTTGATCCCACAACGGTATTATCTAAATATAGTATTACACCCGTAGCAGAGCTTTTAGTAACCACGCAATGATGCCAAGTTCCAGCTGTAACTGTTCCCCCCGAAACAGCTCCTGAAGCATTCTCCCAATAATATAATTGAGTTCCGTCAATAGTAAAGTAGAAAAAACTACTGCTGTTTGCGGTGGTTAAAATCATATTGTAAGGATTTGACGGGTTGGATGCACCAATATTATCCACATTCATCCAAGCTGAAATAGTGAAATTATTAACAGGGAAGGGAACAGTATTAATATTAATAGAACCACTTCTAAACATAGCACCATAGTTTATCTTGCCTTCTACTCCGAAATCAACGGCAGTAGATGTGCCATCATAGTACCCACTTGCTTCAGAAGCATCATAATCCATAGAATATAAAGCTACTCCTGCACCTTCGCTTAATGGATTGGTATTGGATGCGGTAGATGAAGTTTCAGCGTAAAGCGTTGCAATATCTTCTTCACTTAAAGCTTTTGAGAATACTCGAATTTGATCTAATTTTCCGTCATAATAACCCTCTAAACCACCTGCACCATTATTGTTTGCACCAATATTGTAGGTGTGATTGGAGATATATGACCTGTCTCCTGTGGTAGCACCACTTCCGTCTAAAACACCATTTAAATATAATTTACAAATACTCGCTTTTTTGCTGTATGTAACCGCAACGTGATACCAAGTGCTCGCAGATAAGGTCGTTGTACCAGAAAAATCCATTGTAGTAAGACTTGGCGCATAACTTAAAAACCTTAACTTGCTCGAGGAATAGCCTGTGTAAATTGTCCATCCGTGATTATTACCATCGTAGGCATAAGCAGAAAAAGTCCCTGCATATCTAGTGATGTCATCTGAATTGAACCAAAAAGAAATAGTGAACTCTTGTCCGCTTACAGAATTTACTAAATTGTCTGGCAAATTGATATAAGAACTACTGCCATTAAATGTGGCAGCTTGTCCAAATTTTGCGCCTGTAGATGAGTATGAAACATTTGCTTCGCTTGTGCCATTGTTATTGCCTGTGGTATCATTATCATTACCATCAAGTTGATAAACAGCGATATTACTACTGTATGTGCTATCAGCACCAAATGCTTGTACTGAATCGGTACTACAAGATGCGGCTGCTGCTGCGCCTGTATTAATTAATCTTTTGCCTAAAGCCATATTTATTCTTCTTCAGATGGAGGAAAAAATTGTACGTTGTATTGCAATGCAGTCTTATAAGACTTCTTAGCATTTACTTCAGCTTCTAACCTATCGGCTTCTGCCAAAATACTTGCTCTTTCTGTTGCAACATCTGAACTAATAGCAATATCTCTCTCCGATTTTCTAATAATTTGCCAATCGGTAGGTTGTAATAAACTACCTGCTTTTGATTTAATCTCTGCTATCTTACTTGCTTTGATGTCGGCTATCTTATACCTCTTTTCTTTTTCCCCCGTAGGTTTATTGTCCTCATCTAAAACATCGAACTCTATGCTAAAGTCAATGTCAGTAACATCATAGGTTACTATCTTTTTCTTATCATCAAAGTATAATCCACCCTTAGTTTGAATTTGTGGATCAAAACTTGGTTTTACGACATCGTAAATACCAATAGCCTCTAATTCCTCTTTAGATAGGTTATTAGCCCCTCCTAGTATGTACTTAGTGGGAGTTTTTAGTGAGTTTGGCAAACTCTTGTATATGGTTACTATTCTACCGTTTTGTACTGCTGCTTTCATAATTATATACTTTGTGATATTGATAAGAAAAATGTATTAGCGGCAGTACAAGTAACCTGAATAAAATTAACTGCACTCGCTGTCGCACTGTAAGTTCCAGAAACAGTGGTTACTGTATTAGACCCAGTATCAAACGATAATGAGGATGTACCTCCAGAGTCTGTTACTATAATGTCTTTTACATCACCAATTGAGGCATTAGTAAAATTCAAATCCATTGCAATACTTGAAGTAATTGTAAATACCGCTGCTGTATCGAAGTCTACGTCTAAATCCGTAGCCGCTGTAAGGGCAGAAGAACCTCTTAAGCTGTCTCCAGTCCCACTCTGACCATAAATGTCAGTAGTCATATTATTAACCTTTACAAATGCGTCTCTGAGTGTGTCCCCAGTTCCGTCATCAGGGGCTGAACCAACTCCTATTGTTTCTCGTGCCATAATTCTATTTTATTATATTAATGTTTGATCTGCTTTTATTAGTATTGTGTCTGCTCTATATGCTGTACTATCTACTGATAATTCAAGAATATCAGATACCCAACAAGTTGGAGCTGAAGGTACATAAACAGCATCTGTTGTATCATCTACATCTCCCCACCAGGAAAAACAATATACCCTACCCCAATTTATTCCGTTAGCCATATTATTTCTTTATTCTCTTTAGATAGTTAGTCAATTTTATTATGTTAGCCACTTTAGGCTTATATGTTTTAATTAAATCACCCATCCGCCATACATTGGGTCTTTATCAGGATACATTCCAGTATCTTGCGCTCCAGTATATTCCGGATAATCTCCACTCTTTTCATCTATGAAGTCAAAAAACCTATTTACATAGAAGTCAGCAAAGTCTTTAGCTCTTGCTGTTAAAGAATCAAGTTCACTCTTTGTTAAAGGATCACTAGATTCAGTAGTATGTTTAAATATGCCTCCGTTGCTGATTTGATAAGCAGCAAAAGGAATATAACTATACTGACTATACCATATTAGCATAGGTTTTATATAGCTATTAAGTAATGTTTTGTAAGCAGAATTGGCGGCATCATCAAGAGTGCCGCCAGTAATCAAACTTTGTAATTTTTCATATAATTTAGTTCCTAAAAAGTTTTGTATGTGGATGTCTTGGGCCACCTCAACAAATTGAATCAACTTATCTGTGTCTAAAGCTCCGTCTATGATAGACTTCCGCTTTAACTCCGTCATTGTTATAAATAATGCCTTACTCATCTTCTTCAATAGGTTTTTCCTCGACAATAACCTCAGAAACGCTCTCAGAGGCCTCCTGTTGGACGATCTCCTCTTCCTGGGCATCTTCTACCGCAGAAAGTTTTTCTCCGGTCTCCTCTTCTCTCTTGATTTTAGTCTCTATGTTGTCTAATTCTGTAAATTCGATTGGTTGTAATGTGACAAAGTATAAATCCAACGAAATATTGTTATATAACAACAATTCTTTGAATGCATCTAATAACATCTGTTGAAATGGTCTAATTACCATATTATCCATCAAAATAGATGCTGTTCTAAGCTCCTCAGCGTTATTTCCGAACCCAGTGTTGTCTTTTATCCCTAGAAGGATAGGAGACACCACTCCGTGGCCTATCATTATCTTTTCTCGGCTTTCTTTAGCTAAAAACTCGTATTGAGCGTGTGCATCTGGTAGGTTTATGGGATCTATGTTAGATTGGTTCTCTGAACCATCATTAAAAGCCAAAATAAACCGTCCTGCGTTGCTAGTACCACTAAATTTGTCGTATATCTTGCGTTCAATCAACTCTTGAACCTCCTCATTAGGTATTCCATTGTTAAAATTGATCAGCATACTTGGCTGAAGGCCATTTTGTATGTTTGATAGGTGATAATTACTCACTTCTTCCTCCAAGGTTGCGTATTGAAGGCATCCTTGGTAATCTACGGGTGAATAATAATAAAAACCAGCCTTGTAAGGCTTAACAACATATAATTCAATGCGCTGAGACCTCGTACCGTTGCGATAAGTAGGTATCTTTTTAGGTTTGTCACTAGGTTTAATGTTCTTCCAGTCACTATGGTAATAATATGCTTTAATTTTGCCATCTTCTGCTTTCTCAGCTCTCAACGTTTCCATTGGAAAGTGATATAATCCGGCTATTTCTTTTTTTCTGTTCTTGTAAACTACTTGAATGGCCGCTTGACCAAGCATCTTGTAATCTGTTACTATTTTTCTTACATCAGTGGCATTCAAAATGCTTTTCATCTGAGCAAACATAAAAGGCTTTTCCTTAGAGTCAGTAGCCTCAAGCCCTCTACCATAAATCATATCAGAGATACCATTGATACATCTACTATTCGTTGGGCTTCCTAAATACCTCTCAATTAACTCACCAAAATAGTTATTATCCTCACCATATTCGATATAAGCATTTCTGCTTTTCTCGACTATTTTAGGCACTTCGTACCCGGTTAGATTTACTACTTTTACATTCTTCATACCATTATATATTGTTGACTACTATCACCAGAATCACTCTCTGTATATTTACTGTCATTTATAGTATATACTGAGTTCGATAAATAAGAGTCGGTGCAATAAGCTTTATCTCTAAATAAAAGCGTTGACCCACTAAAAATCTCATAGTTATAAATACTATTATCCGACAAAATACTGAAGGTGCAATCAAGGTTGATAAAGTTCCCACTAACAGTAGACGATAAACTCGTTAAAGTTTCTGACTTATTAGTCCCATCTTCTGTTATCTTAAGAGACAATCCAGACTGAGCTGTACTGACTCTAGGCAAGATCTTTATTGTTTGAGCATCCGTACTCGGAAGTAGTCTTATCATACTAATATAACTAAAAAAAGGGTTGAGTGTTTTATATAAAAAAAGGGGCCATATAGGCCCCTCTCTATCACCAGGTATAAACCTATGCTGGATCTCTCTGAGTAGTTTCAGTAGCAGTAGCTGAAGACATTCCCGCAAAAGGGTTTGCATCAGTTGCTCCATCTACAAAATTAGGTAGAGTTGTTTCGTTGGCTGTTAAAGTCAACGTATATCCATTTAAGTCTCCCATTGATGTTCCGGTTACGGCAGTACCTCCAGTAACTTCCGCTCCGTGTTCTCTTCCAACTAACAGAACTTTATTGTCAAATGTCTGTACGAAAACGTGAGGTCTTCCGTAAGTCATAAGCTTAAGTTCTTTGTTGTCCTCCTTAGTCATCTTGTGAAGAGTAAGGTTTGTCACTTGCTCAAAGAATGTCGTTCCATTCTCAATAGAGCTATTAATATTTGATTCAAGAGAAGAATTGCCCTTAACATCATAAGTGCTATAATTGAAAGTACCACTGATATCTGTGATTTCATCATTTGACCCAACCGTTACAGTTGCTAGATCACCAAAATCAACAAAATGGACTTTTACTACACCACCTACAGCATCTTTACAAGGTTTTTTCCTTCCCCCAGTTAAATCACAAGCCATATTTTTATAGTATTAAAAAAGGGTAGGCAGGCTCAAGGCTCACCTACCCTTTTATATTAAACAATTATTCTTATGAGTACAATACGATGTCTCCGCCAATGGCGTGCTGAATTCCAGCAGTAAATCTGACAACGACTCTCACATTCTGAGATCCATCAAGGTCAGCCATATCAATAACTTTAACCTCATTAGAATCAGACAATAGACCAGTTCCGAAGAACAAGTTGGATTTTTCAGCAGCGATCATTGTATCACTAGCCATTCCGCTTGCAAGCTCTACGTTGATGCCATCAAATGTCAAAGCACCTCCATTGAACCACTGAGTTCCTTTAGCATCTGTACCAGCTGCGCCAATGTTACTTGCGAAACCTCCCAATGCTCTTACATAAGCTCTATATATATTAGGAGCAACATAAACAGTTAAATCTTCAGCACCGTAAACAGCAGAAGGAATAGCATCTACTACAGCTCCGATTTGAGCAATTACATTAGAAGAAGTAACAGTTGTAGCAGTTACGTCATTAACGTCACTGTCAGCAGTTAGAGTAGTTTCGAATCCGTCAAACTGACCAGCAGTTGCGTTAGTACCAGACCAGATGTTAGTTTCGATTCTTTGAGCTACTTTAGAAGAAACGTGTGCAAGCAAGTAGTCAGAGAAGCTAGAAGGTAGGTCAGAATAAGCTGAATACCCCATAGAAATTGCTTCCCAATCCGACACGAAATCTTTTTTACAAAGTTGTAGGTTAACCTGAAATTCTTCTGGTTGAAGAATTCTTTCAGTCAATGTCAAAGTAGATGTAGCAGTAAAGTCGCAAGTGCCATCCTTAACGATATCGTCAGAAGCCACCTTCTTCATTACTTCTTTGTACTTTACATTAGGCTTGATTGTGATCAACTCTTTTGAAAGAGTAGATCCGCTTAGTAAAGCCGCAGAAATGTATTTCCCTGCAAACTCACCAGCATAAGTAGTAGTAATTGATGTAGTTGTTGCCATTTTTGTGTTTATTTATTAAATTTACTCATATTGTTTAATACTCGGTCCAGTGTAGTCTGAGTTCTTCTTTGAGAGAAAAGATTCATTTCTACTTCTGGCTTTGCTTCTGGGCTGTGAACCATAGGCTCAACATCAGCCTCTACAGCAGCTAGTTCTTCCTTAGGAACTTCACTGTTATACTTTTCAGAACTGGCTTTGATTTCCTCTACTAAGCTTTCAACTATAGCTTTAAGTTCAGCAAATTCCTCTTTAGTAACATAAGCAGCTTCTGTATCTTCTTCCTCAGCTTCTACAGCTTGTTCCTCTTCTGGTTGATCACCTTCAGATAATACAACTTCTTCTCCTTCTGGAGATTCGTTTACTTTCTCTACCACCTCTTCAGTAGCGGAAAGTTCTTCTTGAACCACTTCTTGATTCTCGATTTCTTGAGAACCTAGAAGAACCTCTTTTAGTTTTTCTACAATTTCTGTCGCTTTCATAGTTTTAAATATATTAATATTACCAGTTTTAAGTATGCTTGTTGTATTTTTAACTTATATCTTCTACAACCCAATAGTAGCCTTGGTCGTTGCCGTTGCTTATTATCTCTTCGTGTGCGGGATTATTGACTGCACTACCTGATACGCTAGTAACAGCACTAAAGACCATTTTATAACTTGTCCAACTAGCCGAACTTCCTCCATAAGGGCTTGACGGAACAGTGCCTAAAGTATCTGGAGTGACATAGCTAAATGTGTTGTTAATTCCTGATCCCGTTTCAAATTTAACTATTAGGTTGTCAGATGAACTATAAAAAGAAACTCTTTTATCTCTAAAAGCAAACGTAGATCCTGGGGTTGTTGTTTGGCCTCTTATTTCTGCCCCTAATTGGTTAGATAATGCTACAGCATTACTCCTACCTGTTTCTGGGTCATTTGCATATATACTAAAAGCATATGTATTAGTTGCTGTTGTAGCTATAGTTTCTACAGAAACGTAATTTCCACTCGCAGGGGTTATCTGACTAAAATGGAATGCAGGTTGTTGAACCGATACAGTTGTACAAGACAAGGTGTCTCCAGCATTGCTATACCCAGATGGGACCGTTATGCTTACTGTCAGAGTTCTACTGGTTTCTGATGTAACAGTGCTGAAACTAGAGGGAGATGTTCCACTAATAGTTCCTATATCAACTGTTGGTGTTATATAATTACCACTTGCATATACAGAAAATCCTGATATAGTAACCTCACTGCATTCAAGAACATTATAAGGAGGTTGAGTTGCTGTGGTCGTACAAGCTAATGTACTTCCCACGTTAAAATAACCCGCTGGTACAGTAATATCTAAATTTAATGTCCTAACCGTATCTACAGACACGGTGGCATAAGAAGCTGGACTGCTTGATGAAATAGTTCCTATATCTAAAGTGGGCAAAGTAATTGCTCCATTCTCATCCACAGCAAATCCGGTTATAGCAATATCTCCACACGCTAAAGTAGGAGTCAACGGCTGTGTGGCCGTTGTAGTACAATTGAGAGTGGCTCCTGCATTGAAGTATCCAGATGGAACTGTAATATCTACATTTAAAGTTCTAGATGTATTTACATCTACTATAGCAAACGAAGCTGGACTTGTACTAGATATTGTGCCTATATCCGCAGTAGGAAGTGTAACAGTTCCGTTTTGAGCCACTGAAAAACCAGATAAAGTGATATCACTGCAAGAGAGGGTTGGTGTTGCTGGCTGGTCAGCTGTGGTTGTACATTCTATTGTTTTTTCAGCATTACTATAATCACCAGGAACTAATATAGAAACTGTTAAAGTTCTTTGAGTAGAAGTGTCAACGGCAACAAAAGATGCTGGCGTTGTAGAGGTTATGGTTCCGGCATCAGTAGTCGGTAATGTAATTGTCCCATTCGCTGCTACGCTAAAGCCACTTAAAGTTAAATTTTGACATCCTAGAGACGGAGCATAAATACTCCCTATTCCTTGGTTGATTAGTTCTCCATCACAACACTTCCTGGAATAAGTCCTACCATCTTTACATAAGCAAGCTCGTCTTGAATTTCTTGGACTTGAATAACCCCCTCTTTTACCTCCCATTATTTTTTAAGTAACAAATTGTAGTCTTTTATTAAGTCTAAGAAGGCATCAACCCTGTCAAAAGACCATTTAGAAATCGAATTATTCTTTGAGTGAGTAGATCCATTAAAAGATCCAACCCCACGCTGAAAAACAGAAGACAACATATCAACATTAACAATATCTCCCAGTTCTTCTTTGTGTGTCTTATTAAACTCATCCACTTTTCTTTGAAGTATCTTTTTATCTTGTTTAGAGATTTCATTTATCTCTTCATTTAAGGTTGGATTATTATGTGTTTTACAAGGCATATACCAAGTATCTCCCTCATAACTATGGGTGTGGTGTCCTTCACACCCTATATTCTTAGCAGCCTCCTCTGCTTCTTCTATTGTAGAATATGCAGCCTTTCCATCAATAATTGTAGCGGAAGCCCCTATTGCATTTAATCCCTTAAGCTTAGAAGTTGTCCAAGTCAACATACTCTTACCTCCCCATAATAAATAAGAAATGGTTCCTCTATTTTCTGGGCCGCTAGGGATATTATATCTTTCTGCTCTAGATAGGTAACTATAGATCCTCTTGAGAGTTGGTAATGTAAATTCAGTGTTTTTTGCAATTTGTTGCCCTCTGATTCTTCCCACTTGGGCAGAACTATTATTTCCATTTTTCTCATTTAGTTCTATCCCTTTTTTAGCGTTGTTAACAGCAGACTTTGGATATCCTCCATAAGATTCTAGCTCTACCTCCTCAGAAAGTTCTGAAATAGCCTCTAACAGTTCATATTCTGCATTTAGTTCCTCAACGCATTCATCACAAAAAGATTCCGGTAAAGTATCCTTAGGGCCTTCATTAGCGTTGTCTGCAAAGTAGCCCTCAATAGAAAATCCGTGTACTTCTCCGTCTTTAACTTTTTTCCAAATATCGTCATTATAAACCTTCATAGAAACCATCCAGGTTCCTACCGGTACATCAAATCCATATTTCCTAGACTTGTCTTTCTTTTCGTCCTCTACAAGCCAGCTTTCTACCACGGTCATCCCTTCAAGCTTTTCATTATGCTCTAAGGTAGAATTTGATTGATAGCCTCTTTTAAGGAAAAGCTCTGAGGCTTTTCTTACAGTTTCCTCAGAAAAGTATATATAATAATCTTCATCACTACCTCTTCTTAATATCTTCTTATTAGGAACTAAAGCTGCCCCCATAAGTATTCGCTTTTCAGCATCTACTTCAGCAAGCATAACAGGTTCTTTCTTGAGGGCAATGAAATCTTCTTCTATAGCTGGGTTTTCTACTACCGAAATAGCTTCTATCCCACTAAATTCGTTTTCTTCATCTATAATAAGTTCTATGATCTTCTCCATACTATTATAACTATTTATTTTGACTATTGTTTTATTATACTATCATTTAACCAGAAACAACAGACCCTTCCATTGTTATTTTTCTTAAATCTTCAGCTTCTATAATGTCTCTATCCCTTATAATAGCAATTGTCTGTTCGTTTCTTGTGCCACTTATAGCTTGACCTAATTGATCTATTCCTGAATTGCCAACCACATTAAATATCGGGGCTTGAGATTCTCCAGTTCCCGCCCCTTGACCTATTGGGCTGTTTGAATTAAGAGATCTTAATGCAACTGATGTTTGTGCAGCAATAGCAAGTTGAGCTGCAACTGCACCGGCGGTTGCTAAAAAACCTTTAGGACTCGCGTCCAAAGCGTGGTAAGATTGCCAAACTCCAACACTAGCAGCGGCAGATGAGGCTATAATAGCTGCTTTTGCTAGAGCTTTATTTTGCCGGTTCAATTCTGCCGAAGCTTGAAAGAAATCAGCCACTCCTTTAAGTAAAGTAGAATAATGATCAAATCGAGCTTGTTGTTCCGCTTTTTGTGTTTTATCTCTTTGTTCTTTTTCTATTTTGTCGTGCTTTTTATTCATTAATTCAACGGCTTGAAGATAAAGCTTAGTTTCCCTTGTTGCCTCGCCAAATTTAGCCTTTAAAGCATCTAAATCTTGTTGTCTTCTGGTTTTTGTTAACCCAAAAATAACAGCAAATAATGAAGGCAATTCCCTTTCTATTTCTGCTAGATAAGCATCCAACTCTGTTATAATGCCAACTTTATTAGGATCAAATTGTTCTTCTATGTTCAAAAATCCTTTATTTATATCAATCAATTCCTCAGATAGGTCGTTAGCAACATCCGCTGATTTTTTTGTACTTCTAGAGAATTTTTCTTGCAAAGGGTGTAAATCCTTTAGTAGATTTTTGTATTCCCTCGAATTAATTACTACCTCCTTCCCTGACTTTTTAGCCTCTTCTTGTGCTTTCTTTATTAAGTTGACTCTTGCATCTTCTAGTTCGAGCATTCTAGCATATTCTCTTACTAAATTCCTAACAGTTTCATCACTAAAATCATTTAAATTCTCAAAAGCCTCTTTAAATTCTTTTGATTCCTTAACAAGAAAGCCAATTTCTTCTCTAAGAGCATTGCCAGATATATCATAGTCTTTTATGTTTTTAGTTAAAGCCTGTAAAACACTCCTCTGTTCTGAAAATATATCGGTTTGTTGTTTAGCTGCTCTAGCTGCTTTTTCTTGATTAATAGAATACCTTTCTAACAAAGCTACAAGCGCCTGAAAAGCTAGTATAATTCCTAAAGGACCAAATAACTGCGCCTTTAATCGAGAAAGCGCCCCAATAAATCCACTCATCCCTGACCCTTGCTTAGAAACAAGAGTTATGAATAATGTAGATAATTGAGAGAGGTTGTTTGCCATACCCCTTATTCCGTAATTAGAGTCAGATATGGTTCTACCTAATTCAGTTAATGTCGCACCAGCAAGACCAGCATCGCTAATCATATTCTTTTGACCTTGATTAGCTCCAGCTAAAGCTGCTTGTTGCTTCTTAAGATCAGAACTAACTTTATTTACAGCATTATCTAGACTAACAAAAGACTTAGTTAAGCCATCGACTTTAACTTTTCCCTTGTCGTTTATTTCAAAAGTAAATTGTATTCTATTGTCGGCCATATTTTCTACGTTTAACTGTTTCTCTCATTTCTTTGAATGTTTGTGGAGCTTTATGGCTTCCTTTTGCAAATTGAATTAATTCATTTGCATCATAATAGTCCATAAGTTTCAATCCTTCTATAACTTGTTTAATCATCTTATTATGTTATTTGTTGACTTAAATCTACCGTAACTATTGAATTATCAGCCCTTACTATACTTCCAGAGACATTAGCAGCTAAATCTCTAACATTATCTGTCAACAATTCATCTACTGTTTTGTTTAATAATTCAAACCTAGTTCTACCGTCACTTAGATTTGTTGTCATCTTGTTAATCTTATACTCTGTGTCAAATATTATTAACGTGTCATTTAAACTTATTTCATATAATATTTCTGAAGGCAGAATAGCCTTCATAGTATAAAGCCTCCTAGTTACATCAAAAGTCTGTTTTATATAATTTTCATAATATTCTAAAAACAAAGTGCGTAAAAAAGGAGTAAATGTATATTCGTTTTCTTCTGCATTAAAATGGATGTTAGGAGTAGGCATCGTTTCTGTAGAAGACTTAGCCATCAGTTGTTCTAATGTTACACTATTTGATGGAATGTAATAACTCGACAAACTAACAGATGTAGAAGAACTAACAACAACTTCAATAGGATTAATCCCAGATCCAGATTGTAATATTGGATAAAAAAGTAAAGGCTTCCCCATATAGGAATTAAAAGATCCATCAACACTATATCCCCATTGGACAGAGGTTTTGTTGTTTTCATCTGTTGTGTCATCTTTATCCCACAGCCTATTAAATTGTTGATGCTCAAAAGGGACAATTACTTCATACTTTTCTCCTATATTTAATAATTCAGAGTTTTCTGTAGGGGTCTCTCCAGGATATACCGATGTTCCCCAAGTCCTTCCATTTTTTTCACCAAATTGCTCTGCAAAAACCGTGTCTAAACCATCATATTTAAACTCAACTTCAGAGTAGGGTAAAGCTGATGATAATGTAGATTTAGTGTTATCTATATATTGTGTTACATTTATATCACTGCCTGCTCTGTAAAATGAGTCTAAAGTTTTTATTACCAACTCACCTGAACTCCCCTCAACAACTGTTAGGTTAAACATTTTAAACAACCCTCCTAAGAAATCTATTATTCTCATATCATTAGATAATAGATTTGAAGCTGCAAATTCATAATCTGTATCCACCGTTATAGTGCCTGTATAAGCTATTGTTCTGGTAGTCTTAAAAGTGCCAAACACACTTAAGTCTGCTGGCTTTCTCTTTTTAATGGTAAAATTAAAATCAAATTGACCCGCATTAGCAGATTCTATATAGAACGTGTAATTCCCAGGAGTAGCTTCAGGGGCATTGGCTCCTAATATTTCTGAGTTAAGGAGGCCGTCAAAAGTTAAGGGTGTTAATGAAGTAACAACTGCTTTTGATTCTACTCTTACAGGGCTTTGATTGCCAAAAAGATTATCAAATCTCTGAAAGTCCTTACCGTCTTTTTTGATGACAAAATTATACATACTCGTTGCAGAAGGAGCTGTAATGTCTACGCCTATAAAAAATTCAGTTTTACCGGAAAGATGAGGTGCGCTTGGTATTAGTTGAATGGAATCTCCCCTGGCTTGTGGACTATTAGACTTCATTCCAGCCTCACTACTACCTACAGCTACACCAAAGCTTTGTATTTGTTGTGATGGTAAGTCTAAAGGAATTTGTCCTTTGTTTCTGTTTAGCCAGACAAACAATTCAGCATAAGCCGGGTTATCATAGTAAGTGTCACTTGAATCTTTTCCGAGCGTGAAAAAATCGTCACTAAAAGTTATATTTGAGTACTGAGCTTGTATGGCCTCTATTATAGTGTGAACTCTTAAGGCGGGTTTTAGCTCTCTGAAATTAACTCCTTTTTGGTTACCGTGAGGATATAAATTATTATCTAGGGTATTATCCACAGAATTATACACTAATTGGCTTGTGGCTGTTATAAGAGGAACCAATAAACTATCTGCACAATTAACAGTTACACCGGTTGAAGCGTTTCTAACAGCAACATTTTGAGCGGTGTTCATTAGGGTTCCTATATTTGTTGCCGTGTAATCTATTTTTGTAGCCTCTAATGCAACTAAACTGCTTAATGTCTTATCTCCTAGAGTTTCTGACAATTTAACTGAATTACCAAAAAATATTAAGGTATACGAATAAGGTTTTCCCCCTCGTAGTTCAGTAGATTGAATTTGTATTCTCCCTCTTTTAAACAGCTTGTAATTTATGTGTAACTCAGCATCCACCCTTTTTCTTATATCAAAAGGAACTCCATCTCCATCAGGATCTGCTCCTCTATATATATTGGGATTGTAAAAATGTCTAAATATTTGATTATTCTTTTTACTAGCAGGGATAGTGAATGTCCTAGAAAACTCTGTAAAAACCTTTGATATATCCCGAACATCCTGCTTGACCTGAACCAACTCTATTGATTCAAAATCAAAGAACTCCACCTCTTTGTAAGAGGTGTGCGTTGTTTGACCAGAAGCTATAGGATCATAAATATATAATTGAGTTGAGATCATTATCTAACAGAATTTATCGTTTCAGATGCAAAATCAAATTGAATGGAATAGTTTATGGTTTTATTGTTTACGCTAGTTGCATATTGTAATTGCTTTGTTGTTGGTATCGTAGCTAATACATTCCCCTCGTAAGTAATCCAAACATCTTCAGATAATAATAATTCTTCTACAGTCTGATTAAAGTCTTCGTTCACAAATCCCGTGTTAAGAACAAGTTTAGTCATTCCCTTAACATTATACCTTTGCATTTGAGCCTCTTTAGTATCATAAGAAGCAGAAGAACTTATAATGTTCTTCTGAAACCTAGCATCCGTCACTTCTAGCCCTTCTGTAGACTTCTTGAAGAAATACATCGTTTGGATTACTCCATACTTGTTTATAAATTGGCACTTAATTGGAGTGAACTTAGGTTCACAAACTGGCGTTAGTGTTATGCTTTTTAATAATGTAGTTTGGCCATTATTATATACGTTTATAGTATAGGGGGAATTGTTGGTGTTTGGCGCAAAAGCGACATACTTAACAGCACTTGCAGCAGTATTGTCAAAATCTGCTGCTAAATCTACCGTAGTGGGAGTTCCATTTACAGTATATGTAATTTCTATGTCATCTTCCGTGAAGAAAGGGATATCTATAGATGTCCCTTCTAGTGTGTAAACATAATTAGATGATATAAGTGCGTGTCTGCTAAGCTCAGGTTGTACTCCGTCTTTAAAGTATCCATATCCATCAAACGCTAAAAAATATTCTGTTGCCATATTTTATGTTATTGTGGATTCTATTTGAATCCATTTTATGTAACTTTTATTACTACTAAAAGGTGTTGCTATTGTTTTGTCTAAATGTTCTCTTACTACGTCAGATATTTCAAATATTACATAATCATCTCCAGGAAGAGGTTCTTTTTCTATTGTAGTTATTTTAGTACCTTTATCTGTATTTTTTATGCCAGAGTACACATATATATCTATAGAGGTCTTAACCATACTGGATTGAGTATACTTAAGGTAAAAAGGACTCCGGACATTTGCTTTTACTTCTGGCATATTATGATGATGGTTGATCTGTGGTTACTACACATAAAGCGTTTTCATCTAAAGGCTGATAAAAATTACTAGGGATCCTAATGTTTACCTTTGCCGTTCTAGAAATAGGAAGTCCAGAGGTATTAGCATTATAACTAGCAAGAGATGTTCCAGTCATAGGATTATCTACATCAACAAAAACAACTGAATTAATGGTTAGTGTTCCTGATGATGAAGTTGGGTATGTTATAGTTCCATCTTGTGCTACAGCAAACCCAGTTAGGTCTGTGCAGTCAGGGATAAAATCTGAAACTGTTTCATCTTCCACTTGAACCCATTTAACATAAGAGATATTACTATTAAAAGGGGTTTTTATATTGGCTTGTATATAATCTCTAATAATTTCCGCAAGATCAAAAATAACGTAATTATTGTTTCCTACAGGATATTTTGTCAGTTTATATTTAGCTGTTCCTTTATCCGTGGTTTTAGTCCCAGAATAAACATATATAGTAAGCTTAACAAATCTCAAATTTGTTCCAGAATATTTCTTAAAGAAGGGACTTCTTACGTTTATTTTAGTTGACATTCTTGCTGGTTGAGTTTTTAAGGTGCTGTTCCACGTCTTTAATATATGCTGCTGATGAATCTTTAAGCAATGCGTTCATTATTCTAAGTGAAGCCTCATATGATATATTTTTTCCTAGAAACCCCCTTGCTCCTATAGACCTAGCAATAGCATATGCTGACTTTAGTGTTTTGGTTCCCCTAAAGCCCCCTCTACGGTCCATCCATTGTTTAATTGTTTTATAATGAGGGGCTTTTGAATTAGGCTTTCTTCCGGTGTGCATAACAGTAAAAGAGGTGTTACCTCCTATTCCTATTCCTATAGAGTCTCCCGTTTCAAAGACATCAGAATACACACTTTCTGCTGTTTGACCAGTAACATTCTTCTTAGTTTCCTCCATATATTGCTTTATGGCCTGCTTTATCTTTGGGCCATATCTTTCCATTACCACTCTGAGGTTATTTCTATTCACAAGTGCTGAAGTTATCGTTAGGCATTTGTATGGATAGTGTTATTCCCCATCCAACTAATTCATTCTCAAAACGATCTTGGAAGGGTTCAGCTGTAACTTCTCCAGCTACTTGGAGGTCGCTATTTTCTAATAGCGTGCCTCTTCTTAAATGGCTCTGTAGATCATTTACAACAGCGAGCTGAGTGTTTAATATGTCTTGCAGATTATCATTACCATAAAACGAATCATAGGTATTAGCATTCTTATTCTTATCGACAATATCCATAGATAATACACTAATATCTGCTGTCATAACGTAGTCACTAAAGACTACGTTTCCTATGCTTATGTGTGATAATGGGAATATAGTTGTCTTGGTTAAGTCAACCTCCATTATGTCACCAAAGGTTACCGTATTAGTAATATTGTTGGCTCTTAACCTATCTTTAATCTTGTCTAGTAAGTCGTATACTTCTTTCATTTTATTTTCTTAATGGCCGCAGCTTCTAATTGATTCTTTTCTTTCTCAAACTCAAGCCAACTTAAGGCTTGCGTAACTTTAAGCTTTGTAACGTCTTCAAATTTGAGGAGGTCTCCCTTAGCGATTGCATAAATTGACTGATACCAACCCCATTTTCGTCCAAAGCTTGCCTCAACTCCGAGTCCTCCTTCTTCAGCTGTTCCTTCAAATAGCCCGTTAAATAAATTGACAGTTCTTTCCCTAAACGATAAAAAAAAACAACAGCTCCAATTGCTATATCAATAGGCATATCTTTCATTACCTCTGAATATTTACCTGAGCTTTCGTAATCTTCTATAAGATACATACCTCTCTTATCAAAAGTAACCGGTCTATATAATACAGCCATAGCTTTATGCATATCACTCCAGTCAGCCATATAAGTATCTAAGTCAACAAATTCTCCTAAGGATATGTCATCGAGCCTAGGTATAAAACCAAACTCTACTTCCGTGCCTTTTGGGTCCTTTAATGAGAACCTACTTATCATAGGAGTGTCTCCTTTAAATAACTCATTAAGGTGGTTTATTACAAAATTGAAATCCGTAAGTTTCATATTGTAGGCCTCCTTTAGAGTCAGCCCACAAAAGACCTCTAGCATCTTAAGATTAAGAAACTCTGGGTCCTGTGCATCCTTATTATCTTCAGATAGCTTGTAGAATTTTTGGTATTCTTTTAGTGTTATTCCTCTTAGCGACTTGGGGATGTCTATCTTAAATTGCTTCATACTAATATAACTAATATTTGGTGTCAGTGTACCATAAGCAGAACAAAACAAAAGATGAAAAAAATGGTTATATTAATATAGAATTGGAATTTTGGGAGTCCCAAACGAACAAAAATGAAAATTCGATATCCTTTCTGGGTATTAATAAAGAGGTTGAGGGTAACTATACTTTTATCTGAAAGTCTATTCCTCCAAGCATAGTTTTCTAAATGGGTTGATTTTATTAAACCTGATATACTATCTCCATCCAATCTCGTTTTACGTTGATTTTATTAAACTCAATAAACTATACCGGATCAAGCCCGTTTTACGTTCCTTTCCTGAGCGGGGCGCAAATCTCTGTCCGGGGGTAGGGTACCTGTCCTATATTTAAGGCCCTTAGACGCGCTGTGAGCGCCTCCTGGGCCTATGTTTAATAAGGTTTTTGGTTTGGTTGATTCGTTTTAAGTCGCGAGTATACCCAAAAAAAAACCCTCACTGAATAGCAAGGGTTTATAAATTTATTCAATATTTATTTAGGTGCAATACTTTCTAAATATATGTTGTTTAATTTCATATATAGCATTACTATCGAACCATTCTAAAAAGTCAATAGGAGTAAAAGAAAACCGATATATTTCCTCGTCTTGATCACCGCCAAAACAAGTGGCGTCATTAGTGATAAAATCTAAATGTATTCTGTCGTTTTCTTTTTGTGGCAACATAAGCCCGCACAATTCTACATCTCTTGTTGTCTCTTTTAATTCGTTTGTTTTTTCGTTTTCTGTTTTCATTTTGTTAAGTTTATAAAGTCTTTTTGATTAATTCGTTTATTAAAATTTATTTGATTAGTCAAATAATAATTGTCTTTTGTTTCCAATATCTTTACCGCGGTGTTAATTGGGTAAAGCCTTTTAATTTCCCGCGCGTATTGGCGCGCGTGTTCAAACTGTTGCTTTGATTTGCTCATTTTGTTTTGTATTAAGTTTATTACTATTAATTATAAAGCCGGTTGTATCTTCTTTGGCTTTGCGGCCCTTAGCCCTTAGGCCCAATATAACGCCGGTATTATTTAACATTACCAAGTCGCTGGTATCACCGTCAACAACTTTAAAGCCTTTATAGCTGGCCGGTAATTGATCCGAAAAAACCGCGGACACATTCGCCCCTAGGCTTAAGGCTTCGAGGGCCTGGGCCTCGTTGTCTTCGGCCCTGGAATAAGTAAGTGTATAATTAAATGCG
>Ga0209404_10000738_pt1 | contig 25038 bp, 23 predicted proteins | sample TroAtlMetagenome_2_FD_187447 | JGI IMG/M metagenome (GOLD analysis project Ga0209404, IMG submission 187447) | Marine eukaryotic phytoplankton communities from Atlantic Ocean - Tropical Atlantic ANT8 Metagenome (SPAdes) (version 2) | ecosystem: Environmental > Aquatic > Marine > Oceanic...
CCGACGTAGTTCCTGAGGTCTCGGATTCCGTCCTCATCCATCTAGGGCACCCTCGTTGGAAAACGGGTCCTGTCTTGTCATGCCATCGGAGTAGTCCTTCCAGTCGACCGAGAAGCTGTCTCTGTTCGGGTCCCACTCGTCCCATGTGACGACCTGCTCCAGGTCGTCGAGGTACATCTCGGGGACCACCCTCGGGACGATGAAGGCCTTCTGCCTGTGTAGCGGGTAGGGGTTCCTCAGTGTGATTCCAAGGACGCCGAGAACCGCCCTGGCGACGTACCAAGTTGCCTGTGAGTTCCACCCGTGAGCTATCTTGATCACGATGCCAAGGCCGTCCGGCCAGTCCTCGTGCTCGATGGCCAGTCCGAGGAGGCCATCCGCCCCCTCCTTTGCGATGAGTCTCCCCTCGCCCGCCTTCAGGCAGGTCGAGTCCAGTCTGTTGAAACCCCCGATAAGGTCCGGGTGCCTGTTCATCGACTCCCAGATCCAGTCCTTGTCCTTCTCCCTGACGAGTCCGGAGAACATCAACGCCAGCTCGTCGACGGTGTTGGATACCGTTGGCAGGCCACATCCGTCCTTGGCGACCCTCTGGGGCTCCCAGTCCGGCTTCCCCATTATGTCCCTGAGGACATCTATGAACATCGGGAACCAAGGCGAATTGGGAAGCGTGTAACCGGCACGGTTGATCCCCATTATCCTTAGTGCCTTCAGCATGGCAGCATGCTCCCCGGAGCAGGTGTGGAACCATCTCCGAGGGCGCCTAACCTGCCTCCCGAACTGTATCAGGGGGACGTCTAGCGGACACTGCATCAGCCCCCACTCGGATTCGGTCAGGAGGGACTGGGCTGCAGCCACGTGCTCCGTGTCCCCATTGTGGGAGGAGCAAGCTATCGCCTTCTGCTCCCAAGTCAGGCCGTCTGCCTCGAGGACGTCTGCGAATGTCTTCATTATCAGGGGCTTCATCATCGAACGCCCGTAGACCAGGACGTTCCCTCCGAATGAGTGCACTATCTCAGTGCCGTGCGACCATGAGATCGCTCCGTGGATCGTGTTCTCCGAGACATCCAGTCTGCGGAAGTCCACCAGGGGCTCCCACTCGACGTCTCGTCCCGTCGCGATTCCCTCGAATTTCTCGCCCAGTGGGTTGGTGGGGTAGACCGAGGAGCCGGGCCTACCCGGGGAAACGCTAGATGGCCTGCTACTCGCTTCGTCCCCCATTCTCTATCCCCCATTGACCCCGGGTGCGACCTTGGTCATGAATGCCGTCATGTCCCTCATCACCCTCTCGCTGTCGTGATTGAAGAAGTCGAACCAGCACATCAGCCTGTCCTCGGGATTGAATCTCTGTGAAATCTGCTCGCTAACGCTTTGGACGCTCCCAATCACTGCGTTGTCCGTGGCACGGTCGATCTTGCTCGGATCGATAGTCCCCTCCAAGGCACTCCAGTAAGTCGAAAGAGCGGAACGTGCCTCCTCCATGGCGGCCTCGTCCTGCTCCTCTCTAGTAAGCCCCTCCTCGTCGTTTACGAAAACCATCACCGTCCTAGGCATCATCCTCCTGGCCCAGGGCCCGCCGTCCTTGTGGTAGCTTCTCTTCATGCGCTCGTGAGTGTCCTCGATGACATTAGGCGGAGTGATGCTGAGATTGAATACCTGAACAGGCCTGAACCTGTTCACCTTCTCCTGGAGGTTCGGGTCGTGACTTCCTATCACCAGGTTAAGCAGGTCTCTACGCCAGTCTTGGGGGATGGTCTTGATGTCCTCGAAAACGTACCTGTTTCCTACCTCGATAGATTCAGGGGGCGATTCTAGTCCCTGTTGTTGGACCGCTGCGCTCTGGACTCTCTCCCAATCTTCATCAGTCCTGAAGTTGGACCTGGTTAGGTTTGTCGCTGGTATCGTTTCGCTCGACACGACCTCTCCATTCAACAGTCTGAGGAAGATCTCTGATGCCTCCGAGAAGATCTGCCCCCTCAAGGCAGGCCAAGCCGCCTCCTCGATCGCATCACGGGGGACGATGCCATAGGGTCTGGCCATGAACTCGAATCGTCCCGCCGAGAATCCGATGTGCAGTTTCCTCCCTTCCTCCGGATCCATCCCGTGGAGAGCAAGGAAGGACCCAACCCTCTCAGCCTGAGCAATCGGGCCCCCGGAGGCTAGAATGGACATCACAGCGCTACCTACATCCATCCTCTTAGTTCTGGAGAACATCTCACTTGCGACTTGGAAGAAGTCAGTGCATAGCCCGACCTCGCCGGGGTAATGGGGGACCACTGGGTTTCTGTTTCCCTTCTGAACCTCAGTTGAGAGGTGGGCCTGAGCCACCCAACCGACTCCGAAGCCCAACTCGTCGGCAAGTACAACTTGGTCGAAGAAGTTCGAGAACATCTCGTTCTCGGATGGCTTGAACCCAGAGGTATCTGGTGTCTGGGAAATCGAGAAGAAAATGTCGAACTCCATCGGACCCCTCAAATCGAGCGCATTCGACCGCCGTCCACAGCCAGGCTGATGCCACGAACGCCACTGCTGCTGGGCAGACAAAGCCAAGTGACCGCGGCTGCGGTTTCCATCGGGTCGATTAGGCGTTGGATTGGCACGCTGTTCATCCACCCGTCCTGGACCTCGTCCACCGAGCTACCGGTTCTGTGGGAGATGGACTCGGCCAGTGACCCAAGTCTGTCGGTGTCTGTGAATCCAGGCAGGATGTTGTTGATCGTGATGCAGGGTGGCAACTCCCTTGACATGGACTTGGACCATGATGCCATCGCACCCCTCAGGGTGTTGGAGAGGCCTATGTTGTCTATCGGCTCCCTGACTGAGGTCGAGATGATGTTCACGATTCTTCCGGTTCCCTCGGATTCCATCTTCGGAACCAGGGCCTTCGTGATTACGTGAGATGCATGCAGATGCCTTCGAAATGGCCCCTCGAAGTCATCCAAATCGTTCTCGAGTAGAGGACCTCCCGGAGGGCCTCCCGAGTTATTCACCAGGATGTGCACGGTACCCAAACCAGAAACCACCTCTTCCACAGAAGCTATGTCTTCCAGATCCAGCTCGATTGCTTCGTGGCCTTCTCCATGCATATCATCTACCAATGAGCTCAGGTCTTCGATGGTCCTAGCGCATGCTATCACTCTTGCACCCGCCCTTGCCAGCATAAGTGCGCAAGCACGACCGATTCCCTTCGATGAGCCGCACACTAAGGCAGTCCTGCCTTCCAGGATTCCCTCTGCGAAAGGAAACTCTTCACCTGCAAGACCCGTTCCCATGTAATCACCTAGTCCGAGTAGTGCGCATAAGTCTGGTCCCTAAGTTTCTGCCGGACAACTTCGAGTACTTCTTCGGGGGCATTTCGGAAGGTCGGGTGCTCGCCTTTGCCCTGGGGCCTCCTGATTTCGGACCACCTGCCTTCCTCGTAGGCCATCAAGGCCTCCTTCATCAGCACCCCGGCGAGAACGAGGGTCTGGTAGCAGAGATCTTCGTAAGTCGCCCCCCTGTTCACCCTAACCTCTCTCCTCATCAGCAGATCGCCAGTGTCAATCCCATTGTCACAGAAATGGGTCGAGGAGCCGATTGGTATGTCGTGGTAGACGGACCATGCCGGGGAAGCAGAACCCCGGCATTCCGGGAGAAGCCCCGGATGTGAGTTGACAACCCCATCTGCGGGGAAGTCCAGTATCTCTCCTCTGATTATGCGGGTCCCTCCGAAGACTATCAGGTCGAGATCCATCCCCTCCAGGTGTGGCATGACCTCTGGGGATTTGTGAACTGGGACGGATATCACCGCTATCCCGTGCTCTGCAGCCTGCTTCTCGATAGGGGGTGCAATCGGATTCCCCTCGATCCTCTTCAGGAACTTCTCCCTCTCCTCGTCTGCGATCGTCGAGTCCTCCTCGATTATCACCTCTGGGACGAATCCCTCTGAGAGTATCTGCATCAGCATCTCCCTGCCGTATGGGTGCTCCTTCAGGAGCAAATAAGCGAACTTTGGTTTGCCCATATTACTGAACTTCGGAGGGGTCATTGATACCCTTCATTTTCGGTCAAATGCCCCCAAATCACCCATCTGACGCAAGTTTTTGCCTCCCCAACCTTCAAAATGGGGCCTTGGCTCGGCGGCACGCTATGTCAATGGTATACAACAGCAAGATGAAGGAAGCAATAAAGGCTGGCGGGTGCAACACCGCTGGAGACGCCGCAGGCGCTCTAAATGCAGCAGTAGAGGCTGCAGTTGCATCAGCAGTGGCTCGCTGCGGCTCTAATGGCCGCAAGACGATCCGCTCTCACGACATCGGAAGCGGAAGCTCCGATTCCGGGATGGTCGTAGCTAGCAGGGTCAAGGAGGCCTTCAAGGCTCACGGCTGCAACACTGGTGGAGACGCTATGGGCGCAATGAACGCTGTAGCAGAGTCCGCTGTGTCAGATGCAGTTTCAAGAGCCCAGGCAAACGGCCGAAAGACCGTTCGCGCAAGCGACTTCTGAAGTTCTTTGGACTCAGAGGCAGATCGGCCCGGCCGAACATAACCCCTGACGGGTGCTCCGTGAGAATCTCGGAACTCCCGACAGGGGCCCAAATAAATCTCTAGCGTTACTTTTACTTCCCCTGCTGGATAGAAATCTTCGCCTCGATGGTTTCACAAGGGGGAATATTTGCCAACCGACATGACAAGTGAAACCGAGGAGAAGAAGGCGACCTCTGGAGTTCAGGATTATTCGGTCCCAGAGAGAGTCGTCGACGGCCTCCCAACAATGTACTGCTTCGAGACCTGCCCCTTCTGCTTCAAGGTCAAGGCCCTACTTGGCTCACGCGGGATTGAGTACTCGAAGGTTGAGGTCGACCCCACCTTCAAGACGCAGCTGAAGTGGTCTGAATGGGGCAAGGTTCCAGTATTCGTCGACGTGGATGGGACTCAGGTAAACGACTCCAACCACATCCTCCACTACATCGACTCCAATGGGCTAGGATTATTCCCACGAATGGGCGATGATCCTGAGCAGGATAAGTGGATGGATTTCTCCAACAACATCCTTGGGAAATCCATAGTAGCCGTAATTTACACCTCTTACAGGACCTCATTACAGGCACTTGACTACGTCACCAGGGTTGACAATTTCTCCTTCGGAAGCCGTTTGATAAACAAGTGGTTGGGGGGGATTATAATGAGAATGGTGGGCAAGAGTAGGGCTAAGATGTTCGACCTCCCTCCTCGAGAGAACCTCCAACATCAACTGGACTTCATGTCAGAGGGAATCAGAGGAGACTTCTTCGGAGAAGATGTGCCGAACGGGGCCGATTTCGCAAATTTCGGAATCCTCAGGTCGATGCAGGGTCTGAATGGTTTTGACATCGTCGAGGAACACCATGTTGTGTCTGGGTGGTACTCCAGGATGCAACAGCACTCTGGCGTGTTTTGAAATCAAAAGTATCGGGTTGAAGGGTTAATAGGGCTCTTTTCCGGCAATCGGCTATGACAATACTACCCGACGAAGACCTGCCCTTCGATGCCAGCATGCTCGATCGCCTCGCAGAGGTATCCATCAGAGTCGGACTCAACCTACAACCTGAACAGGACCTGATAATCTCCGCTCCAGTTGAGGCACTCCCTCTTGTCAGAAGGCTGGCAGCCGAGGCATATAGTAACGGAGCAGGCGTGGTAACGACGTTCCTCTCCGATGACCAACTGACTCTGGCCCGATTCGAGAATGCATCGGACGAGAGCCTGGATAGGGCTCCTGGTTGGATGTTCGAGGCTATGGGGGCGGCCTTCAATGATAACACAGCAAGACTCGCAGTCTCCGCAGCAAACCCCCTCCTTCTGGCCGGTCAGGACCCTGCCAGGGTGGCAAGGGCAGCCAAGGCCACGTCACTTGCAGCGAAGCCGGCGATGGAGCCGATTACCAACTTCTCCACAAACTGGAACATTGTCTCATACCCTGGCAGAGCATGGGCCAAGCAGGTTTTCCCGAACAAGAGCGACGCTGACGCCGTTGAATCCCTGGCCAAGGCCATCTTCTCGATTTCCAGGGTCGATTGCGAAGACCCTATATCCGCTTGGGAGAAACACCAGTTGACGCTCACAGAGAGGCAGAACTGGCTCAATGAGAAGAACTTCCACTCTCTACACTACAGGGCCCCAGGGACAGACTTCGTTCTGGGGCTTGCCGATGGACATGAGTGGAAGGGAGGGGCGAGCACTTCATTGAATGGAATCTCATGTACTCCAAACATCCCGACAGAGGAGGTCTTCACGACACCTCACTCACATAGGGCAGAGGGAACCGTCAGGGCATCCAAGCCACTGGTCCACATGGGGACCCTAATTGACGGGATCGAGGTTAGATTCGAGAGCGGGAAGATAGTAGAGGCGAGCGCCGAAGTAGGGGAGGCTGTGTTCCTGGAGCTTATAGACACGGACGAGGGAGCGAGCAGGCTCGGGGAAGTCGCTCTGGTACCACACTCCTCCCCTATTAGCGAATCCGGACTTCTTTTCTACAATACACTCTACGACGAGAACGCTTCTTGTCACATCGCACTAGGGCAGTGCTACTCCAAGTGCTTCAAGGATGGTATTGGGAGTGACAAGGAAGCCGTGATCGAAGCAGGGGGGAACTCATCTAACATCCACGTGGATTGGATGATAGGCTCAGCCGAGCTTGACATAGACGGAATCTCTGAGGATGGGGATAGGACGCCAGTGATGCGCGGTGGAGAATGGGCCTTCGACTGAAGGCAGAAATTCCTACACTACTTTATGCATCCATCAATGAGGGCCCATAGAAGTCAATGCGGCGGATGCTCAAGAGGATCGAAGATGTGGGCTGGACCTTCAGGGTAATGCTCAATGAATTTCTAAGATTCAATGTCGTCGGAGTCTTCAACTCCGCATTCGCCTTGACGCTTTACGAGATACTGTACTGGGTCGAAATTTGGCCATCACACACAGCAGTAGCAGCTTGGGCAGTTTCATGCGCGATAGGAAATGTAGAAGCCCACTATATGCATTTCAGATTCACATTCAAAACCACTTTTTCCTATTTCTGGAGCATGAATAGGGCCTTCTGGACTTATTCGGGACAACTCGTGGTCACAACATCATTTCATTATTTGATGGTCGAGGTTCTACACTTGCACCACACATTGGCATGGTTCGTAAACACCTGTGTTTTCGGTTACATCAACTTTCTATTGATCAGGTGGATCGCCTTCCCTCCCGAGTACGATGAGAAAAATACTCAATGAGAATCTTCATGGGGCGTGCTTCGAAACGAAAATCAATGACAGAGCACACACTCCAACAGAAACTGATTGCCGAATTCATCGGGACACTTTTCCTGACATACACAGTCTGCCTAACCGCGGTTTGGGGATCTTCGGGCGACTTTCACCCCGGGTTCGCGATAGCCGCGACTCTGATGGCCATGATTTACAGTCTGGGGCATATCTCAGGTGCCCATTTCAATCCAGCAGTAACCATCGGCGTCTGGATTCGTGGGTCCTGTGAGAAGGCAGAAGTCCCGCCATATATTGCAACTCAATCATTTGCTGGGGTATTGGGGGCACTTTTGTCCGGCTATACCCATGCCGGGGAGCATTCCCGTGACTCTCTAGAAACAGCCTCTTTACTATTGAATAGTGAAATCCATGAAGTACTACTGGCCGAGTTTCTTTTCACATTCGCACTGGTTTACGTGATCTTGAATGTCGCGACCTCTGAAGCAACATCCGGAAATCAGTACTACGGTGCAGCAATCGCATCAGTGGTATTCGCGGGAGCCATTTCAGTAGGTGCAGTTTCCATGGCATCATTTAACCCAGCTGTCACCATTTCATTGATCTCCGTGGGGAAGTTGAGTATTGCACAGTCGTGGTTGCATTTCGCACCCCAGTTGATTGCGGGCACCCTAGCAGCCTTGGCATTCAACAAGACCAATTTCTGATAAACGAACACTCGAGCAGGAAGGCATGTCCGAACAATCGGCCGTTGCACTTTTTGGCGAGTGGGCCAGGCTTGGGAAGGACGAGGGCATGGAGTCTGGACATTCACCTAGCGTGGAGGCGATGATATCCGCTGTCATCGGCAGGACCCCCGAGAAATTCGCAGCAATAGACATCGGCTGTGGGAATGGTTGGGCCGTTAGGAGGCTTGCTAGCCTTCCAGGGTGCCATCGCAGCTCTGGGGTCGACGGCTCGGAACAGATGGTCAAAAAGGCTAGGTTAATCGATCCAGAAGGGGAGTATTTCGTAGGAATTCTCCCGGGTTGGAGGCCGAAGGAAAGTTTGGATTTGATTCTGAGCATGGAATTCATCTACTACTTGGATGAGCCTTTGAAATTCTTTGGAACCCTGCATGACGACTGGCTCTCGAGTGGAGGTTCTGTCGTTTTTGGACTGGATCACTACCTCGAGAACGAGAGTAGCATCTCCTGGCCAGACAAACTTGGCATCCCAATGGCTACGCTGTCGATAGAAGATTGGCGCGGCGGATTGAAGAATGCCGGTTTCCAGAATGTTGAGGCTCTACAAGTATGCCCAAATGGCGATTGGCCCGGAACGCTCGTCTTGATCGGCACAAAGCCATAGCTCCGTTATTCGACTTCCACGACATTCGTCGGAATCCCGAATGACTCTGCCCTCTCGATCACTATCCTCGTCCACTTGCTTGTCGGAGATGGCATTGCTAGGATGTGCGTGGCCGCAGACAGAATCTTCTCAGTGAGTGAGTTAGGTGCCTCTCCCCTGTTCCTATCTATCAGGCTTCTAAGGGGGTCATCCCACTCCTCCGAGAAGATGGCTATTGGAATCAGGTTGTTGTCCGCCCACCTCTCGGCCATGTAGTCGACTCCACTCGCCCCTCCCACGATGATCAGGTCCGGGTAAGTATTCTCGGCTATCCACTCCTCCAAAGCCGACTCGAAGATCTCGAAGTCGTAGAACCTGCTGCTTCCAACGATTCCGAGGTTGATCACGGAACCGTCTAGATTCAGGTCCTTCCCACCCAAGGTTTCGACTACTGCCTGCCCTGCCCCTTCCTTCATCGATGTCCCATGTGGGTGTGCATGGATAAATGCTGCTAACCATTAGATGCAGACTTCTTTTCTCTTGACTCTCACATTTCTTGCGCCCGGGAATTACACTTCGCCATATTCAGTTCACTAATGGGTCCAACAAAGTAGTCGACGATCAGGGGGTGACTCTGCTTCTGTCCCTCGGGAACAGAACCACCTCTCTCACGTTGCCTGCCCCGGTTAGCACCATCAATAGCCTAGCAACTCCGAGCCCCCATCCAGCATGGGGCGGCGCCCCGTATCGAAATCCGTCGGTGTAGAAAGTGAAATCTGCTGGGTCCAGACCAACGTCCCTGAGATTCTGCTCCAAGACCTCAACCCTGTGCTCCCTGGCGCCTCCGCTGGTCATCTCGTCCCGACCGAAGTTAAGATCGAACCCACGACTCAGCTGACCTCCCTCGGCGCCATCCTCTCCTTGCTTGTGATGAATGTAGAATGGCTTCATCGACATGGGCCATCGAGGGATAAAGTGGAAGCCTGGGTACTGGGATGCGATAATGTCACAGTGGTGACTCTCAATGTCGTCCCCCCACTGGATTTCTCCTCCGCCTGACTTCACTATCTCGATGGCCTCGCAATATGGGATGCGCGGGAACGGCATCTCAGGCGCCTCGACGGTTACCGGCCCCTTCCCTTGGGATTCTCTGTACTCGTTAACCACCCCTATCAAAGACATGTCGTTATTTGCAACCTCGCTCCAGATGTGATGGATCATCCTTTCTTGCACGCCCATAACATCCTCGTCGTCCATCCATGCCCCTTCTATGTCGAATGAGACGAACTCGTTCAGATGCCTGTATGTGTCGTGCTTCTCGGCCCGGAATGCCGGACCGATCTCGAATACCCTCTCCAATCCCCCGAGAACCGCGAGTTGCTTGTACAGCTGAGGGCTCTGTGAAAGGTACGCATCCGTCTCGAAGTACTTCATGGGGAACAGATTTGTGCCCCCTTCCGCGGCTGCAGCGATTATCTTCGGCGAGTTGATTTCCTGGAATCCTTCTGCGATCAAGTGCTCCCTGCCGTACTGGAGGACCTTGCTCCTTAGTTGGAACATTGCATTTACATGCGCCCTCCTTAGATCCAGATGCCTGTTGTCCAGTCTCACGTCGAGTCCCACGTTCACCTCGTCAGTTACTCCAACAGGAAGTGGAGTCTCAGCCTCGGCCAATATTGCCCCAGAACCAACACTAACCTCGAACTCAGCAGGGGGGGAAGGCTCTCCCTCCGCAACCTTAGGAGGGCGTTTCTTGGCAACCACTCCGGTTACCTGGATTGTCGACTCCCTGGTTGCAGACTGGATTGCCTCGAATAACCCCTCTTCCATGTTGTCTCTCTTGAGGAATGCTTGGATTCGTCCAGTTCCATCCCTGAGCATAAGGAAGCAAATTGCACCCCTGCCCCTGACCGTCTCAGCATAACCCGCAATTGTGACCTCTGAACCGACCAAGGACTCCCCGTCCCCGACAACCTGGCCGATGGTATGTGTCCGGTAAGATGTCGGCTTCCAGTTTGAACTGTCTCTCACGAGGCCACGTGACGGTAAGTGCCTTTGAAAGGTTTTGAGTGAAACTCATTCTTCTTCGGCAGCAATCTTGGCTGAAATCAGTAGGAAAGCAGTGTGCCCCATAGGCTGGTTTCCGGGCCTAACTCCCCCTTTGCTCGCCTTGGTCCACCTTCTCTCGACCATCTCCCCGCTCCATTCTACGATAAGCCCCAGCCTCTCAACTTCATCCCATGACTTCTCCAACTGGGACGTAGTCGGGCAGTAGCAGGCCAGACGGCCTCCAATTCGAAGCAGCGGAACAATCTCAGACAGAACTGTCCAAGGCTCAGCCATGTCGATAATTACTGCATCTAGTGAGTCGCAGATCTCGGATGCCTGACTTCCTACGTCAGCTAGGTCAGCTTCGATTAGGCGCCAGTCGGGGAATTCTGGGAGGACCTGCTCCAGCCTCTTCATGTTCGAAGAGCCTACCTCCGCATGCTCAATTCGATTCTCAACAGATATCAGAGTTCCAGAGCCACCTAGGACACTAGCTAGGTGCATCGCAAGCCCACCAGAACCATGCCCTCCCTCGAGAACCTTGGAGCCCACTCCGATGCCCATCCATGAAACCAGAAAACCAGCGTCCTTAGCGCCGATTACCTGGGCTCTTCGTGACATGTTCCTCCTGGCTTCGGGTAGCCTGGGATTTACTATCGATAGTGACTTCTGCCCTACTGTGATTCTATCCCCTATCGAATACCCTTCCAGAATCTTCTCGGCATCGAACCTACCAAGTCCCTTCACCTTCACTTCTCCAGGAACTCTGTGGACAAGGTATGCCCTGCCATCGTCCTCCCTCAGTGCAACCCATTCGCCGATGCTCTCGCCCCATTTGGACGGATTAAGGCGGACGTTTCAAGTCATTCAATAGACAACCAATATTTTCTCCCTATAGGGAGAGGAGAATGATTATACTGGCCACACCTTCTGAAAAATCGATGGCTTCGGTCGTAAGACTACTTCTCCAGCCCTCGTTCTGGGTATGCGCTCTACTTGCAGCCACACCTCTATCTTCTATGGTCGACGTTCCTGAGGTGGATGATTTCCAGAGGGTCGAACTTGAGCAGGAGGCTGTACCATGGTATGCCTCTAGTCCCGGACACAGCGTTTTCGGAGAGTACGTCGGAGCGCATTGGTGTGGGCCCTGCATGAGCAGTGCCTCCCCATCTCTCGATAATCTGAAGACTTCAAACCCGGAGGATTTCACTTTCGTTTCATTCTTCGAGTCTAGTAGCGGAGGCTGGCCTAGTGATGGCCCCGTCAACCGGCAGACACACATAATGCAAGCATCATCCGGATACCCCACATTCTCATTCGCAGACCAGCAATCGGGATCATGCTACAAGGTCGGTGCAGGAGGCACAAACTACTACGACAGTGACTTCTCAAATGGAGGTTGCATGAGCTCATCCACAGACGATTTCCAGCTAGAACTCTCGATGTCCCTCAACTCAAGTTCCGATGAGGTCTCAATCACTTTGGAGGCAATATACGTAGGTCCAGACTCTTCGGCCGACGTCTTCGTCTATGGCGCGGTGACCGAGAAGGTCGGCGCCGACTCCTACGACAATGGAGTCAAGCCTCATCACAACTGGAGGGGGTGGCTCTTGAATGGAGACGACTCCGGATTCCAAGAATTGACATTAACGCAGGGGACGTGGGAGGAACACACATGGGTCGTCCCTCTTAGTCTGGTTCGGGCGGGAGGGGGAAACACCCAGTGGGAGAATTTCTGGCCTGTGTTCGCCCTGATGGACGGGCCCCATACTTCCTACAACGAGTTCCTGGTAGCAATCGACCCAGATATGGGGCCATTGATTGACGTGGGAATCTTGGAGTTCGAGGTGGAGAACACAAACCAGATGGCCGGATTCGTATCTGGTGACACTCTGCAGATCTCAGCAAGGGTCTCTAACAACGGGGTCGAGCCATATGAAGAGGGTGGCGAACTTGGAATCTACATCATCAGCGGCTCGGATGAAGTCTACCTCGGGGGGCGGACAATTGGGACGATAGGAGTCGCAGGATCCTTCCTCCACCAGTTCGATTTCGATACCACTGAAATAGAGACAATCCCCTCAGGGGTGTCCACATTCAGGGCAAAACTGTTCGACATGGGAAGCGATCGCAACTCATCCAACGACTATGTCGACGAAATTGCATTGCACGACATGCCTCCAATCCCTTCCCAACCATCAGCGATCGGATCAACAACATTCGAAAGAGGGGACATGGTTCAGTTTGAGTCGTCCGCCCTGCCCAATGACTTGGTTGACGACATGTCATCAATGACTCCGCAGATGGAGTACTCAAGGTCAGGAGAAAACGCTTGGGAATCCTCTTGGTTATCTGATCCTGTCATGGAGGGTTCAGGTGCAAATATGGTTTACGTCCATACTATTCAGACCCCGCCAAACGCTCAATCTGGCAAGTATGACACTAGGGTGATGTGGGAGGATGCCGCAGGCCAGCAGAGCGACTGGCTCGTCACAAGCGAGGCATTTGAGCTAAGCAATGCACTCCCGAGGGTCCTGAGCAGCAACGATGCCGGCTTCGTCGGCACGCCCACAGTGAAGATTGGCTCCACAGAGACGATTTCCCTGGTAGGCTTGGTCAGAGATGCCGAGACCCCCCTCTCCATGCTTTCTATCACCAGCTCAGACCCCGAGTTCAAGGGTTGGAACTCAGCCACATCAGAGATCACAGTTCTCTTCGAATCAATTCTGGACGACTCGATGGGCAACCCTATCCCTCAGGGCATCTTGATATCCATCGACGATGGGGAGGACACAAACAACGGACTCCTACTGTTCAATGTTATCGAGAACGGGGCCCCAAGATGGTCCCCCATACCCACGCAGGCAGTCTTCGAAGGCGGTTCTGCCAGTACGATTCTAACTGGATTCCTTTCAGACTCGGATGAAAACGGCGATCCAGTCTCTCCTTCCGAACTATCCTTGTCCATAGTTTCGAACAGCAACGAAGACCTGATTCACGTTTCGATTACGGATCAAACTATCACTGCCATCACGGCAAACGAAGACTACAACGGAGTCGCAGAGGTAGTGGTGATGGCTGATGACGGGACCAAGTCCTCCCAGACCTCCATCGTCTTCTTCGTGATCAACGTCAACGACGCCCCAGAGATAGACATCTCCAGCCTGGAAGGACTAACCATGAAGTCCGGAGAGTCGGCATCCGTAGGAATCCTCCCACTGATGTCGGACGTCGATGACCCGAATGAGGAAATCTGGGTCGACGTCGATACCTCAGTCCCCGGCTCAGTCCAATTCGACCACATCAACGGGGTCCTCAACATGATGTGGGAAGAGCCAGGGGAGCACAACGTCAAACTAACCTTGATCGACAGCCACGGGGATTGGAGCGCATCACAGTTCATCGTAACAATCCTCGACGCAAAGCCACTAACCTGGCAAACAGACTTCGACCAAGGTGATCTCGAGATCCACCTCGAGGACTTCGTAATCGGATCCAACCCCACGGTGACCATCGCTTATGATGGGGACATAGAAATGGTCGATTCAGAGGTCCGATGGTCTATTTGCAACGGAATAGTCGGAATCTGCCATTCGGCGGGCTTATCCGACGACCTTGGCCCATTCCTTGTGGCATCTTCTGATGGGCACGGTCTCTCAATAGGGGACTACCTGACCCTTTCTGTGAATGCATTAGGTGCCGATGGATGGGAAATGACGACCCCAGAGCACATTGACATCATAGTCCCAACTACGAATGATCCCGAGCCCACTATTCCGGATGTTGAGGATGACGATGGAACAGATGCGGACCAGCAGTCCGGCGGAGGAGACTCGGGCCTTTCGCCAATGGAAATCTTCGTGGGGATCCTCATCCTGATGGTCTTCATCGGCGGTGGGACAATGGCCGGACTTTACTTCTCGGGAGCAATTGGAGGGAGCCGGGAGGGAGAATCCAAACCCCCCTATTCGCCACCTCAACAAATTAGCCAACCCCAGCAGGAAGAGATAGTTGACTTTGAGAGCCAGGAAGAAATCCACCCCCCTCTGCCTGAGGGGGGCCTCCCTTCTGGCTGGACAATGGAGCAATGGAAGTACTATGGTGAGCAGTACCTCGAGAGGCAGAACTAGGGAAGAATGACCCCAAACCTCGCAGACGCACCTTCAAGAAGGTGCTACTAGCAGGAAAGCCCCCGAGGGATAGCCATGACGGAACAGGAACAGCCGGACGCCGAAGTCAAGAGTCCCGAAAAGGATCCACTCGACTCTTGGGAAGAAGGCGCCGCTTTCGGCGTCTCCGATGACTCTGACCCAATATGCGAAACTCCAGTGGAGGAGTGGATAGAAGGATTGGACATCGAGTCCACGGAGCAGGTCCCAATACCCCCAAAACTAGTCGACCAGGTGATTGGCCAGGAAGCAGCTTCGATAGTCGTCAGGAAGGCCTCCGAACAGAGACGCCACATGATCATGGTCGGAGAACCGGGAACCGGCAAGTCCATGCTCGCTCGCTCGATGACAGAGTTCCTCCCTCCCGAGCAACTAGAGGACATTTTAGTCTACAGAAACCACGAGGACGAGAACGAGCCGAAGGTTCGCACGGTTCCAGCAGGAAGGGGCTCCAGACTAATCGCCGAGCGCAGGGCCCATGTGCGACAGCAGAGAGAAAGAACCAACAGAACCCTACTTTTCATCGCTCTAGTCGTCGGTGCAGCCCTCCTCCTAGCGACCATCTCGTCCGGTGAGATCCTCACATTCATCTTCGGCTCTTTCATATTGGTGTTCGGCTACTTCTTCCTGAGAACCAGGCTCACCGCAGGTGATGAGTCCAACATCCCAAAGCTACTGATTAAGCATGAGAGGAGCGACGAGCCACCATTCATAGACGCAACCGGGACCCTCGCAGGGGCTCTTTTGGGGGATGTAAGGCACGACCCGTTCCAGTCCGGTGCCGATCTAGCAACCCCTGCTCACGAGAGGGTAGAACCCGGGGCGGTCCACAGGGCCAACAAGGGCGTACTCTACATTGATGAGATCAGGATGCTTAGGATGGAGGAGCAGCAGGCGCTTCTAGTGGCAATGCAGGAGAGGGAGCTTTCCATCAGCGGGCGCTCGGAGAGGTCCTCGGGCGCCCTGACGAAGTCAGAACCCGTCCCGACCGACTTCATATTGGTCGCAGCCGGGAACCTAGATAGCATCCAGAACATGCACCCGGCACTGAGGAGCAGGATTAGGGGTTACGGATACGAAGTTTACGTCAATACCGATATGAAGGACACGGAGAGGAACAGACGCAGACTGATTCGATTCATCGCACAGGAGGTCGGAAACGAGATGGCTAAGAACACCGGGAAGTCAATCCCTCACTTCGACAAGCAAGCCATATCTCTAGTCCTCAAGGAGGCACAGAGGAGAAGCGGGAGGAGGGGCAAACTTTCACTCAGGCTTCGTGAACTCGGAGGACTTGTCCGAATCGCCGGTGACTTGGCTGCCGAGGAATCCTCTCCACTCACTCATTCAAAGCACGTCGTTAGGGCTAGGGCAATCGCAAAGCCGCTGGAGCAGCAAGTGGCAGATAGATACCTGGAGAGGCAGTCGGAGTACGCCATGCTCGTTAACGAGGGAACAAGGATTGGCAGGGTGAACGGTCTAGCCGTACTGGGGGCCGACACCGGACTGTCAGACTACTCGGGAGTGGTCCTCCCAGTCGAGGCCATGGTCACCCCAACCCAGGGGAGGTCGGGGCAGGTAATCGCTACAGGGGGTCTCTCGGACCTAGCAAAGGAGAGCGTGACAAACATCAGCGCTGTGGTGAAGAAACTAACCGGCAAGGACATCAGGGATTTCGACCTCCACGTGCAGTTCCCGGGGACACACAATGTGGACGGAGATAGCGCATCCATCACGATGGCAACGGCAATCATCAGTGCCTTCGAGGGGGTGCCGATAGACCAGAACCTAGCAATGACCGGGTCTCTGACCGTTCGCGGCGAGGTTCTGCCCATAGGTGGAGTATCCGCCAAGATCGAGGCAGCGGCGAAGTCAGGGATCAAGCGAGTCATCATCCCTAGGTCGAACATGAACGACGTCCTGATCGACGAGAAGTACGAGTCGCAAGTAGAGATTCTAGCCGTGGACTCGCTTGACGAGGTTCTCGAGCACGCATTGGTCGGCAAGGAAGAGAAGGTGAGCTTGGTCGAGAGGCTGGCCCAGGTTATCGACACCATCTCCACTGGAACGGACAAGCAGCCTTCCGCATGACCACTAACAAATTCTTGAAGTGCCACTCCTCGCAGCGGTGGCGGTAGCAATGCCTTCCAGACAACGCTCTCCAATGGGAATCCTGTTCCTAGTCGTACTGGTGGACATGCTCGGCCTAACCCTAGTCATTCCCTTCCTGACATATTTCGTCCAGGATCTGGCCTCGGCAGAGGGGATAGTGGACACCGGCTCTCGCGACTTCTGGGTGGGGATTGTGATTGCAACATACTCTCTGGCCCAGTTCATCTCGACCCCCATACTAGGGGCTATCTCGGATCGCATGGGAAGGCGCCCAGTACTGATGTTCGGCCTCGCTGCCAACTCGGTCTTCTTCATCGTCTTCGGTTTGTCTGGAAGCCTAGCCATGGCTGTCATCGCCCGCTTCCTAGCCGGTGCTGGGAACGGCAATATCGCAGTTGCCAAGGCATACATCGGGGATATCAGCGAGGATGAAGAGGTGGCAGCGAGGATGGGGATGCTGGGTGCGGCATTCGGGCTTGGGTTCATGATTGGCCCTTTCATCGGAGGGGTCCTCTCAGATCCAGCGACAGGATTCGGTGGACCGTTCGACAGCCAGTTCTGGATTGACTATCCATACCTACTCCCGTGCATCTTCTCTAGTGCCATGTCCGCAATCGCCCTCTTCCTCGCCCTCTTCAAGCTCCCGGAGAGCCTTCCTCCAGAGTCTCGATCAGAGTCTGAGAAGTCACCGATAAAACATCTAGGGGAGACTTTCTCCAGGATCACCTCGGTGATGGGTATGCCGACCATCTCCTCGCTTGTCAATGTGAACTTCCTGTTCTTGGTAGGATTCACCATGATGCATGGGACTTTCATCCTCTTCACGTCGATGGACCCCGATAGCGGTGGTCTCGGCTGGAGCGAGAGAGATAACGGATGGGCATTCGCATTCGTCGGCCTGCTGGGAGTGATCGTCCAAGGAGGCCTGATAAGGCCCCTTACGAAGAGGTTCAGCCTCAGGGGCATGATGATAGTAGGGACCGCCCTCACTGGCCTAGGCATATCGAGCATCCCCTACGCGTCGTCCGAGGTCGCCTGGTTGATTTTCGCCTCCTGTGCGGGCTTCGCGATAGGTAACGGAGTCTTCATGCCCACGCAGAGCTCTCTTCTCACGTTTGCTACAAAGGATGGAGGGTACGAGTTGGGGACCATTATGGGGGCGCAGGAGGGCCTGGGGGCGCTGGCTCGCATCATAGGCCCTTTCCTCTCGGCAGTCATCTGGTCATCCACTGTGGAGGGAACGGGACTCTGGTCTTACCACACTTGCTTCAGGGTCTCCGGACTCTTCTTCCTAGCAGCACTTTTACTCCAACTACTGTTACGGGCTCCCGGGGGGGGAAAGGCCCCATCAGGAGGTGACTAATTTGTCCATACCTGCAGTCGTTGCACATGGTGGTGCAGGAGCGGGCCCAGAGAGGCTTGCAAAAGTCGAGAGAGCGGTGGCAATAGCCGCGGGGATACTCGAGTCCGGTGGAACCGCCGTGGAAGCAGCAGTTGAGGCATGCGTGGTCATGGAGGACGACCCGGCGTTCAACGCCGGAACCGGGTCGGTCTTCAGGACCGACGGCACAGTCCTCCTGGATGCCTCGATACAGGTCTCGGACGGGAGGATGGGTTTCGTCATCGCAATGGAGGATACCCCCAACCCGATCAGAGTCGCTGCCGACCTTCTAGACGAGCAGATAAATGGCCTCACAGGGGAGGGAGCAAGGGCTTGGGCTGATGCAAAGGGCTTCTCCAAGGCCCCTGTGGAGGGAAGGCCTCCGTTCAAGCAGGCCACAGACACCGTCGGGGTGATCGCCAGGGACCGTTCCGGGTCCATCGCTTGCGCGACGAGCACTGGCGGATGCAGCGACAGGCCACCTGGCAGGGTCGGGGACGTCCCCCTGCCGGGATGCGGATTCTGGGTCCAAGAAGGGGTCGGCGTGGGTGCAACAGGAATCGGCGAGGCGATTACCAGGGGGATGCTCAGCTTCAGGGTCGCAGAGAGTATCCTAGGAGGGAAAGACCTCGAGGAATCGATGCTTTGGGCTCTGGATGAGTGCTTGGAGGATGGTGCCGAGGTGGGGATGATAGCACTCGGGTCGGAGGGCACAGGGCATGGCTTGGCCAACAGTGAGAACATGCCATGGTCATCGTGGATTGCAAGGAAGTGAAGCACCTCACTTGGGATGCGCTTAAGGAGGGGCCTACGTTGGAAGACTCGGAGATGGGACCTTGTCAGATATCGATACTCGCATCAAGCAGATTGCGCAGGTCCTCGGGCAACTAGAAGACAATCAGGTGCCTCGCAATATCAGGTCGGCCTCGAAGGACGCTGTGGACAAGTGGCTTCTCAACGCAGGTAAGGACATGGACGTGAGGCTCGGAATGACTGCATCGATACTGGACGAGATATTCAACGACCCCAACCTGCCGGGTCACTACGGCCCTCTATGCCTACAGATACAGGCTGCTCTTGAGGAGATGCTGAACGAAGTCAGCCGCTCCTGAGAATTGAAGAGCCGGACCCCCTCAGTCAAACTGTTAGACATGGCCCAATGGACCAACTTATCCTACGCAAACGTCGCCACGACATCGCCGGCGGCCCACCGCGTTTCCTCTGAATGGGCTGATTCGCTGGCCAGAGGAGGGGCCGCAGAGTTCGACGGCGAGGCGGAGAAGGACGGCATGATTCCCCTCAGGGAGGCAGCTTCGAAACTCCTCTCGTGCGAGATTGAAGATGTATGCGTCGGATCCAGCGCGACCGAGCTCCTCTGCTCGCTCGCATGGGCGATTTCGCCTCCAGAGGGGTCAAATGTGGTCTCCAGTAGGGCCGCCTTCCCCTCCACCGTATACCCATGGGCGAGGGTCTGCGAGTCCAGTGGTGCGGAGATCAGACTCGCCGAACACGACTCCTCTCTGTACACGGACCCAAATGACATCCTGTCGCTGATCGACGAGCAGACCTCGGTCGTAACTGTCTCGCACGTCGAGTTCTCCAACGGCCAGAGGTACGACATCGAGAAACTCTCCGAAGCTGCCCACTCCGTGGGGGCGCTACTCGTCGTCGATGCCACCCAGTCGATGGGGATGGTCCCTATCGACGCGTACTCCACCAATGCAGACGCCATCGTCTCCTCCGGGTACAAGTGGCTGAGGGGTACTTACGGTGCGGCCGTTGGTTACATCTCTCCCTCCGTGGTTAGAGGCCTCAATCCCGGTCTGATGGGATTTAGGAGCAACGCCGATCTGTGGGACCTGCGAGCAGACAGGCTCGTTCTCCCAGGGGACGCGAGCAGATTCGAGTACACCACCATACACTTCGGGGCCGCTCTCGGGCTCGCGGTCGCCATCGAAGAACTGGTCGGGATCGGAATGGATGAGGTCTGGAGACATGACCTGGAACTAGTCGACTCACTGGTGAGGGGGGTCAGCGACATGGGGGTCGAGATTGTCTCTCCTATGACAGAGGAGGAGAGGAGCGCCATCGTCAGCCTGCGGCTTCCCGATGGCACCAGCAGCGAGGCAGTCGCAGACTGCCTGCAATCGGACTACTCAATCCTAGTTACCAGCAGGTCGGGACTGCTTCGCGTATCCCCACACATCGACAACAACCATGAGGAGATCGGGTCACTGGTGTCTGCATTGGGCGAAATACTGTCATAGATAAGGGTGGATTATGGCACCTGCGATTACGAACATCACAACGGCAATTCCCCTGTCGATGACCTTCCAGGCCCCCGGACTGTTCAGAACCCCGGACAGCCTCTTGGCCCCGTAACCAAGAGAGAAGAAGAAGACGAATGAGGCCAAAGCCGCACCGACTCCGAAGGAAAGCCTCTCGTCACCAACGAATCCAGTAGATGCACCCCCTATCAGAAGGAGGGTATCGAAGTAGACGTGCGGGTTCAGGAAAGTAATCGCCAGAAGTGCCGCCATGGTGGCCGACAAACCCCCCTCCGCATCCCCATCGATATCAATCGCCTCTGGGCTCATCGATGACTTGACTCTCAGGACCCCATACCCAGTCAGGAAGGCCGCTGCTCCCATAGCAATCAACGGCTCCGCGCCCTCTATGCTGGAGACCAATGCACCCACTCCCAGAATTCCCGCGGCAATCAAGCTGACATCAGCCAATGAGCAAGCCAGGCATGTCGCAAAAACATGAGACCTCTTCAGCCCCTGTCTCATGACGAACGCATTTTGGGGCCCTATTGCCAGTATTAGTCCCAAACTGAGAGCGAAACCTTCGAGTCCAGCAGAACCGAGTCCCATGCTCACGTCGACCTGCGTTCTGCAGCCTTCTTCCTTAGTCTGTTGTAACCGCACTTCCTGCATGATCGGGGGGGCTTGACTCCACCGTGAGCGCGGTGTGTTGCCGAGCAGTTCATGCAGATCCACTTGATCAGGAGCCTCGCTTCCGCCTCAGGATGCCTCTGTGCCATGTTGTCGCGCGACCTGCCCGGCCTTCATAATCGCTTCCCACGCTTCCCGGGTCTCACGTCTTCCCTCCAAAGCATTCAAACACCTCTGGCTGCGTTACTAGTCACGTGCCAGCCAGCGTAGTGCTCGGTGCCCAATGGGGGGACGAGGGTAAGGGCAAGGCCATAGACCAGCTCGCACCCAATTCTCAGTGGGCTGTTCGATTCCAAGGAGGCAATAACGCAGGCCACACAATAGTTGCAGGAGGGACCACTCTCAAGATGCACCTCCTTCCCTCGGGAATCACCTCCAGGGAATGTAAACTGGTGCTCGGTTGCGGGATGGTGGTAGACCCTTGGGTCTTGGACAGGGAGCTCAGGGAGTGGGCAGAACTCACCGGGGAGCAACCAGAGGGAGAGAGGCTCTTCATCAGCGAGAGGGCGGCTGTCATCCTCCCTTTCCACAGGCTATACGACTCGGCCGACAAGGTCGTCGGAACTACCGGCAGGGGCATCGGGCCGGCTTACAGGGACAGGACGGAGAGGGTCGGCCTCAGATTCGTGGATGTCAGACTAATGCTGGGTCGAGACTTGGAGATAGCCGAAATGGCAAGGAGGATGAACGACCAACTCGCCACAGTCGGGGTCGATGATCGAATCGATCCCGAGCAACTCGGCTCCGAACTGAACTGGATCCACGAGAGGTTCTCAAACGCCATCCGTGCGACCGGCCCCATGCTCGACGCTTCCCTTGCCAAGGGGGAGCAAGTCCTACTGGAGGGGGCCCAGGGGGCAATGCTGGACATCGACCAGGGAACATACCCATTCGTAACTTCCTCGATCACTTGCAGGGCCAATGCGACGCACGGTGCGGGCATACATCCGGGTCACATCGAACAGTGCTATGGCATCACCAAGGCATATACCACACGCGTGGGGAACGGGCCGTTCCCGACCGAACTCTCCCTCGAAGAGGGTCCAGGCAAGCAGATGTCCGTCGTCGGGCACGAGTTCGGGACCACCACGGGCCGCCCTCGTAGGACGGGCTGGCTCGACGCAGTGGCATTGAACGAGAGCCAGAGGCTCAATGGCTATACGGGCCTTGTGGTGACCAAGCTGGATGTCCTGGGGGGTCTGGACGAGTTGAAGATATGCACCTCGTACGAACTAGACGGCCAGGTGATTTCGCACCTGCCATCCTCCTCCGAGGAACTAAGCAGGTGCAAACCAGTCTACGAGTCCCATCCGGGCTTCCAGGCCATGGAGGAGGAAGAGTGGATCCAGATCGCCGAGGAATCGAGGAACGGCGGGGGGATTGACTCGCTACCGAGCTCGATCAGGGCATACCTAACCCGGATAGAGGAGATATCGGGGGTCCCAGTGGTCAGCGTCGGCGTCGGCCCGGACCGACTGGCCTCCATCGCCAGCTCCGGAGGCCCCTTCGACATCGAGTTGTCCGAAGCAACCTTCTAATCGGCCCCCATTGCCGCAGTCCCAATGGGATTCAAGTCCAGGGCGAATAAGAGGAGGCTCGCCTCGTCAGGCGGGAAGGACGGATCCGCCAAGGAGGAAAGGCCGGAGTTCGTCGGAGATGTCCCCTGCGACGTCAAGGGGTGCGGCAACTGGGCGGACAAGAAGGCGGGCGGCAGGAAGATGGCTTACGACAGGGCCGTAGATGTATGGGGGTCCTCCGGCATCTCCCGGAAGGTACGCAAGATTTCCCTCTGCAAGCCCTGCTACAGGAAATGGAAGAAGGAGAACAAGGGCCAGCCAAAGGAGTGGGAGTAGGCCAGATTCCCTCTGCGAAACTATGTTAGACAATTCGTCTTCCACTCGACACATGAGCCAACCAGTGAACGAGCCCATCATGGGATATGCTCCGGGAAGCCCCGAGAGGACCGAACTGAAGAACGAGATGGACAGGCAACTGTCCGAAGTCATAGAGATCCCCTGTGTGATCAACGGGGAACTCGTCTTCACCGGAAACACGGTCACCCAGGTCGTCCCCCACGACCATGGCCACGTACTCGCAAACGTCCACCTAGCAGGCAAGGCAGAGATGGATGCAGCGTGCGAAGCAGCAGTTAGCGCCCAGGATGAATGGATAGCTCTCGGACTCGAGAGGAGGTGCGAGGTGTTCGAGAGGTGCGCTGACCTGCTTGCAGGGGAATGGAGGATGCGAGTGAACGCCTCGACAATGCTGAACCAGTCTAAGACCGCGTTCCAGGCCGAGATAGACTCGGCCTGCGAACTGATCGACTTCTGGAGGTTCAACTGCCACTACGCCCGTGGCTTCCATGACGATCTGCAGCCGCTGGTCTCCCCCCCTGGGGTCGAGAACTCCACGGAGATCCGTCCGCTCGAGGGCTTCGTACTCTCAATCACCCCGTTCAACTTCACAAGCATAGCAGCCAACCTGCCCAGCGCACCTGCCATAGTCGGATGCACATCCGTGTGGAAGCCGAGCCGGAACTCGTACCACTCGAACTACGTGCTAATGCAACTAATGATGGCCGCTGGCCTCCCCCCAGGGGTGATCAACTTCCTCCCGGGCTCGGGAGCGGAGATCACCGAGTCAGCCCTGTCCAACCCCGACTTCGCAGGGCTCCACTTCACCGGTTCCACCTCGACCTTCCAGGGGCTCTGGCAGGAGATATCCAAGGCCCTGCCGGGGCTCAGGTCCTACCCGCGGATAGTCGGAGAGACCGGGGGCAAGGACTTCGTAGTGGCCCATCCGGACTGCGACCACCGCGGGCTCCTCGTCGCCCTCCTAAGGGGCTCATTCGAGTACCAGGGGCAGAAGTGCAGTGCAGCCAGCAGGGCCTACATCCCCGCTTCCGTCTGGGAGTCGATAGGGGACGACCTGTGCTCCGAGGTTGCCAAGATCAAGATGGGCGACGCACGAGACTTCTCCAACTTCATGACCGCGGTCATAGACCAGAGGGCATTCGACAAGATATCCGGCTACATCGAGAGAGCAAAGGCAGACGACTCTTGCGAGGTGGTCGTCGGAGGCGGCTCCGACGACTCAACAGGCTGGTTCATCGAGCCTACCGTCATAGTCTCCAGCAACCCCGTCTCCGAGACGATGTGCGAGGAGATCTTCGGTCCCGTCCTCACCGTTTACGTGTACGAAGACGATGACTTCGAGGGAGCGCTTGAGATGTGCGACAAAGGATCACCATACGCCCTCACCGGCTCAATCTTCGCGAACAACGAGGATGACGTTCAGAGGGCCTTCAAAGCCCTCCGATTCGCGGCAGGGAACTTCTACATCAACGACAAGCCGACGGGGGCGGTCGTGGCCCAGCAGCCATTCGGAGGCGCCCGGGCCAGCGGCACCAACGACAAGGCAGGCGGACCCCTGAACCTCCTCCGATGGGTCAGCCCGAGATCGGTCAAGCGCACTATAGAGATACCACAGGAATGGGACTACCCATTCATGCAGCCAGAGTGACGCTCGGCAGATTCAACTATCCTCCCCCGCTGCCACTGACACTGGGGAGCGAGAGCTGAGAGGTCGCCTAGAGCGACGACCCAAGAACCTGATCTGGGTAATTCCAGCGGAGGGAGAGAAATGGAAACAAACACCGCATACGTACTGACCGCCTGCATACTAGCCGCCTTTGGATACATAGGGATCCAAGCCTCCAACAGGGAAACCGACGACGACTCCTACCTGTCATCCAGAGGGACCCAGGACTGGCTTGGCATCGGCCTGAGCCTATTCGCCTCCGGGATGGGG
>Ga0209404_10000741_pt1 | contig 24914 bp, 19 predicted proteins | sample TroAtlMetagenome_2_FD_187447 | JGI IMG/M metagenome (GOLD analysis project Ga0209404, IMG submission 187447) | Marine eukaryotic phytoplankton communities from Atlantic Ocean - Tropical Atlantic ANT8 Metagenome (SPAdes) (version 2) | ecosystem: Environmental > Aquatic > Marine > Oceanic...
CATTTGCGAACCGACCACCGGATGGAAGTTGTTACGAGTTCCTGCCCGAGGAGCACGACGGTGTCAAGTCACCGCACCAGCCGCGGCCGACCTTGTACCCGTCGTGGCGGGAACGGCGAGAAGATTGTACCTATGGAGAACCGACGGAATACACGGGCTTACCGGAGGGCGTCCAGGAGAACAACGTGCCCGTCGCGGTCGCTCAGTTCGACGCGTTTTCGGGCCACTTGTACCTGGGAGATGAACTTGGTAATGTGAGGTGTTTTGACCTGTCACTAGTTATAAGATTGTTACAGGACGGCATCCCTGACGCGAAATACGGTGTCAAGACGTCGAAGCAAGCACCTTTGTATAAAGAGGCCCACACCGATCTCGGCGAGAACTGGAACCGCGAGTCCACGTCGGGCTTCTACGAGCCGGTGTTTGCGGCGGATAAAATCGACGAGCCCTGGAGTGCTGTTGAGGAGATTCTGGGGGAGGCGTGGCGCTCGGAGTTCCCAGAAGAAACGTCGAACGAAGAGGCCATCTGTGCCCCTTCAGCGTTGCAGAACTACCACGTCCTCGCGCCGGAGAACATCCGGGCCTACGAAGTTAAATATAGGAGAGCTTCCGCTGATGATTCTCCTAGAAATTGGCAGCTCGAGGACATACTGCGGAGCGAGCGACGTTCAGTGGGTGGCACGGACTTTCTGCAAGGGCCCGCCGGCGCGGCGCCGCTATTGCCATCGGAGCTCGCTAGATTCTGCTGGTCCGTGGAGTACGCGCACGAAGATGCTGTCTTGGCGCTCGTGTGCGCCCGTGATCCGGCCTGTGTTTTGACGTCTGGATTGGACAGGTGTGTGAGGATGTGGTCTCATTCGGGTTCATTTAAAGGAGTCCTCCTCCAAGGCTACACGCCAGGCATGCGGTCGCCCTTCTGGTCGTTGGAGGTCGATGTAGCTGCGAGAGAAGCGCGCGACGACGCCGAGGCCAAGCGCGTCGCGGCGGACTTGATGGGCGACAGCGACTCGTCGCAAACGCCGATCGTCGTGGCGCAGCTCCAGGAAGCTAGGGCGTTGGATGAACAAATCCAGGAGCCGGAGCTGTCTCCCAGGTTAGCGGCGGTACGCGGGGCTTTGTCGGAGATCCAGGCCATGGGCACGGTTGATGTCGACGACCCTATCCTGTCGCCGCCGGGGTCGCCGGCGTCGTCGAGGAGAGCACTGACGCCGAAGGCGTCCGTGTTTACTTCTGCCTCAACGGGACTCTTCGAGGGGTCGAGCATGCTCGACTCGAAGCCGATGACGGCGGCGTCGCACGTCTCCGTCGCTTCGAGACCGAAGTCGAGTTTCGACTCGATCACGGCGAACTTGAAGAAGCTGCCGCCCGAGGCGCAGTCGGCGCTGGACGAGCTGACGCAGGCGCTGCACCTCTAAGATTCGTGATAGTACTCCCTGACTTAGACTTTCCGGGGCGGGTGTTTCAGGCTAGCGGACAAGCACGCATGCAATTGCTTTTTTAGTAAACCTGAATTGTTTTTTGATACCATACTTCGGGTCGATAGCCACGTTTTCTCTCGCTCTTGCGCTACGCCGGCGCCGTCGCCTCATAATTAATCAAATATGGACCGATTGCCTGCCGAGATGGTCAAAATAATTGCGGCGCACGCCGGTTTTTTCGACCGCGCCAAGATCACTGTATGCAACAAACAGCTCTCTCAAGCGTGCGCGACCGTGAAGAGCGACGTCCTCGTCGTGGTGCAGATGGGCGGCGCCGAGACGTACGCGGGCGACGGCGCGTTATGGCGGCGCTGCGCCGACGCGCCCTCCGTGTGCTACGACGTGTGGTCGGCGTTCACGACGCTCCCGCCGGCGCTGTGTCGGCAGGGCGGATGTGGAGCGCCGTTTCGCCAGCAACACACGGTGTTTCGGGACCATCGTATTTTAGTTATTGGTACGGAGGACGACTGGGACGTGCGCATCCTTGACGTTCGTACAAAGGTCTGGTCCACCATCGATGCCACAACCAGCCCGCACTGGCGGGTTAGAAATTTTATGTCGGATGATGATATCGTGGCAAGGTCACGCATGTGCCTGGGCACTGAGTTTACGAGGGGTGGGCCCGAGACGAGGCTCGGCCCGGGGTACATGCATGCGATCAACTACCGCGGAGACATCGCTGTATTTGACCCCGGATCTGACGACGACGAGGACATGGATAGACCGGGTGTTCACGTTCTGAGCGAAGACACGTGGCTCCCGACTGGAGGGCGCATGGGCTTCACGACGTCGCGCGACCTCCCGGAATGGGCGAAGAGCAAATATGAGGTTGACGAGGTGACAGTCGCCGCGCCACCGTCGTGGCTGGCGGCGATGCCTGATTGCCTTTCGATGCCTGACGGCGGCGACAGCCACGACTATATCGGCAGAATGAGCCTCGTCGTCTCCGAGCGGGCGTGTGTCGTCACGGCCTAGGCTTCATGGCGGCGACGCCTCCCGAGTAAGAAACTCCCCCTAGTCACAATGATTCTTACGCCGCATGCACCGCCGGCGTCAGCCGCTCGTCGACGTCGAAGACCACCACAAGGGCCATGTGGTCACTCGGAAAACGGTCGTTCGGCAGCCACGAGCCCCGGTTGGCGTCGATGGCCGCCCTGAACGCGCCCTCGAAGACGTCCTCGGGCATCGCCGCGAGCTTCTCGGCGTCCTCGATGTCCTCGGGCGCGATGTAGTGCTTGCGCTTGGCCGCCTCGCGGACGAACGTCGCGTCGTCGAAGAGGACGCGGCGCTGCCGGGCAACGCGCACTCGTCTTATGACGTCTTCATCATCCGACTCGTCTTCGTCGTTTTTGGGCGGCGGCGCGAATTGACGCAACCGCGGCACGGGTAAATAAGCGACGGGCCGCAGCACGTCTTTTGAGAGAAAAATGTAATCAACACAAGCCGTGCGGCGCTCGGCCGTCATCGTGTACGGCGGCTCGGAACCCGCCGCCTGGTTATAAGCCGAAAACAATCCTAAACGATTGTGTTCGGGCGGCTTGTTTATCACAGTTTCGGGCTCGTCGAGCGATATCCGCTCCTTGACGTGGGGCTGCGCCGCCGGCGTGAGGTACTTCGGGTCCATCTTGAAGGGCGGCGGCCGGTTGTGAGACATGCCTTCGGAAGCAGCTCTCTCAGGAGAGATCGCGAGGCGCTTGACACAGACTTGTGCCGAAGCGTTCGACACGTGCGTGGGCTCCGCTTCTACAGGGTGCGCGATCTTCCCTCCACAAATAGCGCAGTTACATAGTGCTCGCACCTGCTCGCAGGTCCGCGAGTAGGCTGGTGTGGCGAACCTCGCGTTGTGTCGCGGCGAGATGCCCGTCTTGGAGGAAAACGGGTGGTGCCTCTGGTCGTAATCGGCAAACTCCTGCGCTCTTACAGCCTCGTCCGTCGTCGCGAACCTAGCTTGTTGTCTCACCTCATGGTCCGCTGAGGCTAATCGAGGGTCGACGTTGCCGTTATCCAAGGCTACTTTGACCTGCTCCAGTAAAGCGAGCTGGTCGACGGCACTTTTGGCGCGCGCCGCCTCGCGGGCGAAGGCCTCGTCTACCAGATTCGCTTCGCGAGCCGCCGCCACGGCGTGCTGCAGACTTAATGATTCACCAACCGCGTGCTTCCTGGCCACTTCCGACGGTCCCAGCAACAATCGCGGCACGTCGGGCCCGCAGACCCGCAACTGCCTTAAATCTTCGGCGACCGTCAACGGGTCCAAAGCCTCCTCTGGTACCTCGGGCGCGGGCGCTGGGGCTTCTTTATCAAGATCGTAGTAGTCCGGTATGTTCGCCCCATAAGCTTTTGTGGCGAAGGGCGCGGACGGTTCGGAATACGCTCCTAGTCCCAGCGACGACTCGCCCGCCACTCGAAACTCGTAGGCCACGCCACTACACAACCCGGCGACGACGTGCCGATACCTAGGGTCGCGCACGGTCCTCTTTTTTCTAGTTCCTGGCCTCAACACCGTCGTGTAGTGCGTACAGAGGTGCTCGTCCAAAATGAGGGGTTTGGACCATCCTAAAGTCGTATTGCCCCCTATTCGGTGCTGCACGTAGTAGCGCTCGACCGGCGGGTCCAATTTCGACGCATCTACGACGGCAGGAAGCCAATACAAGACGGCCGTCGTCGGCGACTCGCCGATATCCCCCAACCCGATGCCGTCGGGCTCCAGCGTCGGGGGCGAGGGCGGCGGCCGCGGCGGCGCCGGGATCGGTAGCGGCCGGCCCGTCTCGAGCAGGGCGTGCGCTTCTGAGTTGGGAGCGCCATGTAAGGTACAGCACAGGACCACGGGGTGCTGGAAGTCGCGGTTGAACTCCTCGATTTGTTCCGTGAGGTACTTTGTTTGTGTCCCGCGCACCGACTCTTCGGCCCTCCAGTTCGTGACCAACTCGCGCATCTGTTCATCAGAGACAACATCCCAGTCCTCGGCCGTCGGCTCGTACTGGTCGCCGGCGTGGCCGCCGGCGAGTTGCGTGCAGGCCACGACTAAGGCAGCATCGTGCGTCGCGTCGTTGAAGGGCACCAAGTCCAGAATCATGGCGATTTCGTCGCGCGCCGCACATCTTACGGCCGTCGACGCTCTCTTCGCTCGTTCCGCGGCCCGATGCAATTCTATGACTTCACTTCTTACTAATTGAAAATGCATGCGCTTCCATCCAATCAGCACACCATCCAAATCCTCGCTGATCAGATCCTCCTCTGCGTGGGCCTGGGACTTTTGTCGGGGCGCGTACATCGTGTCGAAGCCCGCGGCGTTGAGGCCGGGCAGCCAGAAGCCGTGGTAGTCGTCGACGTCCTGCAGGCAGATCACATCGCATTCGTAGGACACGATCTCACTCAACAGGCGCTGCCTCCGGAAGCTCCATGTTAGGGAAGACGGATGCGACTTACTGTGCATGCCGTCGGCGTTGCACCTCCCCAGGACGTTGTAGGACACGACCGTGACACGTGACTTTGATTCAGGTGTGCCGGGCAGCCAGCAGAGCTTTCTCTCGAGGTCCGCGTCCGGGTCTACAACCTCGGGCTCCTCCGCCTCCTGCGGGGGCAGGAGCTCCGCGGGCGTCTCCTCGTTCTCGAAGCGCGCCTTCTTGAGCATGACGCGGTCGAGGAGGCCCATGGTTGCTTGCTATCGTGGGCTGCCCCGTCCTTTTTTTTGTGGTCTTGCTATCGGCTGCCCCGTCTGCGGTTCATGGTGTTGTGATCTAGGCTGCCCTGTAGCTAGACGTACGCCGCTCGGGCTTGCGTATGATCTCGGCTGCCTGGCCCGAGGTACGGGCGCGCCTGAGTGACCGTATGTGGCGCTCTCCAGCCTCGTTTAGCCCAACGCCGCCGCCGCTAGCGTCATGTAAGGCACTAGGCAGGAGGGGTGTTTTTTGCCGAGCACTGGCGCACAGCTCGAAATCAGAGCATCTGAGGCACGAGGCCACACTCTCTGCTGCCCACAGGTCCAGTCCAAGTCGTTCGTTGCATCTGTTAGAGACGTGCGGCCGCGTAGAACTCTGATGCTCTCCCTGCTGTTTTGCTCTGCTGCCGCGTATGCATTGCAATTCGACGGTGGAATATCGCTTTCGCAGCTGCCGACGCCTGCGCTACTCGTTGACGTCGACGAGCTGCCCTCGGGCGGCGTCGACGCGCTGCCAACTGGACGAGCAGAGCGACGAGAGGCGCTGCGCGACGCCTTGTTCATTCACGCGCGCGTGGTTGCTGCCGGCAAAGAGCGAGCCGGATTCTACAAGGGCCGAGGAGCGCCGCTGGCCGAGCTCGACGTCGAGCTCGCAGGCGACGCCTACCTCGCAACCGGTTTAAACAATAACTGGAGCTACGACAACTCGTATTTCTGGGCGCGGACCCTCGGCTCCGGCGCGCGACGGCCGGCGCCGGGCATTGGGTTGGACGCAATAGGCGACCGGACGGCCGTGCGATGGCTCCGCGACGACGAGCCGGGAGCGCCGCAGACCGGCGACGGCAAATTCTCTGAGTGGGCCGAATTCCTCGACGTCGGCGACGAGGTAGACCTCGTACCTATTGATGTCGACGCGTGGCTCGACCAGCACGATACCGCCTACCTCGTCACCAGAGAGCTGCGACCGCCGGGTGCGGACCCGCTCGTCCGAAAAGAGCCGTGGGTAATCACAAGTTAAGTTAGTCCTGGCGCGTCTCGATGGCCTTCTTCTTCTCGTCGGCCAGTTTCGTAATTTTCTTGGAGGCCTCGTCGACCAATTCGTCGATCGCGCTCTTCTTGGCCCGGACGTCGTCCTCGGAGACGCCCCCGCTCGCTTTCTTGAGTCGGTCGTGCGCGTCCCTCCTATGATTCCGCGCGCGCTTCTTGGCCTCCTCGGCGGCGGCGCCGGCGGCCTTGGCCAGCGCGCCGCGCTGCTCCTTCGACGGCCGCGGGATCGGCACGACGACGTCGCCGCCCGACACGTTCGGGTTGAGGCCGAGGCCCTCGATGTCGGCCACGGCCTTGGCGACGGCTGGCGCGAGCTGCGGGTCGAAGCACGAGATGCGCACCAACGTGGGCGACGCGACGGCGACGTGCGCGACCGTGGCGAGCGGCTGGCGGTCGCCGTAGGCCTCGACGGCGCACGCGTCGAACAGCTCCGCGTTGACGTCGCCGCCGCGCATGGTTTTCAGAGTTGTCTCGAGCTGCGTTATTGTCTTGTCGAGGCCCGCTATCAGGGGCGCGTCGAACAGCTCGGCGAAGATATCCACAGCGTCGTCCGTCGCGGGCGCCGCCTCCGCGGGTTGTTTGCCCTTCCCTTTTTTCTTCTTTTTGGCAAAGTTTCGCATCAGTGTGGTGACGACGGGCGGTCGCCGCCGCAGACGCTGCAGACATGCCGCTGTTCGCGTCGAATGTTGCAGCAGGCGTGCTGTGCGTGCGAGCAGCATTGTCTGCTGCAGCAACTCAAGTGATCGATCGTTTAAGAGCTTGACAGGGCGTGCCAAGCTCTTTTTGCATTATTTGAACCTGGCTAGCGGTCGTAGAGGTACTAGAGCCATCCGGCGCTGGACGGCGTTGTGCGTCTATGCGCGAAATATAGGTCGCCAGCGCAAGCTTAAATCGTGAATGATGGGTTTCAGGCACCGGGATCGACGGCGCGCGTGAGTCGGGCAGCCCGGTACTGACTCAAGTGGCACAACAGCAGGCGCTGCCCATAACGCCATCAGCGCGACGCGACACGCGGGCGGCCGAACGAGCGGCGCGTAACTCACACAGAGCCAAACCGGCACCACCTACGCCACCGACGCGACACGCCTTGTGAACGATGAACGAGGGCCGCCTCAAGGAGTGCTGGGAGCGGACGAAGGACAATGGGGTACTGTGTCGGGCGGGATGCATCATTTGCATAATGGCGCCGTGCATCGAGCCGTGCTTGTTCTGCTGCCCCGCCGGCGAACCGATAAAAATAGAAAGGGAGGACCCCAATAGGCCGGACTGGCTCGTGAAGATCCCGAACCCGGACTTCCCGAAGAAGGCCCTGTGGGCCATCGACGAGGGCGCCTGCCGCGACTGGGAGATGGGGAAAGACATGTCGAAGTGGGAGCGGAAGTACGCCCCTAAAAAAGAAGTGAAAATTGCACCAGAGCCCGAAGAAAAAGAGGACATCTCCAAGCTCTCGCACTATGAGCGGCGGAAGCGGGCCATCCAGGCCGGGCATGAACTAGGAGTGAACGAGGGCGCGACGGACGACCAGGTAACGAGTGGGTAGTTTTTCTTTTCTCCCGGGTTCCTGTCGCGTCGGTAGCGCGTGGCGCCGGACGAGGTCTTCGCACGCACGAATACTTAGAACTGTGCGTTGCGCGGGGGGGTCTCAGCCCGGGTCTGTGAGCACTGAGCCGCCAGGCGCCCAAGCTCGAGGCGCGAAGGGACTAGGTACAGATTCTTAGTTCACATAGAGACGAGCAATGTAGCGCGCGGGGTCGGGTGCCCAGAGTACAAGACCTCCGAGCGCCGTCATGGACGCGCACCACCGTCGCTCACTTCTCGACGGTGACATTGACGTTGACGGTGACGTTAACGTTGCTGCCGTTCTCGACGCTGACGGCCTCGACGCTGACCGGTTCTGCCGGCAGTTCCAGGGGCGCGAGTTGCGGCAGGGCCGCGAGCAGCTCCTCCGTCGGCGGGTGGTCTCCTAGTTCTACTTCGGCGTGCGCGTAGAACGGCTTCCCGCCCGGCGGGACGACGTACACGCCGCCGTGAACCAAGCCCTCTCCCACCAAGTTGCCCTTCGTGCCCTCGGAGCGCTTGATGTTCTTCTTGAGGCGCGAGAAGGGGTTGAGCATCTTGGCTAAGAAACTCGCCATCGTATTCTTGTTGGCCTTGCCGCCGCCTAGAGCATCGTAGAACGCGCGCGGCTCGTCGAGGTATACCGGAGCGGCGGGCCAGCAGTAGTCCCGGAACTTCTGGACCTCGCCTACCTCTGAACCCTCTTTTGTGATGTCCTCCTTGACGATGGCGTGCAGCTCCGCACCCTTGGCCGCGAAGTCGGCCCGCCGCGCGTAGACCCGCTGGGCCTCCGCGCGGCAGATCTGTCAGCCCGGACGGCGCGCCACGAAGATGACCGCCGAGTTCTTCGCCCAGAGCTCCGAGGCCGCGAACGTAGACTTGTGGCCCGTGAGGTCCTCGAGCAGCGCGCTGCCCGGTGGGGCCAAGGGCGCCTTCACCATGGTGGTAAGCGTGCGGGCGGAGAGGCGGAGGATGGTGAGGCAAGTTCCTGGAGCTGAGGAACCGTGGCACCCGGACGGCCCGACGCAGCGCAGCCGCAGCGATTCTCTACACCGTGGAGGTATCCTAGCAGCGGTGCGGTCGAACACAAGCCTACTCTATACGCTGTTCAAAGGCACAATATGCCGTCACACGTAATCGCGCTAGCGTCCTGTAAGACACTAGAAAACCAAGCCCACCTGGCTTTGCTCGCGCCGTATGCAAGCTGTCGCAGCTTAGCGTTGCTCATTAGACGTCAGGAGTCTTGCTCTTATAGCCTTTGACCCCTACATACCATCGAAAAGTGACTCCGGGCCGCAGCGCCTACGCTCCAGCAAGAGGCTCTCCGACAGCTCGGCATCCGCGCGACCGTACGCATCCACTCATGGCCGACGACGACGAGAAAGCCGTGCAAAGCGCCATAAAAGAAGTACTAGACGCCGACGCCGACGGCAAGCTGACCTTCGAGGACGCGAAAGCGATCGCCGCCAAGATGGCTGCGAGCGCCAAAAAGCGCGCGGGCGATGCGCTCCTAGGACTGCTCGACGAAGACGGCGACGGAGAGATCTCGTGGGCCGAGATCGAGGGCGGTGCGCGCGGCGCCTTCCACCGCTGTGAGGAGGCCCTGACACGGGCCTGGCACGTGCTCGCGCCGCACAAAACAAAGCTGCTGGCAGGCGCCGGGATCATTTCCTGCTTCCATGGCGCGAATTTCAAGTACACCATCCTCTTCTCGGGCTCCTTCGCTACGACGGCTTGGCCGCGCGTCAAACCAGCACTCACAGCACTGGCGACATCCTACAAGGCCGGCAAGCGCGAGTTCGCCGCGAACGCGCCACAACTGAAAGCGGCGCGCGACACGCTAAAACGCTGCTCGCGCGAACTAGAGGCGTGCAAAGACGACGCGGCGCGAGCAAAAATTATCAAGGAGGCCGCGCACGCGGCCCTGCTGCTGCGCCGGACCTCCACGTCTTTGTTCGCGGCCATCGACGGGCCCAAGTTACTGGTTGTATGCAAAGAGGCGTACTTGGGCACATTCGCTGCCTTCGCCGCCGTGCTCTCGTCGACCGCTGCGAAGGTTGGAATCGGCTTGGACCTCGGCACGAAAGTCGCCAACGCCGTCAACGCCGTCGTCGCGCCGGTCGTGGCGAAGATGCTGCGCACGCTCCGCGACCGCGCCCTCGCGAACAAGGACATCCAGCAGGCCGTCGAGGACATGTCGGAGGCCGCCGGCGTCGACGACGATGATGTCAGAGGATGGGTCGAGAGCATCATCGGTCTCTGTGCTTCGGCGCTCGGCATCTATGTCGCCCACCGCCTCGACGACGTCGTCTTCCTATACGGCGCGTGCGGCGCCGGCGCGGCGCTGGCGGTGGACAAGTGCGCGGAGCTGGGCTTCTCGTTCAAGCCGCGCGCGCGCCACCTCGTCGTCGGCGCGCTCGCGGGTGCGGGCTTCGCTTATCAGACGACGGGCATCGGTCCCGGTTTGCCATTCTTTATCCGCTGGCCGCTGCTCCCGTTCCGCGCGTCGGAGGCGTGCCTCGCGTCCCTGGCCTACGGCATCCGCGCCGCCGACGCGCGGGCGGCGTGAGATCACTCTCGGCCGACCGACGCCGGGCGACGCCGGGGCGCGCGCCTTGTATAGTTGTGTTTGCTGTTCACTCCGAATATTCTTTACGGTGCTAGGACTAGTGGGCGGAGCCCCTGGGGGGAGAAACCGCGTAGCAACCACGCGGAAAACCCGTCACCAAGCAAAAAAAGCATCACAGTCCGGAGGAGCTGCCGCTGCCTGGGCAGCCAAAGAGATGGAGCAATAGGCAGCATGATGAAGCTATGGCTCTGCGCCGCCGCCGCGGCCACCGCTAATTACGCGGAACACAGCGCCGAGCGCCTCCAAACGCAGCGTGACAAATGCCCCTGGACCACCGCCATCAAAAATAACGGCGGAGGCGAGGAAATAGCCTATGAAAGAGCGCCCACGGGCCTCGCGGACATTTTTTCGTCGATGCTCACCGCGTTCTGGTATGCCACACTGGCTAAAAGACCGCTCGCGGTGCACTGGCCCGAGAGCATCAACACGGTCGACATTGCGAGAAGGACGCAATACAACCGGCCCCACCGCCTGAACGCGAACGAGACCTACTTCAAGCGGACCACGGAGAACTTTAAGGTGGAGTTAAGTCGGCGCATCGCGACCGGCGACTGGCCTCGAGGCAAGTGGACGCTCTCCGGCAATCGCGGTATCAGTGGATGGCTCTTCACGAACCATAGAACCGCGCTGAACGCGTCGGGCGTCGATGCGAGGGACGCGATCCACGCCGCGGGCTGTGCGCTCTTCTCCTTGGCGCGGCCTCATGTGCAAGCGTACGAAAAGACCGTCGCGCCCCTGCTGGCGAAGCTCGAAGCTGCGAAGAAGAAGGGTCCCGTGGTCTGCGTCCACGCGCGCACGGGCCTGATGCCCGAATTGCGGAGATCGGAAGGCGGAAAACGCACGCGGCCCGACGACGAGATGCACGGGACGCGTTCATCAGGTATCAGTATCGACGACGTGCGCGGCGTCGTGAATTGCGCCCAAGACGCGGAGCGGGAGGCCGGCGGCGGCGCGACGTGGTTTGTGGCGGCGGACTCGGCTTCCTTAAGAGCGGACTTCGCCGAGAAGTTCCCGGGCAAAATCCTGCTGGCCGACTGGGCGCCGGACCCCTTCGCGGCGTATCAGGTCGGCGGCGGGTCGCGCGGCGGCGGCCGGCGGCGGCCGCGCGCCCGAGCGGAGCCGGGCCAGCTGCGCGAGGCGCTCGCGCGCACCTTCGCCGAGTGGTACGCGCTGTCGCGCTGCGACCACCTCGTCGCCTCGCGCAGCGGCTTCTCGCGGACGGCCGCGGCCGTCGCCGTCGCGACGCGGAACGCGACCGTGCGCTACGTCGGGCGGCTGGACGCGCCCTGCCGGCGGGCCGACGCCGGGTCGCCGACGGAGCGGCTGCTCGTCGAGGGCGGGGCGGGGCTCTGATTTTTGTATAATGTGGTTTGCGTGTCGATGCTTTTGCGCCCGCCGCGTGTTCTAAATCGGATGGAGGGGCAACCCGTGGGTTCTGTTTTGTCTACGCGATATCCTAGTCCGGTTTGGCGTGTCAAACGACGGCTGCGCGTCTTGCCAAAAAACCCGCGATTTGTGAAGCTCGAGGTTGCCGTGTGACCTACGCGGCGCTCTCACGGCTCACACGCGATACGCCATCGCTGCGACGTCGTCGACAGCGTTTACCACAACCTTACTATAAAGCTGCGGACTTGCATCGCTGCTGGTAACAACACTTTGCAAGCAGTAGCAACATACTTGCAGCAGCGCCGCCGACAGCACCATGCCCGCCCCGCGAGCGACAAGGTTGCGCTCCGACAAGCACTCCCAAAAAGTGACGAAGCGCGGCGTCGTCACCGACAAGAAGGAGAAGAAGGGCAAGGCGCCCATCGGCCCGCTCATGATCGGCTTCTTCCTCTTCGTCGTCGTCGGCTCGTCGGTGCTGCAGATCGTCCAGATGGCGGGCATGGGCGGCCGCATCGCGCAGCAGATGGAGAACCAGCAGCCGCGCGCCGAGCCGCAGCCGCGGCCGCGCAAGAAGAAGCCGACGCCCGCGGCGGACCCCTGATTTACTGGATCGAGTAAGGAGACAGTTACGAGGAGAGGCGGGGCACAAGCATGGGGCGGACGAGGTTTTCTGCCCCGCTCGGCGCGCATACTAAGAGGGACATCTCCTTGGCCGGGTCGAAGGACTCCGTCTGTTGCAAGGTCGTCGCGTAGATGGCGTTGTCGCCCGGCGCCTCGAGGATGGACGCGACCATGGGCCGTAATTGCTCTATGGGCAGGTAGGAGATGTCGAGCTCGACACCATTACTACTCATCCTCGTCATCAGATTTTGTTTGTCGCCTAGGATCACTAGCGTATCGACGGTCGGACATTTGAACATGATCAGTCGTCGTTTATCAATGCCTTTGGCCGTGGCGTCGTCATCAAAGCCCCTTAACATGCGGTTCACGTCGGCGTCCTCCGAAAACAACTTGACGATCCGCGCGAACCGGTCCACGTCGTCCGGGCAGTACTTCGCCGTGACGGCCTCTAGAAGTTGCGCCTCGCGGCCGGCAAATTTCGTTAGTAACGCGTCGACCTCGTTCAGCTTGTCCGGGTCGTGGCGCGCGTAGAGTTCTTTTATCGCGGCGGCGGCGTCGACCGGCGGCTCTTTGGGCGGCTGGCACATCTTTGAGCGTGAACGCTCCACTGCGGGTCGCGGCGACGGCGTGCAGCCCGACTACCAGTGATGGTGTGCAGCGATGGCGCTTCTCTAAAACGCACTTGGCTGCAAGCGCGCTCTCCCGAGCCTCAGGCGTCGAGTTGTGCTTTCAAAACTTATACAGCACGTCGCAGGGACCACAGATGCCCGTTGCTGATTGCTCCAGGGCGTTGCTTACTCAGGCGACGAGAGCAGAGCGGTGTTTAGCCCGGTCATCAATTTGCTAGTGTCTTACATACCGCTAGCTAATCCGCAGGCTCAAAACCGATAGACTGCAGTCATTCGCAAGAAGGATAATTGGAAATTGTAAGCCCCTTACGCCCGCCGCCGCGCAAACAAAGGAGACAAAGGCACCTCACTTGCCGCCGCCCCCGCAGTCCAGGCGCCGGATCTTGTGGAACTCCTCGGGGCAAAACAACTTGTAGTCGTTCTCTCCACTATCAACCTGGAACTCCATCTTGTCGCCGTCGCGCCCGTCGAGGATCGCGTACCGCCACGTGCCGTCCGAACGCTGCACCACAGCTAATTCTCCCAGCCGAATGCGGACGACATCATCATAAGACGAGGAGGACGTATCATAATCATCATCGGAACAGACGCGGCCCATGGTGCGCTCGCCGCTGGCCTTGCCCTCGCCCTTGCCTTCGCCTCCCTTCTCGTCTTCACTGTCGCTTTTTGATTCCGACGGCATGCTCTCGGATCGCTTTCCGTCACGCGGTTGGCGCTTCTATTGCTTCCTCACGATGCGTCGCGCCGCCGGCGTGCGGCGGCGGCGGCGGGCAGCCCCTGCCTGTGAATTGATGGGGCTGCGGCTGTCCCCGCCCGGTGCAAGCTGGAAAATGCTGGCAGCAGCTTGTGGAGCCGATGACGCGTGCTTACGGCTCTAACGCGTCGACCTACGTGGCAGTCTGACACGCGCCGTTCTCGTTATGGCTTGCAACTCAAAGCCACTACCCCGCACTATATAGCGCAAGTATAGCTATGTAGGCGGCGCCAGCAGCAGCTACGGCACGCTCCCCAGGGAGGGATATGTCCAGGAGGCAAGGGCGCTAGATCTGGCGACACCCGACACATGGGCATCTTCCAACCAAGCAGGCGCGTTGGTGGTCGCCGGCGGGAGCGGCATCTAGTCGCACTCCACGCAAGGCCGCAAGTCCCAGCAGCACGCCAGCCAACAAAGGATGGGCGCCGCTGCTTCGATCGAAGGGGCAGCGCCGGCGCCAGCCCCCTTGGCAGACGAGGCGCCCGCGCCGCCCCTGAAAAACGAGGACGACGACTGGTCCTGGCGCCGCCTGGAGCTCGGCCGCTTTACCGTGCGCGGCGTCGACGTCGTGGGCTGCGGCGCCCACTGCGTCGTGCGGAAGGACGAGACCGCGACCGTGGCCGTCAAATACTACGGCGGCGCCGACGCAGCGGAGAGGCTCGCGCGCGAGGTACGACGATTGAAACAGTTGGATGAGAACCGCATTATTGCATATGGCAACAATGACGAAGGCCGCTGCTTACTCGCCTCGCCGCTGTACGAGGACGCGCTGGCGGACCACGTCTGTGGACTGTGCTCCAGAGCCGCTCCAGCAGGTGCGGTGGTCCGCATCGTGCTAGACATTGCGCAAGCGTTGGCCCATGCGCATTCACTAGGGATTGTGCACGGCGACGTCAAGCCGGCCAACGTCGCACGGAAGAATCGAAACGAGCCGTGGGTGCTGCTCGATTGGGACGACGCGCTCGACGTGGGTTCTCGTACGTCGCTCTGCTTCTTCACGGAGTTATATGCGGCGCCCGAGTGTCTCCTCATGGACGAGCTGGCGATCACGCCGGCGTTGGACACGTGGGGCCTGGGCGCGACGGCGTTGGAGGCCCTGACGGCGGGCGCGCACCCTTTGTCAAGCGAGCTCGATGCGCGGGGCGCCGGCTTCGCGAGCTGGCTCGGCCGCGCGTCGGACGACGCGGTCGACGCGTTCTGGGCTTCATTTGGAGCGGGTCCCGTGCTGGATTTCGTGAGAACGTTGTGCGCGCTCGACGCGGCGGCGAGGCCCGCCGCGTCAGTCGTCGCCGCGACGGCGCGTGAACTTACGGCGTCGCTGCCCGAGGGCGACGTCGACGCGCCGGAGGAGGCGCCCGCGCCGACAAGGCGGCGGCGGGCCTTCAGCTTCTTCCGCGACGAGTTCCTGCCAGAGCGGCTCGCGGCGGGCGTCGAGCGCAAGCTCGCCGTGCGCGAGCTCACGAAGGAGTTCGCGGCGCTCAAGCGAACCGACGCGGAGGCGGTGGCGGTGTACGCGTCGCGCGCGAGCGCCGCGAACGGTGAGCTTAGCCCGGCGGTGGTTAGCGTGCGGTAATGTTGTTTTGTTGAGGAGTCCGCCCCCTAGTGTCTTACAGGCCGCTAGCTCACGCTGCCGTACGGCCGTGGCGCTAAATTCGCGCGCTTGCGGATGCTCATAGCTAGCTAGCACTCGTGCAGAGGAAACTACCTTTACTATACTCTCGCTGTGGCAATCGCTTTCCATACGTTCGGCCCTCAATTTTAAGAATCAATCATGCAAAAAACAGCCTCCATTGTGCTGCTGGCCGCATCGGTCGCAGCGCTTGTCAACCCGGCGCGGCGTTTTCCGACAATCCATAGGAACAGCGCGCCGACCGCTGCCGCAGTTTCAGATCTCTACAGCGCGCCGCCGTACGAGCCGTCCTGGGAGGAGTTAACGCAGGTGCCGGTTACACTTAACGCGAACGACTGGTCTGCACTAGGATCCGCGAAGCGACTAGCGGTGCTCTGCCGCCTCTCGGTGGTACATCTCACGGTGATCTCGTGCGTGTCCGGCGGACTGCTCGCGGCCGCGGCAGGCAAAGGTAACGCACTCAGATCTACGCTCTGGACCGTGACGCTCTGTCTCTGGCACCTCTCGCACAACGTCATTAATGATTTGCAGGACCTCGACGTGGGCCGCGACGAGGCGAAAGGCGCGTTCCGGCGGTCGTATGGATGCCACCCGGTGGCCCAGGGATTCGTGTCAAAAGGAAATGCTATGAAAGTCGTCTTCGCGTTGACAGCGGCCGCAGCGGCCGGGAGCGCGGCCTCGGTGGCACTGGCGCCGGCCTGCGCGTGGGCCATCCCGGCCGGTCTCGCCGCCACACTTTTATACACGCCGCTCGCCAAGCCCTGCGCCCTCGGTGAGCTACTAGTGTACTTGGTCTGGGGCCCGGCCATGGTCGGAGGCGGGTACGCCGCCACGGCGGGCGTCCACTCACCAAGCGTTACGTGGCTCGCGTCCTTGCCGCTTGGGCTCGGGGCGTTCGCGATGATCTTCGGAAAACATATAGATAAGATCAACGAGCCGGTGCGGACGCTTCCTAAGCTCCTTGGTCGCAAATTAGCGAAGGCGACGGCGGCAACTGCTCTCATCTGTCAGCATGTGGTGTCCTTGCTACTCGTCCGCGCGGGCATCTTGCCGGCCGCCTGCCTGCTCTCGCTTGCATCTCTGCCATTTGAGACGCGCGCCGCCGTGCGAATACTCCTCACGGAGGAGCCGCCGGCCGAAAAACCATCAAGTGATGTCTCATACCGCGGGTCGATGCTTCCCTTCGTGCCCGCGAAGGCGTGGCCGTTGTGGTACGTCGCGGTCGCGGGCTGGCAGGCGGTCGTCTACGGCTACTGGTTCACGCTAGGGCTCGGGGCCGCGGCGATTCGTGCGTGATTATTGTGTAAAAAATACTGTCTACTTCTTTCCGAACGCCGCCCGACTCGGAGCCTTCGCCAGCTCCTCGCGGAGACTGCGGAGGCGCCGAACCAAGAGACTAATCTCCCAACCAAATTTACTTCTTCTTGCTCGCCCAAAAATCCTTCGCGTTCTTGTACTTCGACTGCTCGGGCGTGACCGTCTTCTTCGGCGCGCCGCCGAACGCCTTCTTGGGCGCGGCGGGCGCCTTGGGTTTGGACGGCGCGAACTGGATGCCCGCCGGCTTCGACGCGGGCGCCGGCGTCGGCTTCGCGGCCGGCTTGGCGCCGCCGCCGAAGGAGAACGGGGACGACTTCGCCGGGGCCGGCGCGGGCGTCGGTTTTGCGGCGGGCTTGCTGCCACCGAACGAGAACGCCGGCTTTTTGGCCGGCGCGGGCGCGGGCGTCGGTTTCGCGGCCGGTTTGCCGCCACCAAAGGAGAACGGAGACGCCGGCTTGGGCGCCGGCGCCGGCGTAGGCTTCGCGGCCGGCTTTGAGCCACCGAAGGAGAAGGGCGACGCCTTCGCCGGCGCCGGCGGCGCCTTCGCGGCCGGCGCGCCGCCGCCGCCGCCGCCGGGGAAGAGGTTGAACGCGCCGCCCGACGAGGCCTTCTTCGCCGCGGGTTTCGGGGGCGCGGGCCGCGGCGTCGGCTTGGGCGCGGGCCGCGGCGCCGGCGCCTTCCGCTGGCTGCCGATGACGCTCGCCACGGGCACGGTCGGCGCAGGCGCCGGCTTCGGCTTGGGCGCCGGCGGCTTCGGCGCGGCCTTGGGCGCGGCCGGCGCCTTCGGGGCCGGCGCGCCGCCGCCGGGAAAGAGGTTGAACGCGCCCGGCGCCTTCGCCTTGGGCGCGGGCGGCGCGGGTGCCTTCGGTGCGACCTTTGGCGCCGCCGGCGCGCCGCCCGCGAAGGGGTTTGTGAAGGCCGGCGCGGCGGGCTTCGGCGGGGCCGCCTTCGGCGCGGGCGGCTTCGGCGCGGCCTTGGGCTTCGGCGCCGCCGGCGCGCCGAGGCCGGCGAACGGGTTCGCCGGCGCGGCGGGCTTGGGCGGCGCTTTCGGCGCCGCGGCCTTGGGCTTCGGCGGAGCCGCGGCGAACGGATTCGCGGGGGCGGCCGGGGCCTTCTTCACAGGCGGCGCCGGCTTCGGCGGAGCTTTAGGAGCAACCTTGGGCGCGGCCGGGGCTTTCGGAGCGGGCGGCGGCGTCGGCAGAGCGTCCTTGAGCGGCGCGATGACGGCGTCGAGCTCCTTCTTCGCTTCGTTGAGGGCCTTTTGGGGCGCGGCCTTGGCCTCGGCGATGGCGTCGTCCGCGGCCTTTTTGGCCGCGCGTTGCGCCTCGTCGGCGGCCTTTTGGGCAGCATCAGCGGCGGCGTCGGCGGCCTTGCCCGGCAACAATTTGGCCTCTTCCAGGGCCTCTTCCGCGGCCTTTTGGGCCGCGTCCGCAAGGCGACCGGGCGTCGCCTTGGCCTCTTCCACGGCGTCGAGCGCGGCCTGCTGCGCCGCGTCGGCAGCCTTCCCCGGTAAGAGCTTGGCCTCCTCGACGGCGTTGAGAGCCGCGGCTTGGGCGGCATCGGCAGCTTTCCCAGGTGCGGCCTTGATCTCCTCGACGGCGTCCTCCGCCGCGCGCTGCGCCGCGTCGGCGGCGCGCCCGGGGATGGCCTTGATCTCGTCGGCCGCGGCCTGGGCCGTCGCTTCCGCGGCGGCGCCGGCCGCGTCGAACGCCGCCGTACCCGCCGCGCCAGCCGTGTTCCGCACCGTTGCGGCTAGCTCATCATCGCGACTCGCGACGGCGTAGCCGCCTATTCCTAACAATCCGGCGGACGCCAAAGCGATGCCGTCGGCGAGGGTTTCGGCCTCAATTATACCTCCCGCTACTAAACCCAGCGCGCCTAATACAGAACCGGCCCCGATGGCCTGTTTTTGTCTCTGAGCTTTCTCCTTGGCGTCGCGAATCGCCTTTTCCTTGGCCAGCGCCGCGGCGGCGGCGGCCTCCTCCGCTTTCACAGCACCTTCGAGCTCCTCGCGGCTCAGCGCGCCCTTGGAGAAGGCGCTAATAGCATCGGCGAGTGACCGCTTCGGGCCGCCGCCGTCCTCCTCCGCGCGCAGCAGCGTGCTCGCTGGCCGTCGCGCCGGCGACACAGAGATGAACGCTTTGGTCGCTGAGAGGAGGCCAACCAAAAGCAGCACGGGCCTCATGATGGTCGCCGAATTTCGACGTCCGCTGGTGTGCAAGTCACAGGCAAGCCCACAGCAGCCTGGCGAGCTCGGCTGCGGCCCTTCGTGCCGAGCTGTGTCCCAAATTGATGCGATAGAGCTGGCTTAACCTAGATTTGCTCTCGGGTTTTCAAAGGTCCGCCGATCGTTAGGTAGACAGGAAAAGCAACAGTGCGAGGCTTCCTGGGAACTGGCAAAGTCGACTGGGCAAATGGCCACGGCGTTCTAGGATAACGCGAGCGCGCGGTCGCGGGCTCGGCTACAAACCCACTCTCAGGCTCCCTCGACGCCGCCGCCGCAAGCCCCCAAACGCAGAATAAGCTTATGTCTTACCCGCCACGCTCTTGTCCGTCACCGACGCGAGGTCGACGCCTCTTGTCTCGGTGGCCGTGAACGCGTCCGCTTCTACGTCAGCTTCGGGCGCCGGCGCCGGCGGCGCGTCGCACGGAACAATAACGAGCTGGTAGCCCGCGATGGGGTGCTCGAGCGACGGGTGCGGCTCCACGACGTCGGCCACCTCGCACACCTTCAGCTCCGCGAGACTCCCCTCCAACTGCTTCACGCCCTCGACGTATTGGACATCGTCAGTAGCACCAGAGTTCTTGAACGCGCAGAAGGCAAAGTGCTCGGGCAGGTGCTCGCGCTTCGCGTACATCGCCTTGCAGGTCCGCTGGAGCTGCTCCAACGAAAAATCCGCATCACATAGTAATCTCCCGATGCGCGTCGTGCCTTGTGGTTCTACATATCTCAAATCCGGCGGTGGTGACGGAGCCGGCGCCGGCGCGCAGGCTTCTTCCTCTGTCATGGGAGGCGGCGGCGGCGCCTCCATCTCTTGGGAACCAAGATGTGATACAAGAGGATCCTGCCACCCAGACCCGCCCTTGACCAGAATGTCGACCATGAGCTTCGACTTGCGCGCTTCGATCTCCTCCTCCGTGATCTCCTCGGGCGCGAAGATGTACTGCACGGGGTTCGGCAGCCGGTGCGCCGAACAGACTTCGGGAGACGGGCTGCGCTTCTTCTTCTTGAGGGGGTCCAGTCTACGGCGCCCTTTCCGCCCATACACTTGTTTCTTGCTCGGCCTGGCCGCCATCGGATTACTATATTGGGTGGACATGGCCGTCAATCTACTCTTGCTGTTGAGGGCCGACATGGCGGCGTGTTGGGCTGCCTTCCGATGCTATAGCGCGTCTCGTCGGCTTGTGTCGCGGGCGCGCGGCGCTGCCTCGATTAGCGCTCTCCCGCGTTGTTGCCGAGCCGCGGGGCGGTGGGCTTTTTGGATCCTTCCAAGAAGGAGCTCTCGGGGGACGCGTGGCGCGCGTCGCACAAAACTTGCAAGGAGGCGGGTTTTCCGGGCTAACATACTAGAAACCACAGCGGCCGCCCGACGTCTAAAGCCGCGCCCCCCGCCCGTAGCGAGGTCCATTGTTGCCACAGCGCTCGTCCTGCGTGCCCCGATAACGTATCCGGAGGACGTCCAGGCTGCCCTTTGTCGTCCGTGGAAGGGCTGCCCATTTATCTCCAGCGTGAAAGGGCTGCCCCGCGCGCGGACGCCGCGCGATGGAGGACGACCAGTTCCCCCAGGAGGACATTGAGACCATCGCCAAGAATGCCATCGTGGGTACGTTAGGAGACTGCGCCTACAACGCGAAAAAAGTTGGCGATTGGACAAATAGCATGACAGACACGATCCTCAAAGAGCTGCAGGGGCTCAACAGGCCGTTCAAGTACGTCGTGACCACGATCATCATGCAGAAAAATGGGGCCGGCATGGACACGGGCGCGGCCATGCACTGGGACGCGAACAAAGATGGGCTGGTGTGCATCCCCTGGGAGAACGGCGAGATGCACGTCGTCCTGACGATTTATGGGGTGTCGCTGAACGTCGACAACGTCGGCGACGAGGAGGACTAGTCGCGTGTGCCTAAAGTGGAAAGCTAGCTAGTCTCCGTACGCGGGTCCCTCGCCAGACGCGCGACCGGCGCCCCGGGCCCACGGGTCCGAGCGCGTGCGAGGCCGGTCCAGATGCGTTCAGACAGCTCAGGAGCGCGCGCCCCGCGCACCCAATGTATCTTTTCGAAGTTTTCGCCTCCGCGCGAGACGGCCATTTCCCGGCCCGCGCGTAGGGCAGCACAGCCTGTTACCGCACCGCACCGCCGGAGCAGCAGCGAGGCAGCACCGCGCACCGCCGTCGCGCGGACACGAGCACAGCAGCCCCTCCAGGGCAGCCCAACAAGTAGTATGGCGGCCTACGGCGCCACGGCGGACGAGACGAACCCCTTCTCCAAAGCGGAGCTGGGCGAAGCGTATGACGTGAAGCCCGTGCTCGCGCCGGTCTTCGTGCAGCCCCTACGGAGCCGGGCGAAGCGGCGGCGGCGGTCCGGCGGCCTGCTGCTGGCCGCCGTGCTGGCCGTCGTCGTCACCGCCTCGAAGCTGGCCCAGCAACACCCCCACGCCGCGCTCGAGCGCGTCGCCAAGGCGGTCGCGCCCGCAAACGAGGCCCGGGCGTCGAATCGAGGGAGGAGCCCCGTGCGCCCGGAAGCCGCGGACACCGCCGCGCCGGCGAGCGCGGAGCGCGCGGCGAATAGAGGGAGGAGCCCCGTGCGGCCGGACGTCGAGGAGGACGACCAGGCGCGCCGCAACCTGCGGATCTTCCTGAATGAAAGAATGGGCGGCGCCAAAACTCAAAGAGACGGCGTCGCGCCGCACCGCCACGGCGAGCACAAGATCGGGTTCGGACTGATGGCGCACTCCCGCAGCCGGCGCCGCGCGATGCAGCACCTCAAGCACCTCAAGTCCGCGCACCACTCCTCGAGCTACAGCGCGTAAATGTATTTTTGTAGATTCCGGCTTCCGGCGTTCGGCCTGCACCCTCCTCGCCCTCGTCGCCTCCGAGCTAACACTCGGGGCGACGGCGTATGAGGGCCGGGGCCGCCGGGCCGGGGCCGGCGTTGACCACCGGGGCGTCAAGCCGGCCCCGCGGCTTTGTGGCTAGGCGGCCTAGCTCTAAGCAAGCAAGGAAGGCCGTGCGGTCACGCAGGGAGCTAAAAGCAACAAACATTAGTCGTCCTGGGACACGCTCGCGCAGTCGGCGAGCTGCGCCAATAGAGCCGCGACGAGGTCCTGGGACCGGAGATAATAGGTCGCCTGGCTCAGCTTGATCCCCACAATGCACGAGAAGGTCAACAGAGGCAGATCCAGGCCGGGATGCGTGTCGTCGGCCGCCGCGGCCGCGGCCGCCGCCAGATCAGATAAATCGGGCGCCTGCTCCGGGTTCTGCGACGGCGACGGCGGCGGCCCGGCCATGGCCGCGGCGGCGGCGGCCGCCGCCGCCTCGGCGTCGATGGCGAGCGCGGCCTTCTTCGGCGTCGGCGGGACTGCCGCTCTTTTGGCCGACGCTATTCGAGCGGCCCGATCGAATTCTCTACGTTGTTGAGCTGTGGCAGCACCTCGAGACGCCACACTCACATAAACGGGAGCCGGCCTTTGTAAAGTAGGCGCAGCCCCGGGCTTCGACAGGCGCGAGGTCGGCACGACCTCCCTCGCTTCCTTCAAGCGCGGGTCCTGACTACTCAGCTTGTCCTGGACGGACTCCCACTTCTCCTCGTCCTCCAACCTAGGTGATTGAGATCGTTCCTTGGTCCTAGGAGTCTGCGCTTTCTGTCCGGTCCACGGTTGAATTTTCTCGAGCCTCGCGGGTGAAGGCGGCGCCTCCTGTCTCACGCTCCTCGCCGCTTCTTCCAGCGAGTCGGCGCGCGGAGCGGGGAACCGCAAGGCCCGCGACAGCGCCAGGGCGTTGGCGTGCAAGGCCCTCGTGAGCACAGCACCCATCGACGGCTTTTCTGACGGAGACGTAGGAGCGTCGTCGACGGACCTCTGTCGTACGAGAGGTTGGCCCGACGTCGCCTCGGCGAGCGACGGCAGGACGTCGGGCGAGTCGACGCCGTGGAGGTCCTCAAACTCAGCCAAGAACGTCGACCGCTCGGCTCTCGGCGCGCCGGGTCGCGGCGTGCGGCCTCCAACGAGCGCCCAGCACGCTGAGGCAGATGTCGGCAGATCGACACGACTCCAATCTCGGCCATATCGTCGTCTCATCGCTTGAAACAGCATCGCGGACGGCGGAAAGTCCCTCCGAGGGTTGAACTCCCTCCTAGCTACGAGATCCGCTCGTCTCGCAGGGTCCGACGTGCCGCGATCCCCACCAGCCAGGACGGCCTTGAACTGCTCGAGCACTGGTGCCTCATCCGACAGGCGTAAGGGAGTTAACGGCTTGGCCATCCGCCCCGGAGAACTAGGTGGAGTCTTGTGGAACTTGACCGGCGTGCTAGGATCCTCGTCCTCGATGTCTCTACCCTCATTGAGTCGAGCCACTCTACTACAAAATTCGTCCAGGTCAAAAGGAGGCGGCGCCATGCTCTCGAAAATCTCCTCATCAACTAAACCGTTGCCCGAGGCCACAAATAACACATAGTCCACGTGTCTGTCTATTGTTTGACTGTCATCATCCACACGGTCGAAGGACTTTCGTCTAGGTAGTTCCTGCGGTGGTGTGGTAGGAGGTTCTTCCAGGGCCAGATCTGCATCCTGGAACTTCTTGAGCGTGAGTTCCAGGACGTTCGGGACACTAAGACGCATGGGCCGCACCTCGATGAACTTGTCTCCACTGAAAACAGATAAGGGTACATGTTTTGCTAACTCGCCGAGCGCTACTTGCAATTGTCTGGCCTGCCACGCGCCATGATTTAAATCGCAGTCCCGGTAGTGCCAAGCTAAGCCCGAGACCTTTCGCTCTACGACGCTACCGGGCGTCCGTTCCGTATAATACGCGATCAACGGTTCAGCATCATCCAACCACGACAGATCAAGGTCAAAGTCCGACACCTGCATCTCGAACGGTTCGTTCGGACCCCATCGTATGCTCAAACCTTCCTCGGCGGCTAATACTAAGTTTGAACATTTGATGTGCTCGAAGATTTTGGATAGCGTCTCCGCACTTCTCGCCGACAGAATAACCACAGCTCTATTTTGAGGATCATTACACAAAGCCTCGAGGTAGTTTAAAATCTTGACCGGAACGTCTATGAGTTCAGCTAGCGCCGTCGGTTTGGCTAGAACGCCCTCGAGCTCCAAGACGATGACGCGTCGCTTCGTCTTCGTGTAAGGAGCGGTCAATTGCGGTACCGTTAATTCTCTACAAAGTGTCCGGGACGCCTTCGTCTCGGCGGCCTCCTGCAACTGGTCCAAAAACCTTCTAGCCCAGGACCGCGCCGTGAAGTTGTACACATACTGTAACATATGTTCGTGAGCTCTTTTTCTCTCCACACCTCTGGCACGGATAGACCTAGAGCGTAGAGCCCCACCCTGCGCCAGGTTGGGCTTCTTCAGCAACGATCCAGCGTCGGACGACGCTACGGTGGACAATTGCCGCCCGTCATCACTGTCGTCGGCCTCGTCGGCTGACGAGTCCTCGGCCTCACTATCATCGTCGCTATCGTCCTCGTCGAGGTCGGAGTCGAATTCATCCGAATCGGACGCGTAGGCACTCCCCGTCGACGACGACGTGACCCGGTCCACCTTTCTCCGTCTCGTACGAGCGTCGCGCGCGTTCGCCCGTCGAGCACGTCTAAACAATCGATACAACAAGGTAGTGACCCGACGCGTGTCCCAGGGGTTCACGAGCACCGCCCCACCTAGACTTCGAGCACAACCGGCAAACTCAGATAATAAAACCGCCCCGAGCTTCTTGTGCGCCTGCGCGGAGCATCAAAATCAAAAAAGAAACGACCCCCGGCATCGTGTGTGAGATACGAGTCCCAGCAACAAAGTCAAAATACTACAACACCTCAAAACGCGGAGATACGCACTTCGCGCGCGACCAGGTACTCGAACGGGACGACGTTCATGCCGTCCCTGTGAGGAAATCAAACTTCAAGCGTCCTTCAATCTGGGCTCTCTCGTGGTCGGAGCGAGGTGTGGCTCGCTCCAGTCGGTCGAGTGTATCTCTC
>Ga0209404_10000747_pt1 | contig 24820 bp, 25 predicted proteins | sample TroAtlMetagenome_2_FD_187447 | JGI IMG/M metagenome (GOLD analysis project Ga0209404, IMG submission 187447) | Marine eukaryotic phytoplankton communities from Atlantic Ocean - Tropical Atlantic ANT8 Metagenome (SPAdes) (version 2) | ecosystem: Environmental > Aquatic > Marine > Oceanic...
CGCCATCATTTTTATTTGATTTTTTTGGATTTGAATTCAGGGCTTTTACACCAATTTTTTCTTCTTTAATTTCAAGTTGATCTCTAATGCAGCCGTTTACAATTATTCCTGACCAGTTATTCTGACTAGCTAATGCTGCTAGGTTTCCACCCAATAAAGCACAATTAAGAGATGCTTGACCATCTATAACCAGAACATCGCCATTACCTTCAGATTCTAATGCTTCTCTAACTTTAGTATTATCATCTAAGGTTTTAATGGTCTTTACTTTGCCACTAAAAGACTTAACACCGCCATAATCTCTAAAAAGAGGTTTTAGAATTCTTACTGAGTCAGAATATTTATCACTTATATCAGCTGTTGGTAGCATAAATGCTAATTATTCAGCTGCATCAAACTGATCTGCTTCTGTTGAATCGCCTAGTGCAGTTGTTGAAGACTCACCTCCTGCTGAAGCTTCAGAAATAAGATCGAAATAACCTGTTCCAACCTCTCTTTGATGCCTTGTAGCTGTGTAACCATCTTTTTCTGCAGCAAATTCCGCTTGTTGAAGCTCACTGTATGCACCCATTCCTCTATCTCTAAAGTTAGAAGCTAATTGGAACATCCCATAATTGAGTTGATGGAACCCAGCTAAAGTAACAAACTGATACTTAAAGCCCATTTTTCCAATTTCTTCTCTGAATGTTTCAATAGTATCAAGATCAAGGTTAGCTTTCCAATTAAAGCTTGGAGAGCAGTTATAGGCCAACATTTGATTTGGAAATTCTTTTTTTACTGCATCAGAAAACTGTTTTGCTACCTCAAGACTTGGTACTGATGTCTCCATCCAAATTAAGTCTGCATAAGGAGCATAAGCAAGTGCTCTTTTAATACAATTATCAACCCCTGTACCATCTTTTAATCTATAGAATCCTTCAGGCGTTCTATCAGATGCATCAATAAATTCATGATCTCTTTCATCTGCATCGGATGTGATTAGCTTAGCGCTTTCAGCATCAGTTCTAGCAACTATTAATGTTGGTACACCGCATACATCAGCTGCTAATCTAGCAGCATTTAAATTTCTAACATGTTGTTTGGTAGGAATAAGAACTTTACCACCCATGTGACCACATTTTTTTTCAGAGGCAAGTTGGTCTTCATAATGAACACCGGATGCACCTGCTTCAATATATGCTCTCATAATTTCATAGCAGTTTAATGGACCACCAAAACCCGCTTCAGCATCGGCAACAATTGGCGCAAACCATTCTCTTTGTGCGCCGCCTTCAGAATGCTCAATTTGATCAGCTCTTTGTAAAGTTCTATTAATTTTTCTTGCAAGTTCTGGTCCTGAATTAGCAGGATAAAGACTTTGATCAGGATATGTAGAACCAGCTGTATTATTGTCGGCAGCTACTTGCCACCCAGATAGATAAATAGCTTTTAAACCAGCTTTAACCATTTGCATTGCTTGGTTACCTGAGAGCGCTCCTAAAGATGAGACCTGGTCTTCTGAATGAAGTAAATCCCATAATCTATTAGATCCTCTTGTAGCCAGTGTATATTCAATAGGAAATGACCCTCTTAGTTTTTCAACTTCTTCAACTGAGTATGGTCTATCAATTCCGTCATAACGACCTTTAGGCGCCGAAGGAACTAAGTCATAGAAACTTTTTGTCATAGTTTATCCTTTCAAAAAAAATGCTAAGAAGACACTATTTCTTCATAAGCAGGAAGTGTCAAGAACTCTTCACAAACAGGAGATATAGACATTTTTTCAAATATTTCAACAGCTTTTTCATATTTGCCTTTTGCCCAAATCTCATCGCCTAGAAATTCTTTTAAATTATCTATTTCACTAGTTAAAATATCTTTAAATAATTCTTCATTTACTGTTCTTCCGTCATCAAGTTTTGTTGCGTGTTTTAACCATTGCCATATTTGTGCTCTTGATATTTCTGCCGTCGCAGCGTCTTCCATTAAGTTATATAAAGGTACAGCCCCACGACCTGCTAACCACGCTTCGATATATTGAACGCCGACCTTAATACATTCGCGCATTCCTTCTTCAGTTCTTTGACCTTTATGTACTTCTAGTAAATCGTCTTGAGTAATCGTTACATTATCTAAAGAAACATCTAACTGATTATCACCAGATAACTGATTATCAAAAATTTCCATTGCCACAGGAACTAATCCTGGATGTGCTACCCATGTCCCGTCATGCCCATTATTAACTTCTCGCTCTTTATCATTTCTTACTTTTTCGAAAGCTTTGTCATTTTCTTCATCATTATTCTTTACAGGAATTTGAGCAGCCATACCTCCCATAGCGAAGGCACCTCTTTTATGGCAAGTTTTTATTAATAGTAGTGAATAGGAGTTTAAAAAAGCATCTCCCATAATGACTTGTGAGCGGTCTGGAAGAATATAGTTTGGGTTTAAAGCTAACCGCTTAATATAGCTAAATATATAATCCCATCGACCACAGTTTAAGCCAGCTATATGATCTTTTAATTCATATAATATTTCATCCATTTGAAACGCTGCAGGTAATGTCTCAATCAAAATTGTTGCTTTACAGGTGCCATTTTCAATACCTAGTTTTTCTTGAGCATATACAAATACTTCATTCCATAATCTTGCTTCTAAATATGTTTCCATTTTTGGTAGATAGAAATAAGGACCTGTTCCATTCTCTTTTAATTTTTCATGATTATGAAAAAGGTAAACAGCAAAATCAAATATACCGCCTGAAATTCTCAAGCCATCAATTTCAATATGAGCTTCCTCAAGGTGCCAACCCCTTGGTCTAACAATTAATACAGCGGGATCTGGATTTAATTTATATTCTTTTCCATTATTTGGATCGAGAAAATCAATTTGACCCCTCCAAAGATCATACAGATTAATTTGGCCATTAATTACATTGCTCCAAGTTGGTGACATAGAGTCTTCAAAATCAGTCATAAAGGTCTTTGCGCCTGAATTAAGAGCGTTAATAACCATTTTACGATCAACTGGCCCTGTAATCTCTACTCTTCTGTCTTGTAAATCTTTTGGTATTGGTGCTACTTTCCAATCTGAATTTCTTACTTCCTCAGTTTCAGAAGGAAAATCAGGTAATTCTCCAGCATCATATTCTTTTTGTTTTTCGGCTCTTATTTTTAATAATTCTTTTCTTTTGTGGCCAAAGTTTTTTTCTAAATCATAAATAAATTCAAGGCATTCTTCTGTAAGAACTTTTTCAATTCCAGGTACGCTGGTATCAAGAATTTCCATGCCTTCAGGTGTATTAATCATATTCTTTTCCATAATTTTTCCTATAGATTATATAACATAGATAATTTGATGATGTTATATTAATGAATCTATTTATAAAGGTATAGTGATGACTTCAGATAATAAAAAAAAGATTAAAGCTGAACGTCCAAGAGGATTTGAAGATCTTTCTGGAGAAGATCTTTTATTGCTAGAAAAAATTATATCTACAATTGAGAAAACATATAAATTCTATGGATTTGAAAAATTAGAAACCAGTATTGTTGAGCTTTCAAATGTAATTGGCTCTTTTTTACCTGATCAGGATAGACCTAATGAAGGTGTTTTTTCTTTGGAGGATGATGACAGTAGGTGGGTATCCCTAAGATATGATTTAACATCGGGTTTAGCTCGTTATGTGGCTGAAAATTATGATGCATTACCCAAACCTTATAGAAGATATCAATCTGGTTGGGTCTTTAGAAATGAAAAACCAGGTCCAGGTAGGTTCCGTCAATTCATGCAAGTGGATGCTGATACAGTAGGAAGCCAAAACCCATTAGCAGATGCTGAAATGTGCATGATGTTTTCCGATGTATTTGAAAATATAGGAATTGAAAGAAATGACTATTTAATAAGATTGAATAATAGAAACTTGTTGGATGCTCTATTAGATCAACTTGGATTAAATTCTATAAATGACTCTGATCGGTATTTAACCGTTATGCGCTCTATAGATAAACTTGATAGATTAGGTTTTTCTGGCGTTACTGAGCTTCTTGGAAAAGGTAGAAAGGATAAATCTGGTGATTTCACAAAAGGCGCAGAACTTAAGACTGAACAAATAGATAAAATAATTAATTTCTTAAAGCAGGGTGATAAAAGTCAAAAGACAGATAGAAAATCTGCACTAGAAAAATTAGAAAAGGATTTTTGTGATAGTGATAAATTCTCTGATGCAGTTATCGAGCTATTGGCTATTTCAGATATCTTAGATGGAGCAGGGTACAATGAAGATAGAGTTGCTATAGATCCTTCTGTAGTAAGAGGATTAGGATATTACACAGGACCAGTGTATGAAGCAGATCTTATTTTCCCAAAAAATAGTGACTTACAAAACTTTGGTTCTGTTGGAGGGGGAGGTCGCTACGATAGTCTCGTAGAAAGACTGAAAGGAGTAAAAGTTCCAGCTACAGGAATTTCAATAGGTGTGAGTAGATTAATGACAGCTCTAAAACTGTTGGATCAAAAAGTTAATAACAAAAGTGATATTGATGTTGTTGTTTTGTTAATGAATAAAGATGATCAAGTTTATTATTTTAACTTAGCATCAAAACTTAGAGATGAAGGTTTATTAGCAGATTTATATGTTGGCGATGGAAGTATGAAAGCTCAATTAAAATATGCTGATAAAAGAAATGCCAAAATTGCTTTAATTATAGGTGATGATGAAATGGAGAATAACACCGCAACAATTAAAGATTTAAATAAAGGTGCAGAATTATCTAAAGATATTAGTAAAAATGAAGAATGGCGATCAAGTAAAGATACTCAAGTGAATGTCCCTCAAAAAGAAATGATTAAGATGATAAAGTCTATTTTATCTAAAAGTTCATAAAATATGAAATAAAATATTGATTTAATAATATATTCATATTATATGAATAATTCTTATGAATAAGTCTGTAAATAATATAATTAATGCGCTTGGAGGAACCTCCAAACTAGCTAATTTACTTGGGGTTAATCCATCTGCTGTCTCTAATTATAGGCAAAAAGGGTTTCCTGCTAGATTGCACCTTAAAATCATTGCTTTATGTGAAGAATTTTCTATACCGATTGATAATGAGTTCATTGATAAGTCTAAGATACCTCTCAAAGTTATAAAATCTAATTCCAATGAATTCCTTACTCATAAGTCAAACTCAATTATGTCATCGCTTTCCTCAGATGGATATCAATTAATTGACCCACCTATATTAGTTCCTGCAGATAAAGTTATCGATAGGTTAGGTGAAACTATTGTTGATAGGCTGTATATCTTTTCTCAAAAAGATGGAATTAGATTGTGCTTGCGACCTGATTTAACGATACCTACTTGCCTATATTACTTAGACCAAGGTTTTAACGGAGAAAAAAAACTATATTCATATTTTGGTAAAGTATTTCAATTTTACGATGAAGAAGAAAATGAACCTACTGAATTTACTCAAACAGGAATTGAGTCCATTGGTGATCAAGATTCACTAAATGCTGATGTCGATGTTTTTGTTAAAATTTATAACACCTTAAAGAAAGAGGGTATAAATAATTTTAAGACTTACTTCGGAGATGTTTCATTATTTCAAGAATTTATAAATGTTTTAGATATTCCTGATTTATGGAAAAAAAGTTTATTAGAAAAGTTTTGGAATGAAGAAGAATTTAAAGTTTTATTAGATGAGATAAGTAAAAAGAATATCAAGAACGATAAATTTGCTGAGAGAGTATACTCACTTGATATTGAGTCCGCGTTAGAGTTGGTAAGGGGCACTATTAATTCATCAGATGGAAGTTTTTTTGCGGGACGAAGCTTAGAGGAAATAACAGATCGATTAAGAAAAAAAGGTGAATCATATTCTCTTAAACCTTTGTCAGGTTCTACAAAGAAATTAATAACTGAATTTCTTTCAATAAAAGACAAGCCTTCATTGGCAATTAATAAATTAAGAAAATTATGTAGGTCTCTAGATGGATCATTATTAAATAAGATTGATGAAGCTGAGAAAAGATTTGAAATTATCAACAGTAATGGAGTTGATTTTAAAAATGCTATTTTTAGCGCTGAAAAGGGACGAGATGTAGAATATTACTCTGGTTTTTTATATGACTTTGTTTGGAATAATAATAATGAGAGCATTTATATCGGAGGAGGCGGAAGATATGATGACTTAATAAAGTTATTAGGGTCAGAAAGTAGGATTCCAGCAGTTGGTGCAGCCTTAAATCTAAAAAAAGTTGAACGAATTTCACAAATCGAGAGTTTATAATGTCTAAAATCAAACTTGGCTTACCATCAAAAGGAAGAATACAGGAAGATATGAATAATTTTCTTACCTCTGCTGGCATTGAGATTACAAAAGATGGAGGTCAAAGAACATATGTAGGTAGTTTTAAAAATTTTGAAGGTTTTGAATTAAGGTTTCTATCTGCAAATGAAATCGCAAAAGAGTTAAATAACGGTAATCTTCATCTTGGTTTAACTGGTTTAGATCTCATACGAGAGTTAGATGGTAAAGAGTCTAGTAATGTAATCTCTCTTCTTGAATTAGGGTTTAGTAGAGCTGATGTTATTGCAGCTGTTCCTAATTCATGGATTGATGTATCAAACATGAAAGATCTTGCCGATGTATCTAGGGATTTTGTAAGACTTCATGACAGAAGATTAAGAGTGGCTACAAAATTTCAAAATTTAACAAGAAACTTCTTTATTAAGAATAATGTAAATAGCTTTAGAATAGTCGAAAGTATTGGATCAACAGAAGGATCACCATCTGCAGGAACTGCCGAAATGATTACTGACATTACCTCAAGCGGAAAGACCCTTGAGGAAAATAATTTAAAAATACTAGATGATGGAATTATCCTTAAAAGTGAAGCATGTATATTTGCTTCCATAAATGAAAAATGGAATACAATAGAATTAGAAAATATTCAAAAATTCCTGCGTGTTTTATCAGCAAAATCTATGGCGATTTCTCATATAGAGCTAACTTTTAATTGTCATAAAAAAATTGATAATCTTGAATTAAATATCTTTCGAGAATATGAAGGATTTTTTCTTAACAACTTTTTTGAAGCTGGTGATAATGTATCTTTAATAGTTCCTAATGCTAATTCTTCATTGTGTTCAGAGTATTTAATATCACTTGGGTATGGGCCAATTAAGATCAATAAGCCTGAATTCATCTATCAAAATAATAATAATGCTTGGAATAGACTTACTTCTGTAATTTTTTAATCAAAAAAAAGGCCACCAATATGGCGGCCTTTAATTATAATATTTGTTTTGTAATTACATCATGCCGCCCATGCCGCCCATGCCGCCCATGCCGCCCATATCAGGCATTGCTGGTGCAGCTGAACCTTTTGGCTCAGGCTTATCTGCCACCATTGCTTCTGTTGTAATTAACAAACTAGCAATTGATGAAGCATCTTGTAGGGCTGTTCTAACAACTTTAGTTGGATCAACGATACCTGACGCAACCATATCAACATATTTTTCATTTTGCGCATCAAATCCATGATTTGCTTTGGTTGATCCTAATACTTTTGAAACTACAATTGATCCTTCAACTCCAGAATTTTCGGCAATTTGTCTGATTGGAGCTTCTAAGGCTCGTCTAACAATTCTTATTCCAGCATTTTCATCTTCATTTGAAGCTTTCATTTTATCAAGAGATTTAGTTGCTAAAAGAAGAGCAGTTCCTCCACCAGGAACTATTCCTTCTTCAACAGCAGCTCTTGTAGCGTTAAGAGCATCATCAACTCTATCTTTTCTCTCTTTAACTTCAACCTCAGTTGCGCCGCCAACTTTAAGAACAGCAACACCACCTGCAAGCTTAGCTAATCTCTCTTGAAGTTTTTCCTTGTCATAATCAGATGTTGTTTCATCAATTTGTCTTCTTATCTGACTAACTCTTGCCTGGATATCTTTTGTTTTTCCAGAACCATCAACAATAGTTGTATCATCTTTAGTGATACCAACTCTCTTAGCTGTTCCGAGCATATCGACAGTAACATTTTCAAGTTTGATGCCAAGATCTTCTGAAATTACCTGACCGCCAGTTAAAATAGCAATATCCTCAAGCATAGCTTTTCTTCTATCACCAAAACCAGGAGCCTTAACTGCAGCAACCTTCAAACCACCTCTAAGTCTATTAACTACTAGAGTTGCGAGAGCTTCTCCCTCTATATCTTCTGCTATAATTAAAAGAGCTCTACTTGATTGTGCTACTGATTCAAGTATTGGAAGCATTGATTGAAGGTTAGATAATTTAGATTCATGTAATAAAATTAATGGATCTTCTAGTTCCGTAATCATTTTGTCTGCATTTGTAATAAAGTAAGGAGATAGGTAACCTCTATCGAATTGCATTCCTTCAACAACTTCAAGTTCTGAGTCCAAGCTCTTTGCTTCTTCAACTGTAATAACACCTTCATTACCAACTTTTTGCATAGCTTCAGCAATCATATTTCCAATTTCTGCTTCACCATTCGCAGATATTGTTCCTACTTGAGCAACTTCTTCGTTTGATTTAACTTTTTTTGATTTTTTCGTTAAGCTTTCGATAGCAGTTTTTACTGCTGCATCAATTCCTCGCTTAACATCCATTGGATTCATGCCTGCTGCAACAGCTTTTGAACCTTCTCTAACTATTGATTGAGCTAGAACAGTAGCAGTAGTTGTGCCATCACCAGCTTCATCATTTGTTTTAGAAGCTACTTCACGAACCATTTGAGCTCCCATGTTCTCGAACTTATCTTCTAATTCAATTTCTTTAGCAACAGTTACACCATCTTTAGTAGATCTAGGTGCACCAAAAGATTTATCAATTACAACATTTCTTCCTTTAGGTCCTAGTGTAACTTTAACTGCGTCAGCCAAGATATCAACACCACTTAGCATCTTTGTTCTTGCTTCGCTTCCAAAAATTACTTCTTTTGCCATTTTTTTTCCTCCAAAAATATTTTTATAATTAGCCGATTATTCCTAAAATATCGGACTCTTTCATGATTATTAAATCGTCACCACCAACTGTAACTTCAGTTCCTGACCATTTACCAAATAGAATTTTATCACCTTTCTTAACATCAAGAGCAGTTACCTTGCCATCTTCAGATTTAGTGCCACTACCAACAGCAACAACTTTTCCTTCAGAAGGCTTTTCTTTTGCAGTATCAGGTATAATGATACCGCCAGGTGATTTCTCATCTTCATCTAATCTCTTAACTAATACACGATCGTGTAATGGACGAAATTTCATATTTTTTCTCCTAAATAAAAATAATTAAGTTTAAAACTCCCCCCAATTCTTTTTAAAAACTTTATTAGGTTTAAATTGGGTATAGCTTAGATAGTTATGATGACAACAAGTGTCAAGTGCTCATATAGAAAAAATACAAATTTTTGATGTTTTTTGATAAAATTTTATAAAAAACTGCATAATTTTTAGTAAATTTACATAAAATATGGTGAAAAATAGATAAATTTTGTAAAATTTTCTATAAAATAGAAAAATATGGACGAATATACTAATACTTGTTAGTTATTCTTATGTTCTTTTACATTTCAATAATTATAGGGATTATTTTACTTTCTTTTGGAGGTGATTATCTAGTCAAGGGTTCTAGCGGTTTAGCAAGAAAACTTAAAATCTCTCCTATGATAATTGGAATAGTAATAATAGGTTTTGGAACTTCAGTGCCTGAAATTTTTGTTGCATCTAATGCTGTAATAAATAATTCATCAGATATAGCTCTTGGCAGTATAGTAGGATCAAATATTGCCAATATACTTTTAGTGTTTAGTTTTGGCCTTCTTATAGCAAAGGACAATATACTAAAAGTTGTTTCGATAGGTGATATGTTTGTTATGTTGGCAGTAACTTTGTTGCTTTCAATATTTTTAATTGTTGGCTCAATTAAGACACCTCTATCTTTCATTATGATCTTATTACTACCAGTATATTTTTATTGTTCTTATAATTTTTTTAACAAAAATATTGAAATAGATGAAATTGATTTGAAAGATAATTACTTAAAATTATCTATAACTATTTTTGTTGGTTTCTTTCTTTTGTTCTTAGGCTCAGATATTTTTATAAAAGGCTTAAAAGATTTTGCCGTATATTATAATATTCCAGAAGCAGTTTTAGGGCTTACCCTTGCTGCAATTGGAACATCACTTCCAGAATTAGCTGTTACTTTCGCTTCTGTTAAAAATAAAGCGGAAAAGGTTTTATTAGGTAATATTTTGGGATCAAATATTATAAATGTTCTAGGCGCATTAGGAATTTCGTCTTTATTTGGCGCAATCATTGTTCCTGAGAATTTTTCTTTTATAAGCTTATACTATTTAATTTTTTCAGCACTGTGGCTATATTTATTAACACGAATCCAAACCAAGAAAATTTACCTTGGATCATTTGGTCTAGCTTTATATTTAATTTATATTATTTCTTTATATTAGAAAGGTTCATAAGGAAACACAGTTACAGTAGCGCCCAAGTCTTGACCAACCGACTCAAATGCCGGAAATGCAGAATCAAGAAGTTTTTTAGGTGTCCATCCTTCCTTATCAACTAGACTCTTTATTGGCCTTGGTTGATTAAATAGAACTACTTCATTTCCTCTAACAGATAAAATTTGACCTGTTAATTTACAATCAGGAGAACAGAGAGCGACAACAGTTTGCGCCACTTGATCAGCGCGCATAGCATTTTTCATTCTTTCAACTCTTTCCTTAGATGCTTCATCTTTTATTGGGATAGTTGCAATCATCCTTGTCCAAGCAAAAGGAGCAATAATATTTGATCTAACATTTTTTATTTCATTCTCCATGGCTATGATTCTAGATAACCCTGCAATACCAAGTTTTGCAGCCGCATAATTGGCTTGACCAATATTTCCAATTAATCCAGTTGTTGATGTAAATAATACAAAATTTCCTTCTTCTTTATCTCTAAAATAATTGATGGCCGATCTACAAATATTATAACTTCCATTTAGATGTACATCTATTACAGCATCCCAGTCTTGATCATCCATTTTATGAAACATTTTATCTCTAAGAATTCCAGCTGGATTAACAATAGAATTTAGGCTGCCATAAGTATCTAAAGCTTGTTGAATCATAAATTCAGTACCTTTTTTTGAAGTAACTGAATCAGAGTTAGTAACGACTTCACCTCCATTTTTTTTGATTTCTTCAGCTACAAGTTCTATAGGGTTTTTATCGCCTTCATCACCTCCGGCAACTGACCCCCCTAAATCATTTATAACTAACTTAGCTCCCTCTTTTGAAGCTAGAAGAGCCGTTTCCTTGCCAATTCCGTTAGCTGCACCAGTTACTAAAACAACTTTTCCGTCTAAAACACCCATTGAAAAACCTCATAAAATAAAAAAATTAATAAAATATGGATAAGAAATCATATATATATCATCTTACTATGTCAGATTTAAGTAAAATTATTAAATTTGCAACTGAACTCAATGAGAAAAGTACAGATGGCCTTCCTCCAGTTGATCAATGGAATCCTGAGCATTGTGGTGATATTGGAATGGAAATTAAAAGAGATGGCACTTGGTATTATATGGGCACTCCAATAGGTAGAAAAAGAATTGTAAAACTTTTTTCAAGAATTTTGAGAAAAGAAGATGATAACACTTATGTTTTAGTGACACCGGTAGAAAAAGTTTTAATTAATGTTGAGGATGCTCCTTTTATTGCAACATATGTTGAAATTCTGGGAGAGGGTAAAGAATTAAATCTTAAATTTAATACTAATGTAGATGATACTATTGTCGCCTCAAAAGATTATCCTATAAGAGTTGTCATAAACAAAAAAACAAATGAACCTTCGCCTTATATTTTAATTAGAAGGAATCTTGAGGCAAAAATATCAAGATCTGTCTTTTATGAATTAATCGAAATTGCTGAACATTTTAATGATAAGTTTGGTGTTTGGTCAGGCGGTAGTTTTTTTCCTTTTTCTAATTCAAAGGATGTTATTATTGATGAATAAGAAAACATGGAAAAAAAATATTACTAGTGCAATCGATCTTACGCCTCCGCCAAAAGAAGAATTAAATTTCTATCCTGGTAAAAAAAGTGACTTTGATCTTATTAAAGAGCCAAACGATAGGCTGGACCCAAAAAACTTGCGACTGGCATCAGTGCTTATCGGCATTACAAACACCGATAACCCCAGGGTGGTTCTTACTAAGCGTTCAATACATTTAGAGCAACATTCGGGTCAGATTGCTTTTCCAGGTGGAAAGGTTGAGAAAAATGAAACTGTTACTGAGGCAGCAATAAGAGAAGCAGAAGAAGAAATAGGTATTTTAAGTAATGAGATTGAGGTTTGTGGATATTTAGATACTTATGAAACTGGGACAGGTTATAGAATTTTACCAGTTGTAGCATTTGTAAAAGAAAAATTTACAGTAAATATCAATAAAGCAGAAGTAGATGAATTATTTGAAGTTCCTTTAGAGTTTATTTTAGATTCAAAAAATCATGTTCTTAAAAGTGGATTTTGGAATGGCGCTGTAAGACACTATTATACAATTAATTATTCTGATTATAATATTTGGGGAGCAACTGCAGGTATGTTAGTAAATCTTTTTGAAAGAATAAAAGCCAATGCTTAAAATTTTATATCATCTACTATATTTTCTTACACCATTCCTTATTTATTTTTTATGGGTAATTTTATCAAATAGTAATTTTACAAATAAAAAAACTTTCTGGGTTACATTATTATCAATTTTAATGTTTTTAATGAGTTTAGTTTTTTTTCGTCTTTCGGATACATCATCTAAAAATTTAGACTATATTCCACCACAAGTTATCGATGGCGAATTGAATGATGGATATTTTAAGGAAATCGATAATTAATATGGATTTATCTAATTTCTATCAAAACAAAGATTGTCAAAAGATTCTTAATATTCTTAATCACACCAACGAAACATCAAGGATAGTTGGAGGTTATGTTAGAAATTATCTCAGAAATATCGAAACTAAAGATATAGACATAGCTACAAAATTAAATCCCGATCAAGTCATTGAATTACTCTCTAAAGAAAAGATTAAAGTTGTCCCTACTGGTTTATCGCACGGAACAGTTAGTGCTTTTATAAGTGATCAAATATTTGAAATTACTACTCTAAGAAAAGATAGCAATCATGATGGACGTCGTGCAGATGTAGAATTTACAGATGATTGGGAGGTAGATGCATCAAGAAGAGATTTTACAATTAATGCTCTATATATGAATTACAATGGCGAAATATATGATCCCTTTGATGGTATATCGGATTTAAATAATGGCGTTGTAAAATTTATTGGAGATCCAGAAAAAAGGATAAAAGAGGATTATTTACGAATACTTAGATATTACAGATTTTTATCGATTTATAATTCTTCAATCGATAATAAAACAAGAAAATTAATACAAAAAAATGCTGATAAAATAATCAATTTATCTTCTGAGAGAGTTCACCAGGAATTTTTTAAGATTTTATCCAATGATAATTCTGGAAAAATAATAAATTTAATGAAAGAAGACGGAATACTTGATTTAATCTTTTCAAGCTCGGTCAATTTAAAAACTTATGATCGAATTATTGATATTGATAATGAACTTTTCTTTGATCAAGATATTCTAATTAAATTTTCTTCATTAGTTCCTGATAAAATTCAAAAGATTGAGGATTTAAAGTGTTTTGCTTTTTCAAATAAAGAGAAGAAAATAATTGATCTATTGATTGATCCCAATAATGAAATCAAAAGTTATCAATCTGTAAAAGAGGTTAGGGCAATTTTATATAATTTTGGAATTGATAATTTTACAAAGTTGACTCGACTATATTGGGCAAAAGATAAGAAGATTTCTAATATTTCTCAATGGAGAGCTCTCCTTGCTATGGGCCAGTCCTGGAAGGCACCTAAATTTCCTATAAGTGCAAAAGATATTTTGCTACTTGGTGTACCTGAAGGACCTTTAGTAGGAGAAATTTTAAGTGAAGTAGAAGATTGGTGGATAGAGTCAGATTTTATAGATGATAAAGCTTCTTTATTTGAAAGAATCAAGGCAATTGTAGGTGCTAAAATTTGATGTTAAAAATGTCGCACTTCTCAATATTTTCTTTACTTTCTTGTTGAGATATTAGATACATCAAGCATCATTTATTTAAGGGGCCCTTTATGTCTGATACTTTAGACGATGATAAACCTACTAGACGTGATTTTTTGTACATAACTACCGGTGCTTTTGGTGTAGTTGGTGCTGCTTCTGTTGCATGGCCTTTAATTGATCAGTTAAATCCAGATGCTTCTGTGAAAGCTGTTTCAACGATTGAAGTTGATATATCCTCCATTGAACCAGGTAGTTTTTTAAAAGTAGCTTGGAGAGGCAAACCTATATATATCAGAAGAAGAACTACTGAAGAGATCGCTGAAGCAGAAAAAGATGACAACCTGAACTTACCGGATCCTCAAAAAGACATAGATAGGGTTCAGAAAAAGGAATGGTTGGTTGTTGTAGGGGTTTGCACTCATTTGGGGTGTATACCTATAGCTAATCAAGGAGAGTATGAGGGGTGGTTCTGTCCTTGTCATGGGTCACATTATGATATTTCTGGTAGAATTAGAAAGGGTCCAGCTCCAACTAATCTTGAGGTACCTCCTTACGAATTTGTTAGCGATAGCTTAATAAAAATAGGATAATTATGGATACTGATTATAAATATGAACCAAAAAATGGACTAACAAGGTGGCTTGACTCAAGACTTCCTTTGATGCGTTTTACCAGTGAACATGTTCTCCAATTTCCAACACCCAAAAACTTAAATTATTTTTGGACATTTGGATTTATTCTTACGATGTGTCTTGTAACTCAGATTATCACAGGCATTATATTGGCGATGCACTATGCGCCATCTACACTTCTTGCCTTTGATAGTGTTGAACATATTATGCGAAATGTTAATTATGGATGGTTAATTAGATATATGCATTCTAATGGAGCATCTATGTTTTTCTTAGCGGTTTTCATTCATATGTTTAGAGGCCTTTATTATGGTTCATATAAAGAACCAAGAGAAGTTATATGGATACTAGGGTGTATTATATATCTCCTTATGATCGTAACCGCCTTTATGGGTTATGTGCTTCCTTGGGGACAAATGAGTTTTTGGGGAGCAACAGTGATTATTAATCTTGTAGGAACCTTACCATTAATAGGTGAATCACTTACCCAAATGTTACTTGGTGGTTTTGCTGTAGATAATCCTACTTTAAATAGATTTTTTAGCCTTCATTACCTTCTACCTTTTATAATTTTTGGAGTAGTTTTGCTTCACATATGGGCCCTTCATGTTCCAGGGAATAACAACCCAGTAGGACTTTCAGTTCAAGGAAAACAAGACACCGTATCTTTTCATCCTTACTATACCGTTAAAGATTTTTTCGCTTATACGGTTTTCTTACTGCTATTTTGTTATTTCATATTTTATAATCCTAATGCATTAGGTCATGCCGATAATTATATCGAAGCTGATGCAATGGTAACTCCCGCACATATCGTCCCTGAATGGTATTTATTACCTTTTTATGCAATTTTAAGAGCAGTTCCTGATAAATTGGCAGGTGTTCTTTTGATGTTTGGTGCTATTGCAGTTTTATTTTTCCTTCCTTGGTTAGATACTGCAAAAGTTAGATCAGGAAGATACCGTCCTATATTTAGATATTTTTATGTACTTTTTGTTATTGATTGTTTGATCTTGGGATATCTTGGAGCGCAAGTTCCTGAAGGAATATATCTTTTCCTATCAAGGGTTACTACAATTTATTATTTCGCTTTCTTTTTATTGGTGCTCCCTGTCTTAGGCAGAATTGAGAAGGTGAAACCTATGCCTATTGGTATATCTAATTCAGAACTAAGCACAGACATGGTTGCAGCAGAGTAAGGTGATAAATTGTTAAATTTTATAAAAATAAAATCTTTAATCTTAATAGCTTCAGTTTTTTTTGTATTAAGCAATGAAGCTTACAGTGCTGGCGGTGAGACATATGATTTAATTAAACCTGGATTTTCATTTGAAGGTCCCACAGGAACTTATGATAGAGAGCAACTAAGAAGAGGATATCAAGTATATAGAGAAGTTTGTTCGTCTTGTCATAGCATGAAACAATTAGCTTTCCGTAATTTAAGTCAGAAAGGTGGCCCTGAATATACAGAAGATGACGCAAAAGTATTTGCTTCAGAATACACAATAATTGATGGATTCGATGATTACGGAGATCCAATTGAAAGGGCTAGAATTCTAAGTGATCGTTTCCCTAATCCATATGATAGTAAAGAAGCGGCAAAAGCTTCTAATAATGGTGCTTATCCTCCAGATTTATCATTGATAACTAAAGCTAGATCAGGCGGATATAATTACATTTATTCTTTACTTCAAGGGTATGGTAAAGAAATTCCTGCGAACATAGAAATAAGTGATACCCTTAGTTATAATCCTTGGTTTCCTGGTAATGGTATTGCAATGTATCAGCCTTTATATGAAGAATCTGTAGAATATGAAGACGGAACCTTTGCTTCTATCGAACAAATGTCTGCAGATGTAACAGCTTTTCTTGCTTGGTCTGCTGAACCAGAGATGGAAGAGAGAAAGAGGCTAGGATTTATTGTTATGAGTTTTTTAATTATATTTGTTTTATTGATGTTCTTTACGACGACAAGATTGTGGAAAGATGTTCACTGATTAAACATTAAATCTAAAGTTCATAATATCACCATCCTTTACAATATATTCCTTGCCTTCAGATCTTATTTTGCCGTTATCTTTTGCTTCATTGAAGTTACCTATAGAATTTAATTCATTGTAGCTGATTGTTTCAGCTCTAATAAATCCTTTTTCAAAATCAGTATGAATTTTCCCCGCAGCTTGTGGCGCAAGAGAACCTTCTTTAATTGTCCAAGCTTTTGTTTCTTTTGGCCCAGAAGTAAAAAAAGTTATTAATTTAAGAGCTTTGTAACCCTCAATAATAAGTTTATTTAAGCCAGGTTCTTCTAGACCTATAGTATTTAAAAATTCGTTTTGCTCTGATATTTCAAGAAGTGATAATTGACTTTCAATATCAGCAGAAATATTTATTTTTTTTAAGCTTTTCTCTTTTAGGTAGCTTTCAACTAAATCAATATAACTATTTTGTTCAGTTATGGATTCTTCGTCTGTATTACAAACATAAATTGTTTCTTTATTAGTTAATAATTGGAATTCTCTAATATATTTATTCTCATCTTCATCAAATTCAGTTTTCTTAATTAAATTACCTAAATTTAAATTTCTAATTAGAGTATCAATTAATTTCAGTTTTTTTGGGGCGTCCTTATCTCCACCTCGTTCTTTTTTCTCTAAATTAGCGATCCTGTTTTCTAAACTTTCTATATCAGCTAAAAGTAATTCTGTATTTATTGTCTCTATATCTCTTATTGGATCGATACTTCCGTTTACATGCGTAATATTTTGGTCATCAAAACATCTAATGATATGTGCTAAAGCATCAACTTCTCTTATATTTCCTAAAAACTGATTACCTAGTCCTTCTCCTTTAGATGCACCTTCAACTAATCCAGCTATATCAACAAAGGTGATCCTTGTTGGAATAGTTTTATTTGATGAACTTATTTTAGTCAGATTTGATAATCTTTCGTCTGGAACATCTACCTCTCCAACATTAGGTTCAATTGTACAAAATGGATAATTTTCTGCTTGTGCTTGAGATGTTTGCGTTAGAGCATTAAATAAGGTAGATTTGCCAACATTTGGAAGGCCAATTATACCGCACTTAAAGCCCATTTATTTCATGTTTGACTGAAATTTTTTGATATTGGTATCAATAAGAAGATCAAAGTTCTTAACTATTTTAGTTTGTATTTTTTCAAATTCTTCATTTTCTTCTTTTGAGAAATCTCCAAGAACATGCCCAGCAACTTTTTCTTTATCGCCTGGATGGCTGATCCCAATTCTTAAACGTACATAGTTATTTCCAATATTTTCATCTATAGAGGCTAAGCCATTATGTCCTGCATTACTTCCGCCCTTTTTTAGTTTTATATCACCAAAAGATAGATCTATATCATCATGAAAAACAAAAATTCTTTCAGGATTTATTTTATAAAAATTAGAAGCTTCTCTAACTGCCCTTCCAGATTCATTCATAAAGGTTTGAGGCTTAAATGATATAAGTTTTATATTTTCGAAAGAACCCATTGATGTTCTTCCTAGGAATTTTGTTCTACTTCTTCCAAATTTTAATTGATTAGTAACATAATCAAGAACCATGAAACCAACATTATGACGATTATTTTTATATTTTTCACCAGGATTTCCTAATCCTACAAGCAGCAATGTTTCTTCGGGCATAGACAAAATTGATCCTACTCTTTGCTTTCTTCTTTAGATTCTTCTGATTTTTCTTCTGAAGCTTCTGCTTGATCAGTTGTTTGATCTTCCTCTCCTTCTGCTGAATCTTCTCCTTCTCCTTCAGATATTTCTTCAACAATTTCTTCTTCAATCTCTTCAACTGGTGCTGTAACACTTGCAATAGTTATATCTCTATCAGTAATAACAGGATTAACATCCTCAGGCAGAGTAACATCAGATAATTTAATGCTTTCTCCCATTTCAAGATTAGATATATCGACATCTATTGCCTCAGGAATACTCAAAGCTGGGCAATCTAACTCTATACTATAACGAGTTACATTTAATACCCCGCCTGTCTTAATTCCTGGAGAGTCACTTTCACCAACAAAATTTACTTGAATCTCAACCGAGACTCTCGAGTCTCCTGATAATCTAAGAAGATCAATATGAATTATATTGTCTTTTACTGGATCAATTTGAATATCTTTAGGGATAACCTTCATTTTATCACCATTTGATAATTCCAGATCAAGTAATGTCGTCAGCATTCTACCTGTGTTATATAATTTTAATGCAGATACAGAATTAATGTTAACTGCAACCGGATCTTTCTTATCACCATAAATTATGCAAGGAATATTTCCTTCTTTTCGAACGGATTTAGTAAAGGATTTTCCAGTATTTTCTCTTACTTCACCTTTTAAAATGTTAGCTTCAGACATAATTTATTCTACCTTTTAAATAAACTTCATTGGGCTTATACCCTCACTTTGACTTCAAAGCAAGTTAATCAAACAAACTAGATACAGATCTTTCTTCAGAAATTCTTCTAATTGCTTCTCCAAGAAGGTGGACAACACTTACTGTTTCTATTTTATTAGAATTTTTAATATCATCAGTTTCATTAATAGTGTCTGTAATTACTAATTTTGTAAGAGCGGAGTTGTTTACCCTTTTTATAGCTTCCCCAGATAAAACACCATGTGTTACATGTGCGAAAACTTCCTTAGCGCCAGAATTAATTAATGCCTCTGCTGCATTGCATAAAGTTCCAGCTGAATCAACAATATCATCAATCATAAAACAACTTCTACCAGATACATCACCAATAATATTCATCACTTCAGATTCACCTGCTTTTTCACGTCTTTTGTCAACAATGGCTAGATCAGAGTCTATTCTGCTGGCAATTAATCGTGCTCTTACAACACCTCCCACATCTGGCGACACTACCATAGCGTTATTTGAGCCTATCTTTTTTTCAATATCAGATAAAAGAATTGGTGCAGCAAAAAGATTATCTGTCGGAATATCAAAAAAACCTTGAATCTGACCTGCATGTAAATCCATGCTTAATACTCTGTCTGCCCCTGATTTAGCAATTAGATTAGCTACTAATTTAGCAGTTATTGGCGTTCGTGGCCCAGGCTTTCTATCTTGTCTAGCGTATCCAAAATAAGGAACAACAGCTGTAATTCTTTTTGCTGAAGCTCTTTTTAAAGTATCAATTAAAATAAGAAGCTCCATTAAATTATCATTTGCAGGAAAAGATGTTGACTGAATAATAAAAACATCTTCTCCTCTACAATTTTCATTCATTTCAACAAAAATCTCCTTATCAGAAAATTTTTTCACAGTACAATCTGCCAATGGTGTATCTAAATATTTACCAATGTTTTCAGCTAGATCTATATTTGAATTACCAGATACTAATTTCATTTTAAAACCTTTCTTTGCCTTATTTAGCAGGGGATTGAATACTAATCAAACCCTTCTGGAATTAATTTGTTTTTTGGGGATATTGCGCAAACTTTAAAAAGCTCTCCCATTTGAGAATTTTCAATAACCCTATTTAAACCATCCTCTAGATCATTTTTAATCTTTTCAGAATTTGTAGATTTTTTTAATATTTCTAATCTCTCTAGAGCGCCCAAATTAATTAAAAAATTTCTTTGTGTAATTGGGCCAAAGAAATTCATTCCTAGATATTTTGTTTCATTAATAATTTGAGAAAAATTAATATGTGATGTTAAATCTGAGCTTCCAGGAAAGCTTAAAGGATCAACATATTCATGATTTTTTAAAGCCTGCAAAGTATTTCCATAACCTTTAGAATATCCATAATCTATAAACAAACATATTCCATTATTTCTTTTCAAGAAAATTGAAATATCATTGATAATTTTTTTAATCATAATATTTATTTCAAAAAAATCTGCCTCATTGGGAAAATTCTTTTTATGTTCTTCAAATAAAATTTTATCCTCAATATCTTCATAACAATAATTAAATCTATCGTTGTCTGTTGTTACAAATATCTCCTTCCATGCTTTATTAATTTTTATGTATTGCCTTATTGGAAAAGCATCCAAAAATTCATTTCCGATAAATATCGTTGGTAAATCAGGAATATCTGAAATATTTTTATAATGCTTTGCTTCAGGAAAAATTTGTTTTTGAGCCGTTATTAAATTTTTATTAATCTCAAGGAAGCCAAAGGAAATATTATTGTCGCTTCTGACTCTTTTAATATCTTTTAAAAGAGTTCCCCTTCCGCCACCTAAATCAATTATCTGAAAAGGTGATTTAGCGCTAATTTTATTTATGATATCAATTGCCCAAGCGCCAATAACCTCTCCAAAAATTTGAGTTATATCTGGCGCGGTGATGAAATCACCACTTTTTCCAAGCGGATTTTGATTAATATAATAACCTTCTTCTGGATAGGTTAAACTTATTTCCATAAACCTGGAAATTGAAATATAACCTTTTTTACCTATTTCTTCAGTTAATATTGATTTAATTTTTTCCATTTGTTTTTATGGCATAAAACATTATGCACATACCAGCAATCATGAATGGAAATGATAAGATCATACCCATTGTTATAAAATTGTATATATAACCAATATGTAAGTCTGGTTCTCTAAAATTCTCTACAAAAATTCTAAATAAACCATAAAGAAAAAGAAAAGAACCACTTATAAGCCCCTTATAATTGAGTAGATTCTTTTTTATCATTATAAATAAAATTAATAAAATCACTAAACCTTCTAAAATTGCTTCATATAATTGACTTGGGTGCCTTGGCAGGTCACCCGCATTAGGAAAGACAACGCCCCAGGATACTGTAGTGATTTTTCCCCATAATTCTGAATTTATATAATTTGCAACTCTACCAAAAAACAAACCAATTGGTACAACAGAACAAATAATATCCCCTAGTTGTAATAATGATATTTTTTTAGCTAATGAATAAATTATAATTGCTAAAATAACTCCAGCAGCACCTCCATGAAACGACATTCCTCCTTGCCATAGAGCAAAAATATTAAGCGGATTTTGTAATAAAGAAGATGGGTTATAAAAAACCAAATAACCAATTTTTGCGCCAAAAATTATTCCAAGTACCAACCATATAAAAATTTCATCAATATTATTGATTGATATTGATAATTTATTTTTTTCTTTATGATTCCTTATAATCCATTTTGCGTATTGTAGACCTAAAAGGATTCCTGCAAGATAAGCAAGGCCATACCATCTTACTTCCAGAGGGCCAATTTTAAAAGCTATCGGATCTATACTTAGTAAAAATTCTAACACTTTATATTTATAGCAAATTTTTTATTTATTTTATGTTTTTATATATAAAAATTACGCTAATTGTAGTATATTATTTTATAATAACTACTATATATAGATATAATGACTTCATTAGCAAAAAAAGATTTTTTAGATGATCCCTTAGATAATGTTGAATTAGCGGCTAGTATTCAAAATTGGACTTATGATAGATCTGATAATGAGGTCTCCATTATAGCAAACGGCAAACATAATAATTATCAATTGTCTATTTCTCTTCGTAATGATTCACAAGGATTAGATGTTGTTTGTGGATTTGATTTAAGATTTAATGAAAAAAATAAATTTCAAATCTTAAAATTGGTTTCTTCAATTAATGCACAAATTTGGTTAGGCCATTTTGATGTATGGGATAAAGAAGGGCTAATTATTTATCGTAATAGTTCAATCATTGATAGAAGGAATCTTAATCTTGAAACTATAGAAACCTTACTTTTGGATGCGGTTAACTCTATAGACTTATACTTTCCAGCTTTTCAATATATCTTGTGGGCAGGTAAAACTAGTGAAGAAGCATTGAGTACTGTTTTATTTGAAACCAAAGGTGAAGCATAAAAATTTATCATGAATGAACTAAAGATCTTGTTAATAGGCTGCGGTAAGATGGGGGGTAGTCTCTTAGAAGGCATAGTTAAATCTGATAATTTTGATGGCATGGTGGATATTATTGAGCCCTCTATACAAGGTTTTCCAAAAGAAGACTTTAAGCAAAGAAAAGTAAATTTTTACTCTGACATTGAAGAAAAAAGAGACACTATAAATTATGACCTCATTATTGTAGCTACAAAACCAGATACATATGAGGAAATCTTTAATGGTTTAAAAAATAATTTAATTATTAATGATAAAACTTTAATCGTTTCAATTTTAGCTGGAATTAAGATAAGTAAAATTGAAGAGATAGTGGGCTCTGCTCCAATAGTTAGGGCTATGCCAAATATAGCTGCTTCAGTCTTAGAAGGTATGACGGCTTTAATTGGTAATAAGAAAATAACCAATAAAGATATTTTAAATGTTGATTTAATCTTTGAGTTAATTGGTGAGAAGATATGGTTAGAAAATGAAAAACAAATGGACTCTTTTACTGCAATTTCTGGCTCTGGACCTGCCTATTTTTTCTTTTTTACTGAATGTTTAAAAAGTATAGCCATTGAAGAGGGTTTTACAGAAGATGTATCCAATAAAATTTCACAGCAAATAATTATAGGATCAGGAAAATTAGTAAAAGAATCAGGCATTGATCCAAAGGAATTAAGAGAAAATGTTACATCTCCAAATGGCACAACTGAAGCTGGCCTCAAAATTTTAATAGATAGTGAAAGAGGCTTGTTAGATAAATTAAGGCAAGCAATTGTAGAGGCAAAAAATAGAAGTTTAGAAATATCTAATAATTAATTAACTAGAAAACTTTAATTGTACTTTGAGGCCACCTAAATTACTTCTAGACATAATTAGTTTTCCACCATGATTGCTTGTGATATCTTGTGAAATAGACAACCCTAATCCTGAACCAGGAATATTTTGATTCCTCGATGAATCAAGTCTTATAAAAGGTTTTATCGCCTTATCATAGTCAGTCTTATTGATTCCAGGGCCATTATCTTCAATTGAAATATCTATTACATCTTTTTTTTTCTCTAGAGCCACTCTTATATCATCTCCATATGAACAAGCATTATTCAAAAGATTGGTTATACACCTTTTCATAGCTATAGCCCTACATTCAAAGAATATTGGTTTGTCATTTTTGACATTAAATTCAATGATTTTATTTTCTATCGATTCAGAATTAATGATCTCTTTTATCATTTCCTTTAGATCAGTTTTTTTTGCTTTTTTTTTTGTTACATCCTCTGCAAAATCAAGATAATTCTCTAACATTTTTTGCATTTCATTTACATCAGATAGTAATTCAATATTAGTTTTATCATCTGATAACATTTCTAATTGCAATTTTAATCTTGTTAGAGGTGTTCTTAAATCATGACTTACACCAGCCAACATTAGTGTCCTCTGCTCAATAAATCTTTCTATTCTCTCTTGCATCTTTAAGTAAGCTTCTGCTGCTCTTCTTACTTCAGTTGCTCCTGAAGGCTTAAAATTTTCCATTTTTTTCCCCAAGCCAAATTGTTGTGCAGCTCTTGATAATTTCTCTATGGGTTTGATTTGTTGCCGCATAAATATGACCGCAACAGAAACCAATAAAAGTGAAGAAATTACCATCCATACAAGAAATATATGACTATTTGTTGCATAAACATTTCTTCTTGGAATGATAAATTCATATATTCCTTCTTTTTTTTCTATTTGAACTATAACTCTTTTTTCATAAGTATGAGCATCAACCCAAAAATTATCAGTCATAGTTCTTGAAAGCTCTTTGCTAAGAGTATTTTCAACAAGATTTATCGGTTTTGGAAGATCATTAATAAGTTCTTGATTGGGCATATAATTAACTTCTGCATCATAAAATTTCTTTGATAATTCAACAACTTTATTTAGACCTAAAGAAGGAGCGATATCTACAAATGTTGCAATTTCGGAAGCTACTGCAGATGATAATTTTCTTGTTACTAATTGCCAATGTCTATCTAAAAAGACAAAAGTTAATATTCCTTGTAGAATTACAACTGGTATAATTATAATTAGTAAAGATCTAGAATAAAGACCTTTAGGTAAAATACCTTTAAATTTTTTTAAACTTTCCTTAAAAAACATTATTTATCGG
>Ga0209404_10000748_pt1 | contig 24781 bp, 17 predicted proteins | sample TroAtlMetagenome_2_FD_187447 | JGI IMG/M metagenome (GOLD analysis project Ga0209404, IMG submission 187447) | Marine eukaryotic phytoplankton communities from Atlantic Ocean - Tropical Atlantic ANT8 Metagenome (SPAdes) (version 2) | ecosystem: Environmental > Aquatic > Marine > Oceanic...
GAAGAGTCTTGGATCCCCTGGGGAATCCACTCGACGGCAAAGGCCCGGTTAATTCAACAGAGACCCGCGTCGTTGAAGCACGAGCACCGGGTGTGGCCGAACGACAGCCTGTGGGCGAACCACTGCAAACCGGCATCAAAGCAATCGACTCCATGACTCCCATTGGACGTGGTCAACGTGAATTGATTATTGGTGACCGTAAAACGGGTAAAACTGCGATTGCCATCGACGCCATCCTGAACCAGAAAGGTTCAGGAGTGAAGTGTTTTTATGTAGCCGTCGGACAGAAAGACTCTTCGGTTGCAGGTGTCATCAAGATTCTGGAAGAACGCGGCGCTATGGATTACACGACAGTGATCGTCGCCGGTGCCAGCTGCCCTGCTCCTCTGCAGTACATCGCTCCGTATGCCGGTACATCAATGGCTGAATTCTTCATGTACCGAGGTGAACATACGCTTGCGGTATACGACGACCTTTCCAAGCAGGCCAACGCTTACCGTGAACTTTCCCTGCTAATGCGTCGTCCTCCCGGACGTGAAGCTTTCCCTGGTGACGTTTTCTACTGTCATAGCCGTCTACTGGAACGTTCCAGTAAGCTAAGTGACGCGCTTGGAGCAGGTTCACTAACCTCGCTGCCAATTATTGAAACACTCGAAGGTGAAGTCTCTGCTTATATTCCAACCAATGTGATTTCGATTACCGATGGTCAGATCTACCTGCAACCTGACCTCTTCTTCTCAGGTATCCGTCCTGCGATGAACGTTGGTGTATCGGTTTCTCGCGTGGGTGGTGCAGCTCAGATTAAAGCGATGAAAGGGGTTGCCGGTGGTCTTCGGCTTGACCTCGCTGCCTTCCGTGAACTAGAAGCGTTCGCTCAACTCGGTACCGATCTTGACCCAGCGTCTCAACGACAACTAGACCGAGGGTACCGTATGGTCGAACTGCTAAAGCAGGGCCAATACACCCCCCTACCAGTGGCCGAACAGGTTTGCTCAATTTATGCCGGTGTAAATGGCCATTTTGATGAAGTCGAAGTTACCAAGGTGGCAGAATTCGAAACCCGTTTACTGGAATTTCTACGCGATCAGAAACCTGAAATCCTAGATGCCATTAGCAACGACGGTTCGATTCGTGACGAAGAAGAATTAATCGGCGCTATTAACGAATTCAAAAGTTTGAGTGACAGCTACGCAGCGGATGCAGAAGCGGCGGCTGAAGAGACCAGCCCGGTAGAAGAAGTAGCAGAAGAAGTAGCGGAACAGGAAACTGCAGCCGAAGATGCTACTGATGAAAGCACTGAAGAGTAATCACTCTTCAGTCGTTGATTTAAGGTATTACTTAAACCAATAACGTAACAGGAAAAATCCTATGGCAAATGCCAGGGCATTAGACAAACGACGAAAATCTGTTCGCAACATTCGAAAGATCACGCGAACGATGGAGCTAATTGCGACAGCTCGATTCAAAAAAGCAATGGATCGAGCGACCGCGGCAACATCGTATACGAAGCGAATCACCGAAGTTGTGGCCAGCCTTGCCAAAAGCGGAGCGGAAGTTCAGCACCCACTGCTGGAAGAACGTTCTGCCATGGACAATGCGGCCCTGATCGTACTCACCTCAAACCGAGGTCTTTGCGGAGGTTACAACGGTAACATCATCCGTGAAACGATGCGCCAGTTCGACAGTTTGTCTGAATCATATGAAAACGTCAAATTGATTGTTTCAGGTAAGCGAGGGATCACGAACCTGGAATTCCGGAATTATTCTGCGGATGAAACTTACACTCAATTTGACGACGAACCACTTTTTGAAGATATCAAGCCAATTGCAGATCAATTGCTCGATGAATTTATCGCTGGGCGACTCGATCGCCTGGATGTGGTTTATACCAAGTTCATCTCCAGTTCAAAACAAACTGCGATGGTGGAAACATTGTTACCGCTTGGTAGCGTCGGTGCGGCAGACGAGGAAGAGGACGCAGGAGGCATAGATGCTGACTTTGAATTCTTCCCCTCCGCTGAAAGCATTCTGGAAGAAGTAGTTCCGATGAGCTTCCGCATCAATCTCTTTAAGTGCTTCCTCGATGCTGCTGTTAGTGAACAGATTGCTCGAATGGTTGCCATGAAGAGTGCAACGGAAAATGCCGACGATATGATTCGAAATCTATCGATGACCTACAACCGTGCTCGCCAGTCACAAATCACCGGCGAAATCATGGAAATCATCGGTGGTGTGGAAGCATTAAAAAGCTAACCACTAATACAGTTAACAACCAAATACAACATATAGTTTTTTAACAAACAAAGAGTTTTAACATGGCTTCAGATACAGCAACACAGAAAGTTGGACGTATTACTCAGGTAATCGGCTCAACATTTGATGCTCAGTTCGATGATGACAAACTTCCTGATATCTACAATGCAGTAGAAATCGATCTAGGCGAAAACGGCATACTTACCGGAGAAGTACAGCAACACCTTGGTGGTGGTCGAATACGCTGTGTGGCCCTCGGTAGTACTGACGGTATGGTTCGCGGACAGGACTGCAGTGACACAGGATCGCCTGTGTCCGTTCCTGTTGGCGATGCGACACTAGGTCGGGTCTTTAACGTACTTGGAAAGCCCGTGGATGGTCGCGGTGAAGTGGAAGCTGAAGCCTACCGCCCAATTCACCAATCTGCCCCTATCGTAACGGACCTTTCTACAAATACGGAACTGTTCGAAACCGGTATTAAAGTGATTGACCTGCTCACTCCATTTGTTCGTGGTGGTAAAGCTGGGCTATTCGGTGGTGCCGGTCTTGGCAAGACCGTGATCCTAACCGAGTTGATTGCTCGTATCGCGAGTTCTCACGGTGGTTATTCTGTGTTCGCTGGCGTGGGCGAACGAACGCGTGAAGGTACGGACCTGTGGTTAGAAATGCAGGAAGCGAAAATTGGTGATACTGGTCGAAGTGTTATCGAGCAAACCTGTATGGTATTTGGCCAGATGAACGAGCCGCCAGGAGCCCGTCTTCGTGTTGCTCTTTCGGCCCTCACAATGGCAGAGCACTTCCGTGATACAACTGGTGCTGATACCCTTTTGTTCGTCGATAACATCTTCCGTTTCTCACAAGCGGGTTCCGAAGTATCAGCTCTTCTCGGACGTATGCCTTCTGCCGTTGGTTACCAACCGACACTGGCTACCGAAATGGGTGCCTTGCAGGAACGTATTGCTTCCACAAAGCAAGGGGCGATTACATCGGTACAGGCAGTTTACGTGCCTGCTGACGACCCAACGGACCCTGCTCCCGCGACTGCCTTCGGAAATCTTGACGCCTTCCTCTATCTGGAACGTAACATCGCTTCGAAAGGTATTTACCCTGCCGTGGATCCTCTGGCTTCATCCAGCCGTATTCTCGACCCACAGTATGTTGGTGACCGCCACTATCAGATCGCTCGTCAGGTTCAGACGATCCTTCAACGTTATCGTGAATTGCAGGATATTATTGCGATTCTTGGTGTCGACGAATTGAGTGAAGATGACAAGATGATCGTGCATCGCGCTCGCCGTCTTGAACGCTTCCTGTCTCAACCATTCCTCGTGGCTGAGGTCTTCACAGGCAAGCCTGGTGAGATCACTCCACTGGAAGATACACTTCGAAGCTTCGAAGAAATTTGCAACGGGAAATGGGATCACTTACCAGAAGGTGCATTCATGTACGTTGGCTCCGTCGACCAGGCAGAAGAACAAGCCAAGAAAATGGAAGAAAGTTAGTCCATGTCAATTAACTGTATCGTTGTAACGCCAGCTGAAACGGCCGTTGAAACAGAAGCTTCATCCATTACCCTACCACTGTTTGATGGTGATAAGGGAGTAATGGCTGATCACGCTCCGATGATCGGGCGATTGGGCAACGGTGAATTGAGACTCGAAGGCACTGAAGGTGGTTCGCGTTTCTATATCGAAGGAGGCTTTGTCCAAGTTCTGGATAATACGGTGTCAATTCTGACAAACCGTGTTGTTGCCGTCGAAGATCTCGACTCAAGTGCGTTGGAGCAGGAACTCGGTAATGCACTGGCCATGCCCGGCAATAACGACGAAGAACTCGACCTTCGTGAACGTGCGTCCGACGCCGTGCGAGCCCAGTTAAGAGTTGCTCAGCGTAGTTAGTTACAATGCCAGCTGTCTGGTAAATTCGTATAATAACAGGGTGTAGCTTCTACACCCTGTTTTTTTACGCTTCTCAAATTCGCCCTCGTTACTTAGCTAGCCGTTCGCCGGTTTACCCTCTTGGAACGTACTAAACTATCAGCATTTCTGATCGTCCCTTTGCTGGCATTAGCAGCATTAGTCGCTCCTCTATGGATTCAGGGGGAACTACCTGTATTTCGAGATGCTGGTCACTATTACTATCCCTCTTTTCATTTCGAGCACGAACTATGGGAGCAAGGCAACGTTCCGCTTTGGAGTCACCTCGATGACCTCGGACGTCCCTTTGCGGCCGACTCGAGTACCAGTATCTTCTACCCCGGAAAATTACTTTTCTGGCTACCGCTAAGCTTTCCCAATTGTGTCCTGCTTTACCTCATCACACATCTCGTATTGGCAGGACTCAACACTTACTGTTTGGCGCGACGCTGGAACGCTTCTCCTTCAGGCGCAGCATTTGCCAGCCTGTCATTTTGCATGGGCGGCGCTGTACTCACTCAGCACTCCAATATCATTTATTTAGTGTCGGCAGCCTGGCTGCCGCTGGCGGTTAGTCTTTCATTAGATCTCATTGAAAAGCAGGACTCCAGGAAATCTCTCGCCTATCTGGCAGTAACACTTGCCCTCATAATTCTCGGCGGCGATCCACAAATGGCCTTACACGTCATATTGCTAATCCCCCTGCTCTATTGCTTTGTCAGCAAAACATCTAATCGCAATCAACAGCCCAAAAAGGTCGCCAAACGAAAAGTTGCCAAGCGAATGGTAATTGCCAGCGTCATCGCCTTCGGCTTAGCAGCAATACAAATCCTGCCTACCTATACCTGGTCCAAGAATGCCAATCGAAACTTACGGTCTGCTTCCAGGACCACCTTTGAATGGATCGCCGATCAGGTTACCGGTAACGAAGTTCCCAACAATATCTTTAAGGGACGCAGGGCATCAGAACACCATGGGCAACTCTATCAGTTTTCACTGGCACCTTGGCAAATGGCTGAACTAGCGTTCCCTAATATAACCGGGAAACTCTATCCGCAACGACAACGTTGGACCTTTCTATTTGAGGATAATCCACGCACGTGGTACCCCAGTATCTACCAGGGAATCCTCCCTCTACTGCTTGCCTTGAGCATTTTTGGGCTAGGAAAAGCGGCCCGGCACAAACAACTCAGTCGGATGATACTCTTCACTATTTTGGCTTCGTTGGGGACGTATGGAATTGGATGGTTCATCACTACAGTAAGCGGAGCCAAGCCTGTTGCTTCGGAAACCGGCGGTGTTTACTGGTTCCTTTGCAATGTCGTACCGGGATACATCCAATTTCGCTATCCTGCCAAATGGTTTATCCTGACCAGCCTACTGATAGCCATTCTGGCCGGAGTCGGTTTCGATACCGTCGACAAGGTTACTGAGCGCCGCAGAGCCATTTTCAATTGGTCGATGGTAGGACTGTGTGCTGCGTTATTGACATGCTACCCACTACTCAGCCAATTATTAACCAAAGGGCTGGCAAATTCCCCACCCGACTCGTTCCTAGGTCCTGCTGCTGGGCAGGGAGTCAAACGCGATCTTTTACAGGCAGCGATTCAACCGCTAGTTATCGTACTTGGCTTCATCCTAACGACAAAACTCGTTCGCAAGGAAAAGATGAAAACGACAATTGTTTTAATTCTACTTGCCGCGGATCTCTTCTTTGCGAATTCATGGCTCTTCTCATCCGCATCGTCATATCACTGGGACGCGATTAGTCCTATCGAACAGCAACTCAAGAACTCAACAAAGCAGATACCGACGCGAATTTACCGAACCAGACTTTCTAGATGGAACCCACCGTCATTCGCCAAGCAAAGCTCTGCTGAACGCCAACGTGATGCAATCATTTGGGACCGACAGTCTCTTCGACCCCGCATGCACCTGTTAAGTCATATCCAGTTACTCGATGCAAATGCAAGCATTTCTGATGCGCACTACGATTCTGTATTACGAGTCCTGCGAAGACACGGCCCTACCCGAGAAGATCATGTTACAGAACCTGATGCTAATGGTCTGGCCCTGCTAGGGGCCAGCCATATTATTGGACCGGAGAATTTCTACCCGCGGCACGATGAAACGCTTACAAGTCCTACCAAGATTGAAGACGTCGCGATCACTACGACCGCTAATCCAGCTCCATTTTTCTGGACTGTTCCAAACTGGAACGTCCAGCCTCCATTTAGTGGAGGGACTCCTGCCCAACTCGATCAATTCACCGAAGATATCTTTTACCCTGACGGCTTGATTGCAGATCTCCAAAATCTATCAATGCTTGAATCAAATTCAATCAAAAGTAGCGATTCACCTATTTCTGTTAAGCAGGATGTCATTCGTCTTGAATCATTTGAGCCGGGCTTTGTAAGACTCCGAGTCTTTAAAGAAGAGGAGGGCCCGTTAATCATTAATCAGGGATTTGATACCGGTTGGCACGCGCGTATTTGGAACTTGGAGAACACGCTCCCACAACCGACTCCATTAATTCGTGCGAATCGAGTGATGCAGGCCGTCGTCCTCAAAAAAGGTGAGCAGACCATCGATCTTATTTATCGTCCCACTTCCTTCTTGTTCGGCCTCACGATCAGTGGAATCTGCTGGTTGATGCTATGTGGGGGCCTCGGAATCGCAGCCATCCGCTCTCGTCGAGCACGACCTCACTAAAGGTTCCAGTTGAACGGCCAGTTGTTCTTCGTGGAAAGGAGGCCTACATGACCGGTTTTGACTCTCCCATGTTTGGCTTACAATAAGAACTTACGAACCCGATTCACCTACTGAGAATACGAAAAAATGATCGCCATCATCGATTACCAAATGGGTAACCTTCGTAGCGTTCAAAAAGCCTTTGAAAAAGCTGGATTTGAAGCCACGATCACTAGCGATCCAAAAACCGTAGCGGCGGCCGATAAAGTCGTACTTCCCGGTGTAGGGGCCTTTGAAGATGCCATTGGTGAGTTACATCGCCGGGATCTGGTCGGTCCCATTAAGGATGTGATTCAAGCAGAAAAGCCATTTCTTGGTATTTGCCTAGGGCTACAGTTACTGTTTGACACAAGTTATGAAGGTGGTGAATTCGAAGGATTGGGAATTATCTCAGGAGAAGTGAAGCGGTTTAATGTTCGTAAGGGATTTAAAGTTCCTCATATGGGATGGAATCAAGCAAACATTGTTCGCGATGCCCCCATTCTGAAAGGCATCGACTTCGGCACTCACTTTTACTTTGTGCACTCGTACTATGTAGTACCAAGCAACGATCACGTCATCGCAGTCACAAGTGACTATGACGGTGAATTCTGTTCCATGATCTGGCAGAACAATCTCTTTGCAACGCAATTCCACCCCGAGAAGAGCCAGGCAGCCGGCATTAAGGTTTTAAACAATTTCGGTTCTCTCTAATCCCTTTCCTGTCGTAACCATAAGAAAGATATCGTCATGAAGATTTGGCCAGCCATTGATCTAAGGGGGGGCAATTGTGTCCGCCTCAAACAAGGTGACTACAATCAAGAAACGGTTTTTGGAGATAATCCGGGTGCGATCGCACAACAATGGTGTAAACAAGGTGCTGAATGTATGCATCTGGTGGACCTGGATGGCGCTCGAGATGGTGTCTGGACCAATCAGGATGCTGTGCGAAGTATCATCGAAGCGATTGATGTCCCTTGCCAGCTTGGCGGTGGCGTTCGCGAAGAAGCTACCATCGAGCTATTACTGGGCCTCGGGGTCAGCCGGCTAATCGTTGGTACAAAGGCCTTGAAAGAGCCCTCTTGGTTCTCGTCCATGGTCGAGAAATTCCCGCATAAACTAGCCCTGGGAATCGATGCCCGAGATGGCATGGTGGCAACCGATGGTTGGTTGGAAACAAGTGAAACAACTGCGATCAGTCTTGCTCAACAATTTGAGAACCAACCCGTCGCAGCGATTATTTACACAGACATTTCCAGAGATGGGATGATGCGGGGTGCCAATGTCAGCGGCATGGCGGAAATGAAACAAGCAACATCGATCCCCGTCATTGCCTCTGGTGGAGTAACAACGCTCAAGGACGTGGAGCAACTTCGGGAGGCCGGACTGGATGGGGCCATCATTGGACGCAGTCTATACGATGGCGTCATTGACTTGGCTGAAGCGATTTCTCTGGCCGACGAATAAAACAGGCCTAAATCTCGAATGATGAGTCGTTCGTGACTGCATCTTTACTATCCGCTCGCATACGCAACCTGGGTTTCTCCAGAGTTACTGTCGTATGAGGTTGCACACTACGTGTGAGCCAAACACTTGAACCAATCACACTATCGTGCCCAACCATCGTGTCTCCACCAAGGATCGTTGCTGATGCATAGACCACAACATGGTCATCAATCGTTGGATGACGTTTCATCGTACGGATGAGTTTCCCATCAGCATCTGTTGGAAAACTCAAAGCTCCGAGGGTTACCCCCTGATACAACTTCACGTGCTTACCTATCACCGTCGTTTCACCAATCACAACTCCTGTCCCATGGTCGATAAAGAACGACTCACCAATTGTTGCTCCGGGATGAATATCGATTCCCGTTTCTTTGTGGGACCATTCAGCCATCATACGAGGAATGAATGGGACTTTAAGCAGGTACAACTCATGAGCAATCCGATGGACTGTCATAGCATCGAGTCCCGGATAGCAAAAAATCACTTCATCCAAACTCTTGCAAGCTGGGTCACCATCATAAGCTGCCTGAACATCGGTTGCCAAAATTTGTCTTAAATTAGGCAGGTGTTCCAGTAATGCCAAGGTAATCTGCTCACCCTGCTCCAAATAGGCGCTCCATTTACCACGGGATTCAAAAACAACATCCTCATGTTGTAACGCTCTTGCAATTTGAATGGAAAGTTCATTGAAGATTTGGTCGATCAGGTCCCCAACATAGTAGGAGATATTGTCCTGATGCAATCCCTGACGACGACGATAGCCTGGATATAACACTTCTTTGAAATCTGCCAGGATCGCAACAATCTTATCCAGTTGAGGTAACGGTGTATGGCCCAAATGGTTGATTGTTCCCAGATCTTCATAGGTTTTGAGAATCTGCCGGGTCAATTCTGGTAATTGCTGTTTATTTTCGCGGGAAGACATTTCGAATGATTACTAGTTAGAAAGAGACCAAAAAGACGTACTACAACTGCAAGTGCTGAAGAATCAGCAACAACAGAGGCAATCGCAAATATTGTAGTAGTTTAGAAATCTCATGGTTTCATACGAAAAACAAGGCTTAAACCTTTATCATTCAATCGTAGGTTACAAAATAAAGGTGTCAAGCGACGACTAACTCTAATTCGAATGCTAGCCAATGCTATTTCCCACCAATCCGGTGATTTGCTACTATAGCCAAACATTCGGGATGGTTTTTTTATTGGGAATTAATGAATTCTTACGCTAAATACTCGTCACTTTTCCTTCTGCTAATGCTGGCCGGCTGCCAGATTGGGCCGGACGGCAAATTCAGCTGGAACAAAAAAGACAATCCTGTTTCTAGTGACACTACGTTGGCAGGTGAAAGCACAGCTTCTCCAGCCAACGATTCTGCGTTAGAGAAACTCACGGCTGACAATGAATCCCTGCACGCTGAATTAGCAAAAGCACGTCAACAATTCCGAGTCACTGCCAGTGAGGTCGATTTGATAAAACAGCAATTGAAGGAGGCCAACGATAAGCTCGCAAACAATGCTGGCATCGACTTATCGGCCGACAATGCACCATCTGCTAATACACTTGAAGCTGTCAGCATTGAAGGCATCGTTGTTGGCCGGGATAAAAATACAATCCGCATCGAGTTGCCGAGATCACAGTTGTTTAACGCCAATACGGTAACCATCAGCAATGACGGGAAAACAATGCTGGACCGAATTGCCGCCGCGATTAAACAACAATACCCTAATCAACAAATGATGCTGGAAGCCCACGCTGCTTCCGGCCTAACTCCCAACGATGATCATCAGCAAGCTATCCAGCAAGCTACCTCGGTATACAATTACTTCGTTGGTATGACACAACTACCGGCAAATCAGTTTTCACTCGCTTCCAAAGGTAAGAATCACCCTCGTTACTCGACAGCATCTGACCAGGGACGTGAAGCAAATCAACGCATAGAGTTAATTATCTATGCGGAAACCTTTTAATCCCTCCCCCCCACCACGAAAGCACTCAATAATCGCATGTTCAGTTGGAGCACCTGCCTGATAGTGATGATCATCGGCTCGGTCATGGGTATGTTCGTGAACTGGGGAGTCTACAATTTGGCCTGGAACAAACGGCGGATTAGTCCCTGGGGACCTTTGCCCGAGGAAATCAGCCACCGATCATGGGATACCAGATTACCTATCGTCGGTTGGCTGAGGATGAAACATGAGACCCGGCAGCATGGCTATTTATTTTGGGTTAGACCATTCTGGATCGAAGTGGGATTGGCACTATTCTTTGGTTATACCTACTCCCATTTTTCGAACGTTGCTTATCTGGCTAGCCAGGCTGATGCCGACTTCTCACCATTTCTGCTCTGGCGACAAGCTATTCCCTTTCTTTGCATGACTACCCTGCTCTGCATCGCCACCTTTGTAGACTTTGATGAGCGGATGATCCCGGACGAAGTCACGGTCTTTGGAACACTGCTTGCTTTAGTACTATCTGCTTTTCTTCCCGAAAGTCGCTTGCTTGATACTGAGGCTTTATTGAATGGAGAACTAATACACCTACACGCTTACTCCCCTAAGGCGTGGTTTGAATGGGGGAATGAATCACGAGCACTTCTGTACAGTATGGGGCTGCTTGGATTCTGGGGCCTCGCCAGTATGCCAAAACTCTGCACATTGCGTTTTGGACTTCGACGAGGGCTGCAGTTAATGCTTGCTAGCGTGATTCGGCCACGTCGCAAGTCGTTATCGTCTGGTGAAAAGCGCAAACGAAAACCTTTTACGGTAACAACTCTCATTGCCGCTAGCTGCATGCTGGGATGGGTATTTCTATATGCGATCTGGGCATGGGGCGATGCGAGACAATGGGAGAGTCTCTTTAGTTCCATCCTTGGCATGACAGGTGGTCTGGTTTTGGTTTGGGGTGTACGAATCATCGGTTCGGTAGCCGCACAGCAGGAAGCAATGGGCTTTGGAGACGTTACATTAATGGCCATGATTGGTGCATTTCTGGGATGGCAGGCGGTCATCATCACCTTTTTCATTGCGCCGTTTGCGGGCATCATTATTGGTATCATTCAGGCGATTGTACGAAAAGAAAACGAACTTGCCTTTGGACCTTATTTGAGTCTGGGTGCCATTATGATTGTGCTCTTCTGGGAAACTGTCTGGGGACGAATCTATGGCGTGCTGAAGGAACAAATCGATTCCGTCCCGTTCGTTCTAATGCTGCTCTTATCGGCGATGGGTGGCATGTTATTTGTCTGGCGAATAATCAAAGAGAAGATTCTAGCCTAAGCCGTGACTTTGCTCACAATTTCGGCAGCTACACCTTCGGGGGATAATTGCTCTGTATCAACCGTGAAATCTGCGGCTGCCTGATAAAGTGGAATTCTTTTTGTCAGTAGGCTCTGCACTTCCTCCAATCCGCCAACTGCCGTCAAATCAGGCCTACGTTGTCCTGTGAGAGGATCCGTATTCATGCGTTCAAAGATAACGGCCACACTGGCCGTTAACCAGACAGTTATACCTCGCCCCTGTAGAGCTTCTCGGTTTTCCTCACGCACAATAGCCCCTCCGCCCAAGGCAACCACTATGTTTTCACGACCGGCAAGTTCCTTCACGACATCCGTTTCACGATTCCGAAATCCCTCCTCACCCTCTTTAGTAAAAATTTCAGCAATCGTCATTCCTGCCTGTTCTTCTAAATAGACATCGGCATCAATAGCTTCTTTACCGAGGGCCTGAGCAACCATACCAGCGACTGTCGTTTTGCCGGTGGCTCGATAACCGGTCAGAAAGATATTGTCCATGAACCTCAACCTCTAATAATTAGCTGATGAGATCGTTCGACGAAAAGTTTCTCGCATGACATTGAGAGGAGCTTCTTCACCGCTGAACAACTTAAATTGCAATTCCGCCTGTCGAACAAACATTTCAATACCCGTTACCGTTCGGCAATCATGGTTTCGAGCTTGCTTGATGAGTAATGTTTGTTCGGGATTATAAATCGTATCGAACACAATCATTCCACGTGTGAATCCAGCTTCCTCAAACGGAGTTTCGTTCATTCTAGGATGCATTCCGACAGGAGTGCAATTCACGAGGACATCTATATTAGCCGAATGACGGTCCTCCCACACAATGGCTTCACCTTCAAGCTTGGTTGCCAGTTCAACAGCATTTTCATAGGTACGAGAAGTCACCAGGAGTTCAGCACCACGGTCTTTGGCTCCTACGCCAATGGCTCGTGCGACTCCTCCCGCACCAAGTAAAAGCACCTTTTTACCAGCCAGCCATTTTTCGTCGGGATCCGCCTCAGCTGCGTCGGCTAAACTTACCATCGCACCGTAAAGATCTGTGTTATATCCAATGATTTCATCCCCGTCGAAAATCACCGTGTTTACGGCACCTATTTGACGAGCACCGGATTCAATTTTTGTTAAGGAAGCCATGATTTCCTGCTTGTGCGGAATTGTCACACTCAGGCCACGAATCCCCAATGAGGGGGCATCATCGACAAACTGATTCAGATGATCTTTCGGAATACGAAATGGTAAATAAACACGATTCATGTTCAGATGATCAAAGCCTGCATTATGAATTACCGGGCTCATACTGTGGGCCACGGGATCGGCAATCACGCCAAACACTTCAGTGTCAGCATTAATTGTTTCATACCCGTAGATTTCAGTCATCGTTTCATAGCTTAGCTGCCCGGGTGCGATTGTCCGTTCATGATGGAATGTGGCAAACGTGAAGGGAGCTCCAAATTTCCCTGCCAGAAGTCTACTGGGCATCCCAATATCTCCCATACAAATCCCGACCGTTGGAATTTCACTCTCGTCGATCAATTTAAGAATTCGCGTAACATCGTTAGGGGAATTAGCCATGCAGGCGATCTTGACGATATCTGCATCTTTCGCAGCCAGGCGGGCATGGATCTCGTGGAGATTGTCGGGAGTTTCGTCAAAGTCATGCATACTGATAATTCGCTTGGTGTTGCCATAGCGTGGAATAGCATCCGCTATTTCTTCTTCCAAATCGACGTAGTCAACACCTTCAACAATCGCTGCTCGCAACAACATTACTCGCTCAGCTTCAGTCCCTGACCATTTACCACCATCCTGAGGACGTCGGCATGTTGCGACAACGGGACATTTCCGATCCTTTAAGAGTCGCTTTAGCGTCACGGCTCGACGGATATAATCCAGACGCAACTCAACCAAACGGGCACCATTCTCAGCTAAATGCTGGTGTTCTGCCCTCATATGTTTGTGTCGCCCTCGTCCAATACTGACACAAATGGTAGATGCTGGTTCACCACTTAACCGATTCAAAGATTTATACCTCTCGATACTGTTTATCCTAGGGACATTATTTCCCCCTCTATTACTCTGTTATAACCTCGGCAACTTCGTTCTGGAATCACCAGATTTACCTGCTAAGTTTCTAGAGAAGAAACTCCTGCTGCGTATGTGCTAACGGTTAGGTAAGCAGAATTGCATTGGTGCTACCAAGGGTTTTTTAATATATATCACTATAAGTTCCTTGCCCCTTCACACATAAGTCACGGATGATATGAAAACAGGTCCAGTCGTAGTGGTCGTAAGCCTGTCGGTAATACTTACCGCTTTTACAACACTACAGTTCTCAACCATTTCAAAAATGCATAAGTCGGCTCATGAAATTGTGCAACAAGAGCTAGATGCACAATTTGGGAATCTAGTGCATTTTGAATGGGATGACCAATCCAATCAAATCCTTGGCGTCTATATTGATGCTCAATGCCTTGATTCCCGTAGCACGTTTGACACGCTTGCGAAATTAAAAAACCTTCGCGTTCTTTCTATCCGCCATGGTCAATTTCGAGATGCTGATTTAGAGCCGTTATCCAGTCTGTCAAAACTAACCTCCGTCGAGCTTCAGTCCCTTCACTTCACTGGTTCCGGATTAAGATACTTAACCGGTTCGAAGGGAATAACCAGTCTCAAATTAAACAATAATCCTGTCTGGGCGGCAGAAGAGTCCAAAAGGCTACAACAATTACCCCTGCTGGAAGAAATCCATTTGGCCTGCACGGCAACCACTGACGAATCTATCAAGGCATTCACGAGACATCAGGCTCTTCATACCCTCGTCTTAGACAATACCCATGTCACCTTTGCCGGTTTAAAAGCCATTTCACAAAACCGCAATCTACGCCACCTCAGTCTACGCAACTGCCTTCTTGGTAGCCTGCACCGTGATGCACTGTCACAACTCACAACGGAACTACCGTTCTCACTCAACCTGGCGGATTCAGACGTCACAGACGAAGCTCTAACGGAGATTAAAAGCCTAAACGTTGTTCACCTAAATCTAAGTGGCACACAGATAAGCGATCAAGGACTGACCTATCTCTCCGGTCATGAATATTGCCAGCTTCTAGACCTTAGCTACACCCAGTGCTCCAGCAATGGTCTGAAAGATGTGGTGACGTCCCTTCCGTTACAGTCATTAATCTTACGGGGGATCAAACTTAGTGAAGATGCTTTGGAAGCATTGGGGCAATGCACACAATTGATGCTTCTCAACCTGGCTAACACAAACGTACAGGATCAATGGCTAACCGCGCTTCGCAAGGTCGAAACGCTGGAGTACTTAATTCTCTATCAAACTAAGGTTACTGGGATAACACTCGATGAACTAACCAATCTTTCGTATTTGGACCTCTCATTTTGCCCTGTTGACTCGAGAGCTATTGAACAATTGAATTTGCTAACAAATCTGACCAGTCTCCAACTCATGGGAATCAAGATCTCTCACGAAGCAGTGAAACACTTTGCCTCATCGAATGTCACTCACCTAAACTTATCCAATTCTTCCCTTACGAATCGCCATCTGCGAACGCTTGCAACCATGCCTGAGTTAAAGGAATTATTCGTACGTAATTGTGATATTAGCGTAGACGAATTTGAGAGGTTTCAATCTCGCAACACTGACTGCGTAATTTACTGGCAGGCATACGGACGGGATAGCATTTATGCCAAACCGGAAGCCATGAAAGCCATGGTTCACAGGCGATAGCCCCACTCAGATTCCTGTGCGTTGAAATCGTTTATCGAGTTCATCACGGGAAAACACCAACGCCGAAGGACGACCGTGAGGACAATGATGCGAATCCTGACAGAGATGCTGCGATTCAAGCAGCGATTTAATTTCTTCTGTAGTCAAAGAATCACCAGCTTTCACTGCCGCTTTACAGGACATCATCGAGAGCAGATCGTCGAGAACATCTCTTTTATCTGGTGACTCTTTACCTGACAACAAAACTTCCACCAGATGACGAATCATTTCTTCAATCTTGAGCCGACGAAGCATCGCTGGATAACTCGACACGAGTACGGTATCACCACCAAACGGTTCCACTTCAATTCCCAGCTTCTGGAGTTGCTGCTGATTCTCCAACACGGCCGCTGCTTCTGCCGGAGTCAGGGTAACCGGTTCCGGAACAAGCAATCTTTGGGTCTCCAGATTCCCTTCCATCACTTTCGAGCGAAAGTGTTCGTAGAGAATACGTTCATGTAAAGCATGCTGATCGATGACAACCATACCACGCTCATCTTCTGTCACCAGATAACGGTTCTGAATTTGAATACCAAGTGTAGTATGTGCTGGCAGATCGGCTGCTGTCTGCGGATTGCCAAACGGATCATCGTCGAGACGGTCGTTCGAATCGGCTGGAGCGTTCATCGCCATCCCGGAAGCAAGCTGGTCAGGATCTAGAACCCGGCGAAAGCTGTCTGGTAGCCCGGCACTGCTCTGACCGATCATCGCGGGATCGGCTTGCGACGTTCCAAACTGAAATTCCATTTTCCGGGTTTCTTCAACGGGCTGCGACCGTGGCGAGGTCCCCGGATCGTCGTGCTTTCCATGACGAACACGAGTTGTCAGATCAGTTGACAAGAACTTATTGCGAATTGTACTCAGCAACTGACTATATAGCCGACGTCCATCCTGAAAACGAACCTCCAGCTTGGTCGGATGGACATTCACATCAACCATTTCTGGTGGCATTTCCATCTTCAGAAATACAATCGGGTATCGACCGTGAAGCAACAAGCCACGATAAGCTTCACCCAATGCGTGCTGTAAACTACGATCCCGAATGTGCCGATGATTCAGGAACAGATACTGCATACGAGTGTTAGAGCGGAAGAACGAAGGATCGGCAACATATCCGGCAAGGGACACGTGGTCATCCTGGCTTTCGACCCAAATCAATCCTTCTGCCAGATCACGCCCATGAAAATGAGCAATTCTGTCTTTCCAGTTATCGACTGCAGGCAAATCGTGTTTGATCCGATCGTGATGCTTTAAACTGAAGTGAATCTGAGGATGCACGATAGCAATCCGAGTAAACGCTTCCGTAATATGCCCCATTTCTGTCTGAGGGGTTTTCAAATATTTACGCCGCACAGGGGTGTTAAAAAACAGATTGCGTACTTCGATCATGGTACCGACAGGGCAACCGATCGGCTCCGGAATCTGACGCCTCCCACCATGAACCTCTAAGAGCATCCCGGCGTCATTATCAGCCGTCCGACTACGAATCAACATATTGCTGACTTCAGAGATAGAGGCCAGAGCCTCACCGCGAAATCCCAGTGACGAGACCGAGAATAAATCCTCGGCCGTCGCTATTTTACTAGTGGCATGACTGTCGACAGCCATTTCGATCTGATCGGGCTCGATACCACTACCGTTATCGACGATACGAATGAGAGTACTACCGCCGTCTTCCACAGTGACATCAATCCTTGTGGCTCCCGCGTCAACAGAATTCTCCACAAGTTCTTTTACGACGCTAGCGGGGCGTTCAATAACTTCGCCAGCCGCAATCTTATTAATAATGCTTGTGGATAATTGTGCAATCCGTGCCATACTAAGCCCCGTCCATTGGGAAGACTGTGTTAAAAAGTTACAGTTCGAATTCTTTCAGTTTACGATAAACGGTACGAGCTCCTACCCCTAGTATACGAGCTGCTTCCTCCCGATTGCCATTGGTCAGCACCAATGTTTGTTGATAAGCCCATTTTTCTATCTGTGCCATTGGCTGCCCGACTAAATCTACCGGCCCCAGTGAATTATTGGGAAGTTCATCACAACCGACTTCAAAGTCAGGTGGCAAATCATCGACATCCAGTACCCCATCCATATCAAGAACTACCATGCTCTCAACAATATTCCTAAGCTGGCGAATATTACCCGGCCAGTCGTAAGCGTAAAACCGTCGCGTGACAGCGGGTGTCACCGCAGTGACATTTTTATTATGGCGTTGATTGCATTGTTTCCGGAAGTGATCGACTAGTGGCACGATATCGTCCCGACGTTCACGCAATGCTGGCAATTCGATGGTTACTACCTTTAGCCGGTAATATAAATCGTTTCGGAAATCGTTCTTTTCCACTGCGTCTTCCAGAACCAGGTTGGTCGCAGAAACTACTCGGACGTTAACATCCATTGGTGAGTTATCACCCACCCGAGTGATACGGTTTTCTTCCAGAACACGTAAGAGTTTGGTCTGCGTTGCTAAAGGCATATCCCCGATCTCATCCAAGAATATCGTCCCGCCATCTGCATATTCAAATGCTCCGATGCGATCTGAATGAGCATCTGTAAATGCCCCCTTCACATGACCGAACAATTCACTCTCCACCAAATTCTCTGCCACCGCTGCACAGTTAAGAGGGACAAGTCGTTTGCCTTTACGTGGTGAATTCTGATGAATCGCCTGTGCTATCAACTCTTTCCCCGTACCACTTTCGCCCGTAATCAAAACCGTTGCATCCGTAGGTGCAATACGTTTCAGACGATCGATGACCGATTTCATTTTGTCACTAGAGTAGATAATGCCATCAAAGCCAAACTTCTCATCCAGGCGTTGCTGTAGTTCGACATTACAACGACGTAGGGCCACCGCTTCAACCGCCCGGGCGGTAATCGCACGAAGACGTTTAGGAGTGATCGGTTTTTCCAAGAAGTTATAAGCGCCCAATTGCATGGCCTCAACGGCCAGAGGCACCGTCGCGTGCCCCGTCACCATGATCACTTCAGCATGAGGGAGTAACTCAGAGGCATTCTCGAGAATGCCCATGCCGTCTACATCATTCATCATCAGGTCTGTGATAACAACATCATATTGATTCTGTTGAATCATCTTCAGGCCTTCAGGGCCTGAAATTGCAATACTTATGTCATAACCGACAGACTCCAAACTTTCCACCATCGCGGTTGCCAGAGGCGGATCGTTATCCACCACCAAGACACGGATGTCACCAGGAGCTAATTCCGGGCTGTCCTTTATTTCAGTCAATGTTGGTTACCTTCATTTCTTACCTTGAATGCCAATTACATCAGTCAAGTCGAGCCGGCGTCGGGAACTCCAGGGTAAATTTTGTTCCCTGCTCTTCCTGGCTTTGCACATCAATTCGACCGCCATGTGCTTGCACCACTTTACGAGCCATCGGCAGTCCCAGACCTGAACCCGCAGGCTTGGTGGTGTAAAACGCATTGAACATATTTAATGCCGTATTGTCACTCATACCACATCCAGTATCGATTAAATCCATCGCAATACCAACAGGAGTCACACGCGTGATAGCAGTCAGTTCCCCCCCATCCTGCATCGACTCCAACGCATTTTTGACTAAGTTGGCCAATGCCCCCTGCAGTGTTTCCTGGTCCAACTGCATGGCGGGCAATTCAGGATCCAGATAACGATTCATCTGAACGCTCTGAGTTTGTGCCTGCGCTTCGTACATATCCAAAACGGAGATGATTTGCCGATTCAACGACCCGATCTCAAGCTCTAGATCTCGCAAACGAGCAAACTTCATAAAGTCGTTAAGAAGTTTTTCCAATCGTTGACATTGGGAGTGTACGGTTTGGAGCTTTGTCCAAACCCGACGCTCGCGTGGCGTTTCACTCTCCTCTAAGTCTTCTTCCACTAATTCCATGTTCATACGGATTACCGAAAGCGGATTTTTTATTTCGTGTGCCAGAGATCCTGCGATTTGCGCAAGCTCGGCGTATTGCTTTTCCAGCAACTGAGCCCTTTGCTGCCAACGCTCTACTTCGCGATCCACCATCGTTTGAATCTATTATCCTCTAGGGAAAACCTCCTACGACTTCTGAGGTAAATTATCCTGAGCCTTTATTTTAGTCTGAGAGTGAAAATTGGTAGAGTGTTTTTGTCACTCTCATTTTCTCGATCCCACAACAAAACAGCCGGTCGGCCTGAACTACAGGACAACCGGCTGATAATTGATTAAACTTCAAACACGAATGTTTGAATGCTTAGTCTCGGCGACGACGTCCACCACCGCGACGGTCGCCATCACGACGAGGACGACGTTCTCGCCGCTCTCCGCCATTTTCAGACCGTTCCTGTGGTTCCCAATCATCCTCTTGCCCAAGTTCCTCCAAAGCAGCCTTACGACTAAGCTTCACTCGGTCGTGATCATCCACTCCGATACATTTTACTTTAACGACATCTCCCTCATTCACTGCGGCTGAGATATCGGAAATGTAGTGTTCCGACAATTCACTGATGTGACACAATCCGTCACGACCTGGAAGGACTTCTACAAAGATACCGAAATCCTTAATACTGCTGATTGAACCTTCGTAAATCTTTCCAACCTGAACAGTGGCTGTGTAAGATTCCACTAAGGCTCGTGCTTCTTCAGCCCATTCAGCGTTAGTAGAGGCAATCGTGACAACACCATCATCATCGACTTCAACAACAGTACCCGTTGATTCCTGAATATGGCGAATATTTTTCCCGCCAGGACCAATCAGAGCACCGATCTTATCCGAAGCAATATTGACACGGATCAAGCGCGGAGCATACTGCGAAGTCTCGGCACGTGGACGATCGATTTCCCGAATCATTTCTCGCATGATATTAAGACGAGCTTCCTTAGCCTGAACCAAGGAATCACGAATCACTTGTTCACTAACACCATTGATCTTCAGGTCGAGCTGAATACCAGTGATTCCCTTTTGCGTACCCGCGACTTTGAAGTCCATATCACCAAAGTGGTCTTCCGCACCCTGAATATCTGTCAACAGGATATTCTGGTCGCCTTCCTGCACCAACCCGATCGAGATACCAGCAACCGGGTTCTTAATGGGTACACCAGCAGCCATCAAACCAAGGGTAGCTCCACAAACGGATGCCTGTGAAGAAGAACCATTGGATTCGGTGATATCCGAGATAATACGGATGGTATATGGGAAATCTTCCGGATCAGGTAGCACAGCTTTCAAACTTCGTTCAGCCAGCATACCATGACCAATTTCACGACGTCCAGGCCCACGATTAGGCTTGGCTTCACCAACGCTATAACCCGGGAAGTTGTAGTCCAACATGAACTTCTTGGAATAAGTATCAGTGATTCCATCAACTCGTTGTTCATCTTTGCTTGTACCAAGCGTCACCGTTATCAAAGCCTGAGTTTCACCTCGCTGGAATACCGCTGAACCATGAACACGTGGCAGAACATCGACATAACACTCGATGTTACGCAGTTCATCTGGTTTACGCCCATCGGGACGTGTACCTTCGACGATTAATCCACGAATCACATGGGATTCAAGCTTGTAGAGGGCAGCCTTCAGAGCTTTCGAACAAATAGCTCCTTCAGCTTCCGGATCAGGAATCATTTCTTCCTTAATCGTAGCCTTCACTACATTCACGGCTTCAGCTCGATTTTGCTTGCCGTCAGTCAACTGAGCTGCTCGGAATTGCTCCGAATACTTTTCAATCAACTGGGCGCCAATTCCATCGTCTTCAGGAGCAATGAATTCCTGCTTCTGAACATCACATTTTCCGTGTAGTTCGTTCTGCAGTTCACAGACCGACTTAATGCCTTCGTGAGCGTAAAGAATGGCTTCCACCATTTCATCTTCAGGCATTTCACGGGCAAATCCTTCAATCATCAAGATTTCTTCGAGGCTTCCGGAAACGATCATATCCAGATCGCTCTCTTCCAAGTCCTCAACCGTTGGGAATGTAACCAACTGACCATCAATCCGCCCAACTCGAACCGATGCAATCGGCCCGGAAAACGGCAATGGCGAAATATGAAGGGCTGCTGCGATACCATTCATGGCAATTACATCACCATCGTTCAGGCCATCACTGGCAACCACTGTCGACTGACACATCACTTCGTCGTTGAACCCTTTAGGGAACAGCGGACGAATCGGACGGTCTGTCAGACGTGAGGTTAATGTGTCTTTGGTCGAAGGACGTCCTTCTCGTTTCAAAAATCCACCCGGGAATTTCCCAGCAGCAGCGAAGCGTTCCCGATAATCACACATCAGTGGGAAAAAATCGATTCCTTCTCGAGGGGCACCTGATGTTACCGCATTTAAAACAACGGTATCACCATACTGAGCAATAACACATGCTCCAGCCTGCTTCGCAATAAAGCCAGTTTCCAATGAAAACGTCTGGCCTCCAATTTCTCTTTCTACTCGTACCTTTTCCATTCGTACAATTCTTTCTCTTACCTACAAAAACCGACAAACCTCTACAAAATCGAGGCAATAACTTACTTACTTCATTCCAAAATTTAGGCCCGCCAAATCGGCTTTGCTTTCTTCACCTCTGCTGTTGTCGTAGGTATGACAACCAGGGGATTCCAAATCGAAGACGATACCAGCTGGGTTGGGAGTTTTGCGCTCCCTTTAGTGTGATTGTCCCCGATAAGAACCAAGGACAATCCAATGCGGCCTGCAGAACTCCGAATCTTACTTTCGGATACCTAACTTGCCGATAATATCCAAATATCGCTGAGGATCAATTTTTCTTAGATAGTCCAACAACCGACGTCGACGACTAACAAGCGCCAACAAACCACGGCGACATGCATAGTCTTTCTTGTGTGAACGCATATGCTCAGTAAGGTTATTGATACGAGTGGTTAAGATTGCAATCTGAACTTCTGGTGACCCAGTATCATTATCTGCCTTCTTAAATTCGCCGATTAATTCCTGCTTGTGCGTTTTAGTAATTGTCATCGTTGTAACTATTCTTCCTGCCGATACGGAAATCCAACCGCTGAACTCCTATCGGTCAAATGTTTCCAACCGAACTGCCCTCTATTAGGAACACCCCAGTCAGAAAAACCAATACTCAGCCCGTAAACTACTACGGAACATCTTTAATCCATTAAATCTACCACTAACAAGGGGAGATGCAAGTGGGTATAAGCACCTCTAATACAGGAAATCCGGTTATAAGTCGCGCCTGAATCGCTGTAAAACAAGCTATTTACGGGGGTTCGTATAGACATCTATATACTGGCTGAGAGCAATCACGCTCCAGCAAGATGCTGAGATCGAAATAAACTGGTCCTCCCCATGGGGAAAGTCAGATTCAAAGTACTCCTGAATCGGTTTACTACGTGTTAATACGAGCCATGATCCGTCTGTTTTCTGAGTCTCCAAGAGATATTTTACGCCTCTAAAACACCATTTTTCATGTGCCAATTCGGGTTGAGCCATTAATAACGCAGCCATTGTAATCCCCGTCGCATAAGCATCACTCTCCATGTCATCGGTTTGCGCCCAACCACCGTCTTCTCGCTGACGTTGTTTCAACTGATCAACCATCGCCTGTAATCGCTCTGTATCAACTTCCACCTCGGGATACTTCGGTTCTTTAAATTGGTCGGGCTTCTTACCCATCTTCCGTCTATCGGTCGGCCAAGCCGTCACCGTCTTCAACGCATGATGATATGAATGAGCGTTGGTCAGCCAGTACCAACCCATGAGTTGAAATGCGCGGTCCTCGGCGGAAGAAGCTACCGTATTTGCATACCAAGTTCGGATTTCACCGGCATGTTTCATCAAATCCTCTAACGCATAGGTACTTAATGCGGCTATTGCTAAGCCTGTTGCTGTAAAGTCACTCGACTCCAAAGGTGGACGAATCGTATTTATTTTCCAAGGTCGATCCGGTTTGTAAATCTTAAGTAGATAGTCAAGTAACTCATCCGTCCCTTCCAAACGCTTTGGCTCTCCGACAGCGGTAATTTGAGAAGTGGCAACAAATTGGGCTATAGCATACCCAGCCGTGAAGGCACCACCCGGCACTCCATGCCCTTTAACTAATTCAACCTTTCGCTGCAGAAAAAAATCAGCCGTGAATTTCCGCTGTGCCTCCAACCACTTACGATCCACTTTTAATCCAATCGCTTCTGCCCGTACTGCTGCCATCACCGGCAACGCCTGATGGTGACACGTGAAGCACGTCTTCTGTTCTACGTAACTTGCAGCACTTTTCACAATCGGCTGTATCGCAGTTTCTACCGCCGTTCTCACTTGCTCAATTGCTCGCGGATTCGCTATCGCGAAGGGCGTAAAACGAATCAGCAAAAGAGACGCCGCGGAAATTAGAAATAACGATTTAATAACAATGTTCCTGAAGAAGGCTTTGGAGTTTGGTAACCTAAAAGACAAGTCGGGGATGCATTCAATCATCTCAACTAACCGTTTTCATCTTACCCGATTCAACAACCGCTAACCGTCTCAAAAATCCCATAGCAATATTTCCAATACAATGTCGCAACCCATCTGTAGCCGAACTCTGCTTCAAATCATCACCATTATTCTATTTGCCGTTACTCTCATGACCGAACCAGTGCTAGATGCCCAAACTAAGGACCTATCCCGTCAAGCTGGCTATGACCGCCCTATCACACCCTCCAATCAAAGCCGCAGTGTTGTGGTCGCTAAGAACGGTCTGGTCGCAACCAGCCATCCTTTAGCAGCCCAGACTGGTCTGGACATCCTTAAGGCCGGTGGCAACGCTATGGATGCTGCGATCGCCGTGAATGCAATGCTGGGAGTCGTCGAACCGATGAGCAATGGAATCGGTGGCGATCTATTCTGTATCTACTGGGATAACAAGTCCCAAAAACTTTACGGACTGAACGCAAGTGGCCGAAGTCCGTACAAAGCAACACGCGAATACTTCGAACAAAAGGGCCTTGATGAAATTCCACTGTTTGGCCCGCTGGCCTGGTCCGTTCCCGGTTGCGTAAGCGGCTGGCAATCACTGAATGAACGCTTCGGCTCAGTTCCACTCAAGAAAATCCTTGCTCCAGCGATACACACCGCGCGCGAAGGGTTTCCCGTCTCAGAGGTAATCGCCCATTACTGGAACGTCTCGACACCTTCACTCGCAGCCCATCCCGGCTCTGCAAAAACTTACCTGATCGATGGAAAGCATCCTCCCGGGTTTGGAGAAATCTATCAATTGCCCAAGCTAGCTGATAGCTATCAGCTAATCGCCGAACAAGGAGCGGATGCTTTTTATCGGGGAAAAATTGCACAGGAAA
>Ga0209404_10000749_pt1 | contig 24735 bp, 18 predicted proteins | sample TroAtlMetagenome_2_FD_187447 | JGI IMG/M metagenome (GOLD analysis project Ga0209404, IMG submission 187447) | Marine eukaryotic phytoplankton communities from Atlantic Ocean - Tropical Atlantic ANT8 Metagenome (SPAdes) (version 2) | ecosystem: Environmental > Aquatic > Marine > Oceanic...
ATTCGATGATTCCTTCCGCTCCGAGTTCCTTGAGGTCTGGCACAAGGTGTCGGACAGCGGACTCGTCGATGATGGTTTCCACCGCCACCCAGCCGGCTTCAGCGAGGGAGCTGACCGTTGGACGGCGGAGCGAGGGTAGGCGCTCCAATACCTTGGGCAAGGACTTTTCGGGGAGGTTGAGCTTCAAGCCGACCTTGTCTCGGGCAGCAAGCGCAGCCTGAATCATCAGGACCATACGCTCCATTTTCTGCCGCTTCCACGGGTCAGCAAAGGCCTCCTTGGATGCGAAAAAATGGGGGAATGAGACCAGTAACTCGTCCACAATACGGAGTTTGTTGGCCCGGAGCGATGAACCGGTCTCGGTAACGTCGACGATAGCGTCCACGAGATCAGGAACTTTGACTTCGGTCGCGCCCCATGAAAATTCGATGTCTGCAGTGACCCCCTTGCTTTCAAGATAGCGTTTTGTGATTCCTACGGCCTCGGTCGCAATACGTTTTCCCTCTAGATCTTCGACCGTCCTGATTGGAGAGTCCTCAGGAACCACCAGCACCCAGCGAGTCGGACGAACGGTTGCACGGGAATAGGGGAGTTCGGCCAAATCCTCGAGATCCGCACGGTTTTCATACACCCAGTCGTATCCGGTAATTCCGCAGTCGAGAAAACCGTCATCGATATAGGATCCGATTTCCTGAGCTCTGATCATGAAGATGTCCAGCTCCTCATCATCGGATGAAGGGCGCAATCCCCGTGATGAGGAATATACGTGGAATCCAGCCTTCGCGAGGAGGTGGAGGGTAGGCTCCTGAAGACTACCCTTAGGGAGTGCTATACGGAGAGTGTTCGCTGATTCGGCCACTGGAAGATTCCGGTTGGGGGCGGGGGTTTTACCTGCGAACGGCGTCGAAGCAACGCAAATATGAGGTCTGCGGGTCCCCGGGGGCATGAGCCGGAGCTTCAGGGCGCAAATGGAGTCGACAGCTACTCCTGACCTTCGGCCCGTGAAGGATGGGGATTGGGCCCAATTGGGCGGAGGAATCAGGCCTGCGATAAGGCCCAGCGGACCATGGGGAGGTGCTCAGCACTTACGGAAGCGAGTATTTCGCCCCGAAACGCATGTTCCTGGGCTTTGTAGCGCTCAATAGTTTGTTCCGTGACAGAAATTTCCCACATGCGGCGGGCGACTTCGTCCAAGGGATTTTCGAGGGGTTCTGGCCCGGAGGCGGCGTTTTCGGAGGCCGCGTTGCCAGTCAGAGTATTAGTCCCAAGTAGGTAAGGGGCGAGTTCGTTGATTTGCCGGTCTCGGAGCTCGATCGTCGCGTCCTGATCCCCTCGGAGCTCCATGAGTTCTGGAAATAGGGCACGAATCTTGCGAACAAGGGAGCTGAGGTCCTCAGATTCGGTCCCTCTGGTGCCAAGATCGCGCACTGCTCCTGCGAGTTCCTTTTTAACCCGGTCCTTTGGGACGGTGAAAGGGACTAACTTCTGGGAGTCAGATGGGGAGTCTGCGGCGGGAAAAGAGCTCATTTTCGGTAAATTTTCCAAGTAGATCTTGTGAAGGAGTAGGCTTTCACAGCGATATTAGGCCTTACGGAAGCATTTCTAGCTCCAAAAAATTAGTTTGCGAGCTAAATTTTAACATTTTGTTTTAGCTGAATAATATCAAAATGCTGGGATAAAAGGCCGAGCGATGGGAGGTCCATAGGGAAGGATCTAAATAAATTTAGCAAAAACTTGCCAAATGGGACTAACTTTAATAAATTTTCCCTGTGAGCGCACCCTCTCAATTTCAGCACCTCGCGGATGATCTCTGGCGGTTGAGCCTGTCTGAGCTGCGAGATTTCCAAGGCGTGATCACTAAGATCATGGCTGCGAAAGAGGAGATCGCGGCTGTTTCGGAAACTTCAGCGGAGGAGCGGGATCGTATGGCCGCAATGGAGCTGAAAGAGATTCGGGACTACCTCCAAAACGAAGATGTTGCCCTTTCTGGACCAGAAGCGGTCGTTCTTGCGGCCTATTGCAAGCATCAGGAAGGGGCCGAACTCCTTGATTCCAAAGGACTAAATATCTTTCTCGATTCCTACGGGCGTAAGCCTGCAAATACTTCGACGGTGGTAGAAAAGCTCGGCAAACGGTCTCTGGTGGGGATTGAGGATGACGGGTTACACTCTCACAAGAAGTTCAAACTCACGGATATGGGACAGGGTGAGGCATGGGAGATACTGCTTCGCCTGCGGCGCGGACGGGACAAGGGCCGGACTCATCTCACGGCGGTGATTTAGCGGCGTTCTCCTCGGTGAGCTTCGGCTCATCTCTGGTAAACCAACCCTCCCGGTACCGTAATGGTTGACCTACCGGGTAGATGCAGACCTCGGATGCTGCGGTATTACGCCTTGCACCCTTCATCGGGTTCCCCAATCCTGCGCCACCCATGAGCAAGGAGATATTGGACGAGACGAGTGGATCTTTGACCCAGGCCGCGAAAGAGGCCCGGGGGCTGGCGATCGATGCGGTGCATGCCTGTTCTTCCGGGCATCTCGGGCTTCCTCTGGGATGCGCCGAAATTGGAGCAGTCCTTTTCGGAGAAACAATGCGGTATAACCCCTCGGCACCTGGCTGGCTTAACCGGGACCGATTCATTCTATCCGCAGGTCACGGCTCGATGTTTCTCTACAGTTGGCTGCACCTTTCCGGTTACGATCTCTCCCTGCAAGCGGTGAAGGATTTCCGGAAACTTCACAGTGTGACCCCCGGCCATCCCGAGTATAAGGAAACCCCCGGAGTCGAGGCGACCACAGGTCCATTGGGGCAGGGTGTAGGAAACGCGGTTGGATATGCTCTCAGTGGCAAGAGGGCCGCAGCCCGGTTTAATACGGCCGATTACACCCTTTTTGATCATCATGTGATCGCGCTTGCCGGAGACGGCTGCATGCAGGAGGGAGTTGCTCGTGAAGCAATCGCTTTTGCAGGTCACAGTGGCTTGGATAATCTGATCCTGATTTACGATAGTAATGATGTGACCCTTGACGCCATGGCAGAGGTCACCCAGAGCGAGGATGCCGAATCCTATTTCGTGGCGGTTGGCTGGGATGCCGTCACCGTTGACGGGCATGACCTCGGCGCAGTGGCTCAGGCCCTCCGCTCGGCGAAGGAAAATGACAACGGAAAGCCGAAAGTAATTATCGCCAAGACCCTCATCGGGAAGGGCATTCCGGAGGTGGCTGGAACTGCCGCTGGACATGGAGAGGGCGGAGCCAAGTTTGCGGAGGCGGCCCGGGAGGGTCTCGGTTTGCCTGCAGAGACCTTTTACGTCTCCGAGGAGACAAGGAAGTTCTTCGCCGACCGGAATAATACAATGCAGGATGACTTTTCTGCGTGGGAAAAGACCTACGAAGCATGGGCTGCTGAAAATCCCAATTTGGCAGCGGAGCTTCAGGACGGAGTTTCCAATTCCGTTCCTGATGATCTTCTCGACCAGATTCCGGAGTTTGATCCGGATCATAAAGACGCTACGAGGGGATCAGGGGGCGTAGTAATTAATGCGGTGTCAAAGGCGGTTCCTCAGCTAATAAGCGGATCGGCGGATCTCTATGGTTCGACCAAGAACTACATCAAGGACGATACGGATTTCAGTGCCAGCAATCCATCTGGACGTAACATCTGGTTTGGTATTCGTGAGCACGGAATGGGTGCAATTTGTAATGGAATTGCCTATGATGGACTCTTCCGGGCGAGTGGAGCGACTTTTCTGGTATTCGCGGATTATCTGCGACCATCGATCCGGCTGGCAGGCCTGGCGGGCCTCCCAGTGACCTATATTTTCACTCACGACTCGGTGGGAGTCGGAGAAGATGGACCAACGCATCAGCCGGTCGAAACAGTGAGTGGGTTGCGGGTGATTCCAAATCTCGATGTGATTCGTCCAGCCGATCCTGAGGAGGTGGCAGGTGCCTGGGCAGCTGCCATGCAGCGGACTGATGGTCCAACGGCTCTGATCCTGACACGTCAAGGGGTCCCTAATCTCAGCGATGTTCCAATAGCGGAGCGCCGTGATGGAGCCGCCCTTGGAGGATACGTGCTGCGAAAGGAGAAAGATTCGCTCGAGGCGATCATTATGGCGAGTGGTTCAGAGGTCGAACATGCCCTCGAGGCTGCCGCTCGCCTCGGTGATGGCGTCAGGGTTGTCTCAATGCCTTGTCTTGAACGATTTGATCGGCAGGAAGATGAGTATCGTGAATCAGTCCTTCCCGGGTTCTGCCAGAAGAGGGTCGCCATCGAGGCGGGTGTCACGAACCTCTGGTGGAAATACGTTGGATCAGCCGGGCATGTGATCGGCATTGATCGCTTTGGTCTCAGTGCGCCGGGGAACGTCGTTATGCAGGAGCTTGGCATTACTGCAGACAAGGTGGTGGAAGCCGTTGAGAAGCTCTAGGACTTAGGAATTTCCCGGTGTGGGGGCTCCTGAGACCTCACGCCCCGCTGTGGGGCTGGGCGGGTTGGGGACGTAAAGAGGGGGCCTTGCCAAAAGGGTTCTTGCTCCGGGGTCCGACCTGTTGGACTGTGCCGCCCCTCGGGAGAGCCGGGGTCTCCCTGGGAAGCCCGTGGCACGGGCAGGAAATAGATGGGAAATTCGGTGAAAATCCGGAGCGGTCCCGCCACTGTGTGGCCCACATCGAAGATGCGGGCCGAGCCAGATTGCCAGCCTGGGAAGATAGTTCAAATTGCCCGCGAGTGACGGGCGAAAGAGCAAATTATCCAGTGAAGAATGCTTTAATGGGGCCTATTAAGGTCACCACATGCCTGTTGGGTGCTTCGGTCCTCTTGGGCCAGGTCCAGGGTCAGGAAATTGAGGAGACGGTGGTGGTGGCAAACCGTCTCGAAACTCCATTACAAGCTGTCGGCAGCGCATTGACGATTCTGGGAGGGGAGGACCTTCAGCGGCGTGGGCTCGTTACCCTCGAGAACGCTTTGGGTCTTGTTCCTGGAACCGGAATTGGTTCTGAGGGTGGGCAGCGAGGTTCGATCTCAGCGCTTCGGATGCGGGGCACCGAGTCGGACCACACCCTGCTACGAATTGATGGGGTCAGGGTTTCAGACTCCAACATACCGCCCCTGAACCTGATTGGGGCAGACTCTTTGTTTGGTTATTCTTCGATCAGTGTATTGAGGGGACCTCAGAGTGCCTTGTATGGAAGCGAAGCTATTGGGGGAGTCGTGGACCTGAATACGCGTGGAGGCTCTGATGAGCCCAGTCGGCAATTATTCCTTGAGGCGGGTTCCTTTGGAAGTCTGCGCGGTGGTGGAGAGCTTCAGGGAGGGGGCGAAGGTGTCCGGTGGTATATCGGGGGCAGTAGAGAACAGACGGAGAACGACCGTAGGGCGAATGATTTTAGACAGGATCTGTTCGCCCTGCGGGTAGAGCGGGATCTTGGAGCAGAGACCATCGCGGGAGTGACGGCCCGAGGTTGGTTCAGCAATCTGATGAATCCTGGTAGTGTGGGTAGTTTTTCCGGGCCGGCAGAGGATGAGCGAGAAGCGGCTCTTCTCACGGGTTATTTGAGCCACAGGGTAAATGATCGGCTGAGAAGTCACCTGACAGCAGGGCTTTATCGTGAGAAGTTCGACGAACGGGGAGATTTTCCGTTTGCGAGTGATGCAGAAAAGTCCTCTCTTGATTTGCGTAATGTGGTGAGTTGGGACAACCAGCACGAGACTGCGGTCGGGGCTCGGGCAGAGTGGACAGCCTTCCGTTCCACCGCCACGCCGGTAGATGAGCAGGGCTGGAGAAATGGGATTTACGCGAACCATCTCTGGCGTCCGACTGAAAAAGCCTCGGTCTCTCTGGGTGGCCGTTGGGAGAATCTTGAGAGATGGGGGGACTCTCTTACCTGGCGCGCAACTGGAAGCTGGCAGACCCTAGGAGAGAATGTTCGGTTCCATGGGAGTTACGGAACGGGTTTCCGAGCGCCTTCTTACTTTGAGCTGTTCGGGGCTATCCCGGCTTTTAATTTCGTTGGGAACCCGGATCTCAAGGCGGAGAGTTCAAGGGGCTGGGATGTGGGTATGGAGTGGAAGCCGTCTGAGGGCTTCCTCATGGATCTCACCTGGTTTGGCAACCGTATCAAAAACCTGATTGATTTCAGTCCAGCAAACATTGGCAGGGCGACTACCTGCGGCATTGAGCTGAGCGCTCAGGGAAAGTTGTGTGATAATTTCCTTGGATGGCGGGGATGCTACACGTGGCAGCAGGCGAATGATGATGTGACCGGTTCACGCCTTGTCCGAAGATCCCGCCACCGGGCGAGCCTCGATCTTATGAGCGAGCCCCTGAAGGGACTGTTGTTTGGAGCCGGGATGACCTATGCCGCGGGAGTTGAAGACAACGATTTCTCGGCATTTCCCTCAATTCGGAAGGAACTTGATAGCATTGTTCTCCTGCGTGCCTACTGCACTTATCAGGTGAGTGAAAAGGTCTCTCTCCATGGCAGGGTAGAGAACCTCCTGGATCGTAGCTACGAGGAGATTGCCAATTATCCCGGGCGCGGTCTTGGTGTTTTCGGGGGAATGCGGGTTCGCTGGTAAGCGGTCTCTTCTTCTATCGAAGGACTCCCTACGGCTACTCACCCAGGTAGAGCATTTGAGATGCGGCATCGAGGAGGGCTGAGCTCTCCTCAAGGAAATCCATGCCGATAATCCCATCTACTGGTCTCCCGGAGCGGTCCCGAAAAGTCTGGCGGATGGGCCCCAGAGGAGTAACTGCAACTTGCAATTCGTGAACGAGTAATTGACCAAAGAGCAGGTTATGAAGGACTGCGCTGCGGACAGAAGCGCGATCACCAGAGGCGTCAATGATTTTTGATCGCGATTCCACGGTTGGAATGCTCAGGCGGCTTGCGCTTTCGGACGCCATCACGGTTACCTCAGCTCCGGTGTCGACAACCCATGTCAGCCGGCGGTCTTCATAGCGGCATTCTACCAGAAGATGGGGAAGGCGTCCGGCTGGCTCCAGTGGCAATGAATGTAGGCCCAGTCCATCCTGCCTGCCCAGTGCCGTTATACCCTCCCGCTGGGTGTTGCCTGCTCGTGGGCCTGGAATCCAGAGGGTTCCCATCCGGAGGTCTACCAGCGATGCGAGTCCATTGAGTGCGTCGATTCCCAGCTGCCCATCGTAGCGGCTTGTTGCGGTGTGACGCCTTGAGGAGGGCGCCAGCATGAAGGGAAATGGAGTCGCGGTGACGCTCCCCGCTCCCAGTGCCCCCAGGCCGACCCACGATGCCACCGGACGTCCTAGAGCCCCTCTGCTGACGACCTTCACAGATTTTTCAGGGGTGATGCCACAGGCTCTGGCGACATCGTAATTGAGGTCGGTGCTGTTGGCCCCGGAATCGATGAGTAAATGAACGTCCTTACCATTGACTTGGAAATAGCCGGAATAGCGGGAGTCCCCTGCCGTCTTTTTTAACCTGAGAGGCTCATATCCCAGAGAGGCCAGCCGGCTTTCTCGAGCGGTATTTGTCCGCAAGTCGGGCCTCGTCGCGCATTGCGTCAGGACAGAAACAGCAAGTGCGGAGAGGATGAGACGCTGCAGCGACCGCATGGTCAGAGTATAGTCTGGGATTTTCCAAATACGAATGACCAAACAAGAAATGTCGGGCCGTGGAGAAATCAGGAGAAGCGGACCGAGTGTTTCTTGGATAGCCGGAGAATGTCGCCCGGCTGGGGTTTCACAGAGGCGTTAGGATCGGTCATTTTTTCGCCATTGAGCTGAACTGCTCCTGTTGCGATGAACTGTTTCTTCAACTCCCCATTGGACTTCTTCTGGCCAAACCCCTCTTGATAAGCATACGAGGTGAGCTGAAGAACATTCATGTCGGCAGACAGGTTTCCGGTTGGAAGGCCGGGGAGGTCTGAACTCGCAAGGTCTTTTTTGGAGAACCGGGTCTCCCAGTCCTCCCTGGCAGCTAAACCCTCTGCTGCGCTGTGGAAACGGGTGGTGATCTGCTGCGCCAGTTGCTTCTTTGCTTCCATGGGGTGGAGTCCCTCATCGCGTCTTCCTCCAAGGAGGAGAAGGTAATAGCGATCCATGAGCTCATCGGAAATGCTCATGAGCTTGCCGAACATCTCACCCGGGAGATCCGAAACTCCCACGTAATTGTCGTATGACTTCGACATCTTCTTGACCCCATCCGTGCCTTCAAGGAGTGGCATGGTCATTACAACCTGCTGTGCCATTCCTTCTTCTTTCTGCAGGTCTCGCCCAACCAGCAGGTTGAAAAGCTGATCAGTGCCGCCCAGCTCGATATCTGCCCTGACCTCTACGGAGTCCCATCCCTGGACAATGGGATACTGGACCTCGTGCAGCCGGACTTCCTGCCCCTTGTCTATACGCTTCCGGAAGTCGTCCCGTTGGAGCATCTGCTGCATGGTGACACGTGAATTCAGTCGCAGAACTTTTTCAAAGTTCATGTTGCGGAACCATTGACCATTGAAAACGACCTCAGTCCGGGCTTCATCAAGAACCTTGAAGGCCTGTGTGGTATAGGTTTCGGCATTGGCCATGATCGCCTCACGGCTCAGGGGTGGGCGCGTTGCGCTGCGGCCGGAGGGGTCTCCGATGGCAGCAGTGAAGTCGCCAATGATGAGAACTGCCTGATGGCCGAGCTCCTGAAATTGTCTCAGTTTCTCAAAAACCACCGTATGGCCGAGGTGAATATCCGGAGAAGTTGGATCAAGACCGAGCTTTGCTCGAAGAGGCCGGCCCTCTTTCAATTTAGACTCCAGCTCACTGGGAGAGAGAACTTTTTCGGTGCCAGCGCAAAGGGTGGCAAGGGCTTGGTCAACTTCCGCCGGCATGTCTACATGATTTCTACGCAAGGTGAGCGGCTGGACAAGACAGATCCACCATGATTAATGGTGATTATGAATGGACAGCAGATTGAGCAGCCACCGTCCATGTCCCCGGATGATATCGAACCCGGGCGGTTGAGGGTCTTTGGAGTGTGTCATATCGTATTTGGCGGCCTCGGTCTGATGAATGTTGTGGGAGGGGTCGCTATGCAGTTTTTTCAAGAGCGCCTGTGGACCGGCACTCGATCGAGTGGACTGGGCGAGGTGCAGGAGATTCAGAATGAGATGTATCGTGATCTGGCGGCATACACCTGGATTACTATTGCGACGGGCCTGATCGTGGGGGTTCTGATTCTTCGTGCAGGCATCGCGCTGACAAAACGGCGTCAATCTTCAGTAAGACTCTCCAATACGTATGCCTTGTCCTCAATTATCGCAAAAGTGGTGGGGATCCTTCTTTTTCTTCTGGTGGCAATGCCTGTCATAGGAGAGGCGGTGACGGCGATGCTGGCAGAGTCCTCCGCCCCGGCACCGGCATGGGTGGGAGGCCTGCAGATTTTTATTGGGGCGATTGGGGGGATATCGTTTCTCCTCTCAATGATTTACCCATTGTGTACCCTAATCATGCTCAATAAGCCTCAGGTGAGACAATATCTGGCAAGACACGGGGGCTGATCATCACCAGCAGCCAGGAGAGTGGGGCGACCGACGGGACTCGAACCCGCGACAACCTGAATCACAATCAGGGACTCTAACCAACTGAGCTACGGCCACCATCTCCGGACCTCGAAGTTGAGGGATCGGGGGAGACGATTCAAGGGCAAAGATTTAGGCTGCGGGTCGGACTTCCGTGAAAGGAGGCGAGCAACGTCCTTTACGCCACGCCTGATATTCCATAAGACATCCACCCCTCCATGGACTTGTTGACGCAGAAACTCGGTTACCAGTTCAAGAATTCGTCTCTGCTCGTTCAGGCGATGACCCACCCGAGCAGGGCCTCAGAACACCGAAATGAACCAGCGGATAACCAGCGACTGGAGTTCCTTGGTGATGCGGTCCTCCAAGTAATCCTGACAAAGTACCTTTATTGTAGCCTCCCAGATGATGCGGAGGGCAGTCTGACAAAAATCAGGGCCAGTCTGGTTTCGAAACCGGCCTTGGCCTTGTGCGCCCAGAGATTGGGTCTCGGGGAGTATCTCAGGCTGGGTAAGGGTGAGGAAGGCACTGGAGGTAGAGAACGGGACTCCAATCTTGCCGATGCCTTCGAGGCGCTCCTCGGAGCGGTTTTCCTGGATGGGGGACTTGCGCACGCAACGGAAGTTACCATGCGGCTGATGGATGAGGATTTACGCGACCTTTCCGGTTGCGAAGACATCAGCAATCCGAAGGGCCGTCTTCAGGAAGAGCTTCAGGCGATTCGGAGGGAAAGCCCAGTATATCGAGTTCTCGAGGAAGAAGGTCCGGACCATTTAAAAGAATTTCGGGTTGAGGTTCTCTGGAATGGAACACCTCTTGGCAGAGGAGGTGGGTCGAGTAAGAAAAATGCGGAGACCGCTGCTGCGCAGGATGCTCTTGAGCGGCGAAGCTGGGAAGCCTAGCGCGGGGAGCTTGTTCTTAGATTGATGGAGCGTCGCCACCTCTCGAACCGTATCCCCTGCCCGGAACTGCCTTCCGTGGACGAGGTTCTCACTGCCTCCACGACTTCGGTCTACGAGCGTGATTTTAATGCTGAATTCTATTATGCATCACTATGTTACGCCCAGTCCCTGTGGCTTGAGGGCAAGGCTGCGCAGGCGTTGTTACAGCTGAACAAGTCCTTCATGGCAGATTTCGGTGAAGGCGGGGAAGTCCTCAGCTTATGGCCTTTGCCCTATGGGGCCAAGCGCTGGGTAATGTCTCATTGCCCGGCAGAGGACTTCCTTGGAAATCCTGTCCGTCATTACCAGCACCTCGCGACCCGGATGCATGGAGTGCGTGCAGAACTACGTCGCTGGAGGGCGTGGGGTTGCTTTCATCTTGCAGAGAAAGCCCTGGACCAGGCAAGCAACCCCCGGGATGAAGAGCAGATCGAAATAGAGACAATTCTTATCCCGTCCGTGGCGCGAGTCCTAGATCAGCTCGAGAGACTGGGGCTTCCCGGTGAGGCCGGGCTTTTCGAGGAAGTTCTCGCAAGGGAGTGATTTTTTGGGGTAGGTGAGATGAGCAGAGAGGGACTTTGATTCTTGAGCCGAGCGTCTTCCCGAGTTCTCATGGCTCAGTCTCCTGCCCTTCCTGATTGATGAAAGCTCTGAGTCTTCTACTTCCGTTCGTTTTGGTTGCCCTAGTTTGCGCGGCAAAAGTCACGGGACCCGGGAAATTCTCTCATCAGCGAACAGTCCTTTCGCGTGGATTTGTCACAGAGGGGGCTTCAATTGGGGATGTGAATGGTGATGGCCATCAGGACCTTGTCGCCGGGACCCACTGGCACGCTGGCCCTGATTTCAAGAAGAGTCATCGCTACTATCCCGGGGAAGCCGTTGATCCCAAGGGGTATGCCCATAGCTCATTCCTTAGCTGGGTCATCGATGTGGATTCGGATGGCCGCAATGACATTCTTCAGATTGCGCATGGCCCCGCTTTTCATCTCGACATCTACCTGCAGCCTGAAAATGGAACAGAGGTGGAAGAGTGGCCAAAGCATCGGGTGGTGACCAGTTTTGGTGGAGAGTCACCCCACTTGGCTGATATTACCGGGGATGGGAAGCCGGAGCTGGTAGGGCTTCGGAAGGATGTTTGGGGGTTTTATCGTGCGGACTGGAAGCAGGTGACCAAGCCCTGGTCCTTCCATGCGATCTCAGGCAATACCAAGGCGGGTCACTACACCCATGGTCTTGGGGTTGGCGATCTCAATGGAGATAAACGGCCCGATATAATTTGGAAAGAGGGCTGGTATGAGAGCCCCGAGGACGCCCTTAGTGGTCAGTGGACTTTTCATAAGTTTCAGTTCTCACCCCAGGGAGGCGGACAAATGCTGGTCTATGACGTGGACGGAGATGGAGACAATGACGTCGTGACGAGTTTGTGGGCTCACGGGTGGGGAATCGCCTGGTTCGAGAATGAAATGAGTTCCGATGGGGGTTCTCTGAAAAAACACATTATCATTCCATCAGAAGCCAAACCGGGAACTGGGGGAGTTGCCTTTTCACAACATCACTCCATGGCCCTAGGGGACTTCAACGCCGATGGGCTGATGGACTTCGTCACGGGTAAGCGTTGGTGGGCACATGGTGGGGGAGACCCCGGGGCGGATCAGCCCTCGGTTCTCTACTGGTTTGAACTAAGGAGAAGTGAAAAACATGGGGTGGAATTTATACCGCATCTCGTAGACACGGATTCGGGAGTGGGAACCCAGGTTGCAGTGGGCGACCTCGACGGGGATGATAAAACCGACATCGGGGTTGGAAATAAAAAGGGAGTCTACATTTTCCGAACTCGCTAGGTCATCCTCCCGGGGGCTTTCTGGCAGGCGCTGAGCTGGGATAGGGCCCTCTTTCTTTGGGAATTCCCGATAAAACAGGAGTTTTGGGATGTGGCCGGCGATTTGCGGGAACACGGATGTGGGATTGCCTCTGCTGAGATGGCCCCCTTAGGATAAGGAGTCATTGAGTCATTCATAAGCCCATGAGTTATTTCAAAAGTTGCAAAGTCCTGTGGGGTGCTAGTGCCCTGCTTTTTTTCGGGGGGGTAGCGGCTCTCTCTGCTAAGCCTGGTGATACGATATACCAGCGAGGGTTCCTCAGTATCGAAGAAGCCCACAAATCCCTCGAATTACCTGACGGATACTCCCTCGAACTGGTCCTCAGTGATCCGCATATCGAGGAGCCAGTGGCCTGTGCGTTCGATGGGAATGGCGTTCTCTACGTCGTGGAAATGCGGACCTACATGCAGACCGCTGATGCGACGGGCGAGCAGGAGCCCAGAAGCAGGATTTCACGACATGAGGACACCGATGGGGATGGGGTCTATGACAAGCACAGTGTCTTTATTGACAACCTTCTTCTGCCCAGGGCGGTTTTGCCCCTCGATGACCGGGTGATGGTGCATGTGACCAACACCCTTGATCTCTGGAACTACCGGGATACCGATGGAGATGGGGTCGCCGATGAAAAAGTGAAGATTTATGATGGGGGAAGACGGGGAGGTAACATGGAGCACCAGCCGAGTGGGCTGATCTGGTCGCTTGATAACTGGATTTATATCACCTACGAGAACCGCCGCTACCGATATACGAATGGTAAATTAGAGATGGAGCGCATTCCCCGTGGGGGCGGGCAATGGGGCCTGACGCAGGATGATTGGGGGCGCCTCTACTATTCCACGGCAGGAGGAGAAAATCCGGCGTTCTATTTCCAGCAACCTCCGGTCTACGGTATGCTCGATCTGCCGGGACAGACCGGACGGGATTTCCGCCGTGTGTTTCCGATTGCGGAGATTCCCGATGTGCAGGGCGGTCGTGGGCGGGTTGGCTCCAACGGGGGCCTCAACAATATGACTGGCTGTGCGGGTCAGGGAATCTTCCGGGGAGACCGTCTTCCCGAGGATATCCGAGGCGACCTGATCATTCCGGAGCCGGTCGGGCGATTGATCCGACGGGCTTCTGTTAACAGGACAGAGGCCAAGACGGTCCTGACTAATGCGTACCCTGGTTCCGAGTTCATTCGGACCCGTGATGCTAATTTTCGCCCGCTGTGGGCCGAAACCGCGCCGGATGGACGAATGCTGCTTGTCGATATGCATCGGGGCATCATCCAGCAGGGAAACTGGACGCGCCCGGGCAGCTACCTGCGTGGGGTAATCGACAAGTGGGGGCTCGATAAGAATGTGGGCAAGGGCCGGATCTATCGTCTGGTGCATAGGGATTTCAAACCAGGCCCTCAGCCTCGCATGTTGGATGAGACAACGGAGGAACTGGTCAAGCATCTCTCTCACCCAAATGGCTGGTGGAGGGATACCGCCAAGAAGCTGATCGTCCTGCGAGAGGATCGCAACTCGGTCATTCCGGCTCTCAAGGACCTTGCGCTCAAGGGTAAGACAGAGCTTGGTCGAGCGAATGCTCTTTGGACCCTGGAGGGAATTGGAGCAATAGACGCTGATACGGTTGCCTCAGCGCTGGGGAATAATTCAATCATGGTAAAGGTTCAGGCACTCAGGGTCGGGGAGCCTTTGATAGGAGAGGGTGATCAGAAGGTCGTATCCTCCATCCTGCAACTTGGGGAATTGAGTGGAAGCCCTAACGCGGAAGTAGCGACTCAGGTGATCAATTCTATTGTTCTTAGTGGAACGCAGAATGAGGACCTTCTGGCCCTTGCCGATGAAGTGGCGAGGTCCTTCGAGGGAAATGACGCAGTAAAGGCTGTGGTCAGTAAGAGTGCTAGCATGCGGGCTCAGGCAAGGGCAGCAGCAGAAGCGCGCAGGAAAAATGCCCAGCTTGCCCGTTCCATGGAGAAGGGCAAAGTGATCTTTAACCAGCTGTGCTACACCTGCCATGGCCCGGATGGGAAGGGAACTCCGGTGCCTGATGGTAAGCCTGGTCAACTTCTGGCACCTTCAATGGTTCAGGCCCCACGTATTATTGGGAGCGGGAGCACGATGATTCGCACGATCCTGCACGGTCTCACCGGGCCACTCGATGGGAAGACCTACCCGGGCCTCATGGCCCCGATGAATTCACAGGACGACCAATGGATTGCGGATATCGCTACCTACGTAAGGAATAGTTTTGGGAATAAGGCCGCTCCGGTCACTAAGGACTTTGTGGCGGCTATTCGCGAGGAGAACAAAAGCCGCACTACACCCTTCACTCTTCCAGAACTTGAAGCTCTCGATCCGCCCATGCTGGTCAACCGGGGGGACTGGACCCTTACCGCAAGCAATGGAGCGGATGGCTGCAAGAATGCAATTGATAGTGATGGCGGTAGCCGATGGACCTCGGGCCGGACTCAGAGGGGTGGAGAGTGGTTCCAGATAGAGCTGCCAGATGTATCCAAGGTAAGTGAGATCATCCTGGATGCGGCGCCTTCAACGGATGATTATCCACGAGAATATGAGGTTGTGGTAATGGCGAATAATGAATGGAGTAAGGTTCTCGCCAAGGGGATGGGCGACGGTCCCGTCACCGTGATTGGCCTCCCACTCGTAAACACAAAGATTATCCGGATCACTCAGAAGGGCCGTGCGAACGGCAAGCACTGGTCGATTCACGATCTCCAGATCAAGGGGAAGAAGCTGTAAATCAGATGACTGAAAAAGCTAAAGGCCATCCCGTGCCGGGATAGCCTTATGGAGTCCAGGGGTGGAAATCCAAATGTTGAAGAGCTATCGCTTCGGGTAATCCTGATTTGCGTCTAGGTCTGCATCAGTGATCTTGTCGGAGGGCACCCCATCAGTGGGAACCTCTGCCTTCGCGCACCATGTAATCGCATTCAGGACGATCCGCCGGAAGTCGTCGTGGCCCCAGTTGCGATGAAAATGTCCTCCCGTGAATCCGAAACCTCGACCGCCGTCGGGACGTTCGTAGGCCCATGCCAGATGTTGTATTTCTCCGCGCTCAAGGGCGGCCTTAACGTGTTGATTGCCAGAGTGAAAACCATTTCTCCTTTTCATTGTGCTGGCAGGGGGATGGGCAGAGAGAATCGGGGTCACTCCTTTCATTTCCTCTTGAAAGCGCATGTGGAAATACCATTCATCACGGATCTTGAATGGCTTTACCCCGCGGGTGATGGGGTGCTCTGGCAGTTCCTTAAAATCAGCATCCCAGTGCGGGTTGACTGACCAATTTCCTTCGAAGTAGCCGCCGATCCAATCGAGAAACTTTTCGCCCGATTTTCCCTTAGGTACCTCAACACCATAATGAAGGCAGACTAGGCCGCAGCCGTCCTTAAGTTTCAGGTCCAAGCCCTCCAGATGTTGATTAGCCATGTGGCGCCCGCCGCCATCGCAATAGAAGATGATGCAGTCGGCATCCTCTAGCTCAGTGGCATTGGCAGGCCATCCCTTGGCGAGATGGACCTCTGCTTCAAGATCCTCTCCCATATGTTTGTTCAGTTGATTGGCAAGCAGCAGGCATCCTGCCTTGTGCTCATGCTGGTCGTAACCATGGCTTCGGTGACCAGCCATGAAGACAACCTTCTTTTTGCCCTTGGCGGTGGAAGAGGCTTTTCCATCCTTGTCTCCGAGCAGGGCAGGCCCGGTAAAGGCTAGGAGAAGAATGGCTAAAAGGGCGGTAGTTGCAGTTTTCATGGTCAAGTCGGATACCACACTATCAATGCCGTGATTGCAACCCGGCCGTTAAGCCGCGTTGGCTTCGGCCATTTTTCCCTTATCGAGGTAAGACAGTCGGAAGCAAGACAGGAGGAAGGGAGGCCTTATTTTACCCTCATGACGCCCTTCATGATTCGCCAATGCCCAGGAAATGTGCATACGAAGTCATATTGACCGGGTTGTTCCGGAGAAGTGAATTCGAGTGCTTCAGTCTCTCCCGGGAAAACGAGCCCGGTTGCTGCAATGACCTCGGGGATGTCTGGGACGTAGCCCAGTTTGACCGCAGCAGGATGGTCTGCCAGCATTTGATCCGCTGCTGTTCCCATTTTCTCTAGAGAGCCAGGTTTTCCGATTACGATGTTATGGGGCATGGAATCGGTATTTTCAAAAAGTAGTCTTATTCGTTTTCCGGAAGGAACGTCGAAGACTTTCCTATCGAAGAGCATTTGCTCTCTTACGGACTTCAGTACGATCGTAATGGACTCAGGGTCCTTGCCTGTTTCCGGGGTTTGCTCTCCTTCCTGTGACTCGACACTCTTCTGGAGCACCCGTGCAAACTGGTCGCCCTTTTCTGCCCGGTCACTGAGGTGACTGATGAGAGCGGCCCTGGCATTTCCGGAAGCATTCTTTCCAAAGTAAGAAGCAATGGAAATTACCGTGCCGCCCAATCCGGACTCGCTGGTCTCCTGCAGGTAGATATCGTCATACCAGGCCGTGCCCGTTTGTCCCCCATAGCCTCCGTAGAGTGCATGAATGATAATTTCCGACGCACTGCCGGAGTCAAAATCAACGGAATACTCCGTCCAGCCCGTTGTGCCGCGAGCGGCCTTGGTCCGGTGTCCGACTCCATGAACATTGAACATGGATCCGCTTCCTTTTACGTTTTCGGTACGGATCCATCCTCCGAGGCGGTAGCGGGTATTGCGCTTCACCTTGATCGTAGCAGCCCACCCTGAGTCCGAGCTCTGGTCGCTGGTGACCTTCAGGCACATACTCCCGTTGCGCCCTTCCTTGACAGCAGAGAAGACTGCATTCTGGGAGCCACCGTGAAAGCGTGGTTTCCAGCCATCGGGCTGACCTCCTTGAATTTTTTCGATATCTCCATTGTGGAGCACATCTCTGGGGCCCTTGGTTTCTTTTGGTCTGATACGGTCGAGGGCACTTTTAACGAAGGATCCCCCGTGCCGGCGTGCTGCCACCTGGAAGGCATCATGAAGGACGGGGTCATTCATGATGACTGCCGAGTCTGTGCTGATAAGCTCTACGAGAGCGCTCCCAATTGCCTCTGAGTTTCCAAGGCTTGAAAAGGCGAGGAGTAGATCCAGAAGGACCCTTGGCTCTCTGATGGTGATTTTCCCGTCGGAGATGAACATCTTGGCCAAGGTATCATCGAGGGGCGCATTGCGGAGCGCGGCCCTCTTCAGACCTGCATCTTTAGAGGAGAGAGCCGCCTTGATTGTCTCGAGGTCGAGGGACCCATTGCCAGCCTTGGCATAGAACTCGTGGATATTGCTCACCCTGTCGATGGTCTGGCCCTTTTCGACGGCTGCTCGTTGAGCCTCCATTCGCCAGAACATGTTACTACTGGCGAAATCGGCCCTGTAGCGATCATTGGGAGAGCCCTTGGGGTAGACCCTGTAGATTCGTCCGTGCTGCTTATCCCGGTGTGGAGTGACGTAGGCGTTGCCCTTGCCCCGTTTGGCGTCCAACCCTGAGGAGCCCTTGTTAGGGGTTGGGTTGTGCTGGATGACGACATTGTACCAGTCACAGATCCAGAGTGCTCCGTCTGGACCCACTTCGGCACATACCGGTCCAGACCAGGCATCAGCAGAATTATAAATGTTGTTGGGTTGCTGTTGTAGTTCAAAGCCAGCGCCCTTTGCGTGGCGGGTCCACTGCCCAACGAGTTTTCCGGTCGGCGCACAGATGAAGGCGATGTTGTTCCAGTAACGTTTGGGAAACCGCCGGGAGGTGTAAAAGGCGTGTCCCGCAGCGGCAGTATAGCGATTGTGGGCATCGACCTGACGAATGTCTGTGGAGCTCGGAAAGAAGAGGGGGTTATCGTCTGCTCGTGGAGTACGTGGTTGGCTGAGTCCGGCCTGCTCGTAATGACTTCGGGGAAAGGTGAGGTAAAAGCTTGGGTTTGCGTTCGCGGTCGAGCCGTGAATGTCAAATTCCTCGGAGAAGCCAAGGCCCCAGGTGTTGTTGGTAGTGTTCTGGAGAAATTCCATTGCACTCGCATCTGGCTTGAATCGAAATACTCCGGTGCCGAATCCATGAGTTTGACCACCTACTTCTCCTCCGAAGCCAGAATATCCAGTAGTCGCCCAGATCCAGTTATCTACCCCGTAGCGGAAGTTGGAGGTTCCGGCGTGGGTATCCCCGGTGCGAATACCGGTGAAGAGGACCTCACGAACATCAGCAACGTCATCTCCGTCGGTGTCCTTGAGAAAAAGAACATCTGAACCATTCGTGCAGATGACTCCATCATTTACGAAGACCATGGTAGTGGGGATTGAGAGTTTATCGGCAAAGATGGTGAACTTGTCAGCCCGTCCATCTCCGTCAGTATCCTCGCAGATCTTGATCCGATCATTCCCGATATTTCCTGCCTGCAAGTTGTTCGGGTAATCAATAGTTTCCACGACGAAGGCCCGGCCCTTATGATCCCATGCAATGTAAATCGGATTGACGATTTCAGGCTCGGAAGCGAAGAGGGATAACTCAAATCCCGGGGGGACCTGAGCAAGCTTGATGGATTCCTCCGGGGAGAAGGGCTTGGGAACCTTGGTGACCAACTTGCGCTTGATATAGCCGGGTAGTCGGACGTCGATCATTTCAAACTCTGGTAGTTTGAGGGCGGCAAGCTTGCCCCGGGTTTCGTCACCCACTGCCCAGTAAACTGCCCGCTTGAGAAGGTCGTGAAAGTTGGGTTGATCCCAGACGCGGTGGTCGTGCCCGGAAGCGGTATAGAAGACGCGGCCCCTGCCTTGGGTTCGGATCCATGTCCATGGCTCTCCGTCCCTCTCCTGAAGAATGGTTCGATCGGAACCATGGCGTTCATGGACATAAGTTTCGTCCCAGGCGGTAAATCCTTCGTAACCCTTCGTGATCTGGTGAGTGGCGTTGGTGGTCCGGGGAGAAAACTCAGTGCCGCCGTGTGACTTGAAGACGCCCCCGACGAGTTTGACGAAGGCCTCGGATTTTCCGTAGCAGGCCGAGGCCGAGTGGATGGGGAGAAAGCCGCCCCCTTTCTCGACAAAATCCACAAGGGCCTTTTCCTGTTCTGCGGGCATCGGCCCACGCTGAGCCCAGTTGCCATACATCAGGACCGCATCAAATTGAGCTAAGGTGCGGGGATCCAGAGCCTCGGAGGGCTCCTCGAGGTAGTTCAGGTTGATTCCATCATCGCCGAGGTGCTTTTTCAGCACGCGATAGCGAGTGATGGGATCATGTCCGGGGTGGTTCTTTGTAGGAGCGCCAAAAAATAGGACTTCGAGGCGGCGGGCGTTTTCTCTTGGTGAAATCAGCGGGGCCGCAAAGGCGGCCACCGCAAGCGCGAGGGTAAGGATGAGAGGCGTGTGTTTCATGGGAAATGATTCCGATTCAGTATTCGAGCGACGGTATTTGGTTGGATCAGCGAGATCAAATTGCGTTCCAGCTTCAGGGTAGACTCTGGCCCCATGCCTGTCTTTGGTGTTTTCTTGACCGGTCGTGCCGAAAAAACACAAAAGCGGGGTTGTCCCGGGTATGCCTCTGTAACAAGAAAATCAAAGGAGCATTAACAATGAAATTAATCCCCGGGGTTCAGGAACTCTACACACATTGCATTGGCGACGTTCACTTTGTTATCGGTCTCCTTCAATGTGCCATCGCTCCTGATCTGGAAGACGGGAACATTGCCTGATTTTTGTCCCGCAACAAGCAGCCAGCGACCCTCCGGGTCTACTCCGATATTCCGGGGAATCTCGACCTTTGCCGGGACGTTCTGAATTCTCTCGATCCGGCCTTCCTCAAGAACCTTGAACACGGAGATGGAATCCCGGCGCTCCCCCTTGACGTCGCGGTTGGCAGCATAAAGATATTTTCCACTAGGGTGCACCCTGATCTCGGAGCAGCTCATTCCCTCGGAGTTGTCGTTTGCAGGGAGGCAACTGACTTCCTGTTTGGCATGGCCGAGAAGTCCACTTTCGGGGTTCCGGTCGTATACCGCGACGGTCAGGTGCAATTCGGTGAGGACGTAGGCATGCCGCCCGTTCTTGCTGAATTTCATGTGGCGCGGTCCGGCACCGGGTTTGGTGCGAGCAGAGCCTACTTTCTTGAGGGTAGCGGTGGCCGCATCCAGGCCGTAAATGACTACCTGGTCGATTCCGAGGTCTGGCGAGTAGGCGAATTTATTATCAGGACCAGGGTAGATTGAGTGTGCGTGTGGCCCTTTCTGGCGCCTGAGGTTGACACTGGATCCTTCGTGCTGGTGAGCCGATGCTGATTTTACAAGAGATCCGTCCTCATCGATTTTCAGGGCAGCCACGCTGCCGCTTCCGTAATTCGCGACCATGAGGCATGTCCCTGTTCTGTCCACAGAAACGTGGCATGGTCCGCTGCCCTCCGAGGGTTGAAGATTGATGGGGTTGAGCATGTAGTCCTTCCCGATTTGAAAGGCCGCTACCTGGTTTTCACTACCTCTTGCGGTTGAATAGAGGTATTTCCCATTGGGGTGGAGAGCGAGGAAGCCAGCTCCGGCAATATTGGCTGCCAGCCTTGGTGGCGAGAGCTTCCCGGTCTCGGTATCAAGATCACAGAGATAGATTCCCTTGCTGTCCCCTCTGCCCTGTGTTCCGAGATACACTTTTGTGGTGCCTGCGTGAGCGAGAATCTGGGAGAAAAAGAGAAGGCCGGCGAGAAACCGGAAAACTTTGAGTTGCATGGCCGGCAATTGACTGAGAATCAGGGCCTGTCTGCAAGCCTTGTCTGAATAGAAGAGCCCGGGTGGGTGTGTAAGGCGCTTTGCTCGGAACGGAATTCGGCATGTTCAGGGATATAATGTCGCTGAATGCTGTTCTTGCGGGAGGAGTTGGGAAAAGATACGAATTCCCATGATGCGGTACTTATTTTGTCTCCTCATACTGATCTCCGTAGTCGATGCAGCGCCAATGGTGCCGGGAAAAGAGAGTAAGGAGTTTCGCGAGATCATGGCTGCGGTAGCTGATCCGGTAGAGGATGCTGTACACCAGAGGGTCACGTTTCGCATCAACCATATCATGATGGAAAAAGACTGGGCGTTTGTGGATGCCCTCCCACTCACTATGGATAGTAAGAGGATCAATTATGCAGGAACCATGTTTGAGGAATGGATTGAGGAGGCGGATGAGGTGCTCTGGGTACTTCTGCGCTACAAGAGAGGCCGCTGGTATATCGTGGAGAGAGAGTTTTTTACTACGGAAGCAACCTGGGTCGATTGGCCACAATACTTCCGGGCGCCGAGGGGAATTTTCCCAAAGCGTAAGTTCAACTAGACTACCTGTTCCCGGGGAAACGGGATCGATCTGAAATTTTACCCAACACTATGAAACATTATATCTTACCTCTTGCCCTCATGGCCCTGAGCTCCTCCTTTCTCGGAGCGGAGCGCCCGAAGATCGGATCTGTCGTTCGGCATGATCCGGCCTTTGACCAACTTGTTGCGAAGGACGCCGAGATCGAGGTCTTGGCGTCCGGGTTTGTCTGGTCTGAGGGGCCTGTCTGGGACAGTAAAAACAACCGGCTTCTCTGGTCCGACGTTCCTGCCAACACGATCTATCAGTGGTCTGAGGGGAAAGAGGGTCATTCCGTCTTCATGACGCCCTCAGGATACACGGGCGTGACTCCAGGGTATCCTGAACCCGGATCCAATGGGCTTTCTTTTGACGCCAAGGGGCGTCTCGTCTCATGTGAGCATGGCGACCGGAGGGTCGCAATGCTGACTTCTGAAGGGGGTAAGGTCACCCTTGCTGATCGCTACGACGGGAAGCGTTTCAACAGCCCTAATGATCTCGTCATCCATTCAAGCGGTGCGATTTACTTTACCGATCCTCCCTACGGCTTGCCTCGTCGGGAAAAGGATCCTCGTCGGGAAACGGACTGGTTTGGAGTTTATCGGATCGAAACCGATGGAGGGGTAACCCTGCTGACAAAGGATTGTGATCGACCGAACGGGATTGCTCTTTCGCCTGATGATAAGAAGCTTTATGTCGCCCAGTCCCACGGCCCGAAACCCTATATCTTTTCATGGGATATCAAGGCAGATGGAACCCTCGGCCCTCAGAAGGTCCTCTTCGATTGCTCCACGTTGGCCCGAAAGTATCCTGGAGCTCCCGATGGCATGAAGGTCGATAAGGACGGAATCATCTGGACTACTGGTCCGGGCGGGGTGCTTGTGATTTCTCCCGAGGGGAAGCTCCTCGGACATATTCTGACTGGTCAGCGTACCGCAAATTGTAACTGGGGTGATGATGGGTCGACCCTCTATATGACGGCCGATTTCCATGTCTGTCGAATTAAGACTCTTACAAAAGGCGCGGGGTGGTAGGAGCAGAAAGACTTCCCTGACTAGATAGCCGATACCCTGCCGGGCCGGCCCGATGGCGAGAATCACCATCGCAATTGTGACTCCCGTTAGGTTAGGGGTGGTCGTCCTTGCTACAACTAGTCGGCATAAGGTTTCACCCACGGAATAATCCGATGGCGCGCGTTGTGCCTCAGGCCAGCACTTCCTCGACGACTCGCGCCTTTTCAACCCCGGTGAGGCGAAAGTCGAGCCCCTGGAACCGATAGGTGAGCCGTTCGTGATTGATTCCAAGCTGTTTCAACATGGTGGCGTGTAGATCATGAACGGAGACGTGGTCCTTGGCGACCGCGTAACCAAGTTCGTCAGTTTCTCCCCAGCTCGCACCGCCCTTGATCCCTGCACCGGCCATCCATACCGAGAATGCCTGGATGTGATGGTCTCGCCCACTACCTTGCGCCATCGGGGTGCGTCCAAACTCTCCTCCCCAGATGATGAGGGTGTCTTCCAGAAGTCCCCGCTCCTTGAGGTCCTTGACCAGGGCCGCGGTGGCCTTGTCGATGTGGCCGGCTACGGTATTGATCGCTCCCTTGACGTTCCCATGGTGATCCCATCCACGGTGATAGAGCTGGATAAAGCGAACCCCACGCTCGGCGAGGCGGCGCGCGACGAGGCAGTTGGAGGCGAAGGATCCGTCCCCGGGCTTGGCCCCGTAGAGGTCGAAAACATGTTTAGGCTCCTTGGACACGTCGACAAGGTCCGGGACGGAAGCCTGCATCTTGAAGGCCATTTCATACTGGGCGATCCGGGTGGCAATTTCAGGATCATTCTGTCTCTGGCCCAGCAGGTTATTCAGTCCGTTGATGGTATTCAGGAGGTCTCCCTGGTTGTCCCGTGAGACCCCGGCGGGGTTGTTTACATAGTGAACCGGATCACCCTTGGAGTTGAATTTGACACCTTGGAATCGAGAGGGGAGAAAACCACTGTGCCACTGACGGGCGGCGATGGGCTGATCCTGTCCCCCACCGGAGGAGGTCATTACTACAAAGCCTGGAAGCTCGTCCGTGTCTGCACCGAGTCCGTAGAGAAGCCAGGAGCCCATCGAGGGCCGGCCAGGAATGACCGACCCGGTGTTCATGAAGGTGTGAGCGGGGTCGTGGTTGATTTGCTCAGTAGACATCGAGTTGATGACCGCAATGTCATCTGCAATGGATCCGATGTGGGGGAAGGCAGAGGACATGAGTCTGCCACACTCTCCGTAGGGTTTGAACTCATGCTGAGGCCCAAGGCATTTGAGCTTGTTCCGACTTCCCTGGAGCTGCGCAAGTTGTTGACCCTTGGTAAAGGATTCCGGCATCGGTTTGCCGTTGAGGCGGGCAAGCCCCGGCTTGTGGTCGAGGGTTTCCAGATGGGAGGGGCCGCCTGCCATGCAGAGGTGGATTACCCTTTTGGCTTTTGGTGCGAAGTGCAGTTTTTCATCGAGGACGCCCTTCCACTTGGAAGCAGCTTGGGTCTCGTGGCTCAGAAGATAGGCGAGGGCGGCACTGCCAACGGAGTAGGATGAGCCCTTGAGAAAGGTCCGCCGGTTGATCGCATTGATGAGCTGTTCGTTCATGACTGACAATGGTGAAGATTCCCCGTCTTAGTATCGGGTAATGGTCTCATGCAGGTTGAGTAGGGCCCTGGTGACCGAAGTGAAGGCGGCAAGGTCCATGGGATTGGCTTCTCTGCCTGCAGTGTGGAGCCCGACTTTCAAAAGTGCATTCGCTTCCTCCGGACTCTGGATGTAACGCTTGAGCTGTCGATCGTATAGCTCCTTCAGGAGTTTACTTTCTTCTGGATGAGGTTTCCGCTGGAGGAGCTGCTGGAAGCGCGGCTCTTTGCCGCGTGGCTCGCAAGCCCCGGGCGCATCCTCCACTGCGATCCGGACGAGTTGGGCGTCGACGCCTTAGTTGAAAGGTTCGATACCGAACCTTTCTCGGATTTTTCAGCCAAATGAGCAAACTTTAGAGGGCTCGTTCTCGGCTGTATCGAAGCCAAATTTT
>Ga0209404_10000751_pt1 | contig 24727 bp, 20 predicted proteins | sample TroAtlMetagenome_2_FD_187447 | JGI IMG/M metagenome (GOLD analysis project Ga0209404, IMG submission 187447) | Marine eukaryotic phytoplankton communities from Atlantic Ocean - Tropical Atlantic ANT8 Metagenome (SPAdes) (version 2) | ecosystem: Environmental > Aquatic > Marine > Oceanic...
TTCTTGAGGACTTTTGGATGGTTGATATAGACTCTTCTAGAGTTGTTTTTCCAATTAAATACTCTTTAATTTCTCTTATTCCTATAGCCTTATTCGCAGTTTGAGAAATATTATCTGGTAATTGTCTAATTTCTTCAGTTGCTCCACTTTTAAACATGGATATGACTCTTGAGTTTATTCTGTTGTAGAGTTCTTCTCGCGACCGATCTATTATTATCCCATTGAATAAAGGGTTCTTGTTCTTCCATTCCTTTTTGACTTCCGACATTGGTTTTCCGCCTAGAAGTGAAATCTCCAAGGCTCTGATTACATACCGCTTATTTTTTAGATTTATAGTCTGTGCGCCAATTGGGTCGATTACATTTAGTTTTTCGATCAGTTTTTCAAGTGGTAGTTGATCAAGCTCTTCTCTAACTTTTGGGTCACTAGCTGGCAAATTTGAAAGGCCATGGGTTAGACTTTTGATGTATAATCCACTACCGCCAGTTACAATGGCTAATTTGTTGTTTGCATTAATCTTAGCAATCTTGTCTTTTGCCAATATTGAATACTTACTAGCATTGGATTCTTCCGTTAGATCGAGCCTTCCGTAAAGGTGGTGAGGAGCTTTAGCAAGTTCATCTTTACTTGGAGATGCAGTTACAATTTCAATGTCTTTATATAGTTGGAATGCATCACCATTAACTATCTCACCTCCCAACTTGCCGGCAATATCTGAAGCTAGAGAGCTTTTTCCCGATCCAGTAGGGCCCACTATGTACAGCGCCCGCATTTCATTCAAACCTTAGAAAGATTAATCTTCATCACGTCGGGCACTTTTTGCTCCGTTTACAATAAGCTTTCTTTCTAAGTAAATGCGTTCATGCATTTTTTTTGCCGCAATTTGTGCGGTTTCTGCATTAACCATTTCTACAAAAGCGTAACCCTTTGAGCGATTGTTTCTTCTGTGTCTGACGACCTCAGCGCTCATGACTTCTCCACATTCACTGAATAGCTCTTCAAGATCTTCATCAGTTGTTTTGTAAGGAAGATTTCCAACATAAAGCCTTCCTGAAGTGATAGGAATACTTTCTGGTGGTTTGTGTTGCCTTGTAGACTTTTTCTTGGCAGCCCTATTCTGTTGGAGGTTTTTATTTCGAGCGTTTTTCTTTGCAATTGGCTTCTTTTTTTTCTTTTTACCGATTCCAAAAAATTCGAGTATGCGATTAAGTAATGATTTCTTTTTAGCTCGTCTTGGGACTTTCTGTTTTACGTGTCTGCGATTCCTGTTTCTGTTCTGATTTGAATAATTACGGTTTCTGCCTTTTCGTTGGCCAGAAGATGATGATTCTTTCATAGTCTCTTCTCTGTTGTAGTTGGTTGGTATTATTATGGCAGGAAAAATTTGTATTCATTAATTTGTTTAATTTCCTCAAATCGATGACTTTTCGTGATAGCAATTCTTAGATATTTTCCTGCGACATTATGGGGTTCTCCTATTTTATTCTACTAAGTGACTTCTGTGTTGGTTGCATCGAGCAAATAAAACTACTGCTCATCCAATTAATTCAGAAGTTCATTGAGAACATTCTTATGCCAAGATATTCAGACTCTCCTTTGGAGCAAGATCTTTCACTTACTTAGTAGATAGTCTAAATAGAAATACTTGTTAGAAGAATATATATAAAGAAAACAATTAACCTTTGGTTTTAGGCGTTACAAATTGAATTATTTAGCTAAATACAGTGGTATTACTATTAAGCATTTCTTGCAGTGATCTTCATGATAGTTAAGTTAGGTGAAATTTTTTAAATATGAACGCGCAGAAATTCATCATATTAATGATATTTTTAGTTATCCCCTCTATTTTATTGGGAGTAACTTATTCTCAGGATAGACGGGGATTTCAAGTGAACTCATACATTGTCGTTGATTTTCACTCAAAAAAGATTCTTTCAGCTAAAGATATAAACAAGAGAGTACAGGTTGCTAGTCTCACTAAGATTGCGACTTCAATGGTTGTTCTTGATTGGGCAGATGCTACAAATATTGACCTTGGTAATAATTTAATTATTCCCCAAAGTGCTTCACTAATAGGCGGTCCGAATCAACTTGGATTGATTCCAGGTGATCAGATGAGTATTAGAGATGCTTTATATAGTGCCCTTTTGGGCTCTAATAACTGGGCTGCTGAAGCATTAGCTTATCATGTGGGAAGGGATCTTCTCCTTAGAGAAGGAAAAAGGGGAGACCCAGTAAAGGAGTTCGTTAAAAATATGAATGCACTTGCTCGTAATAATGGTGCAAAAAATACAAAGTTTACTAATCCTCATGGAATGGATCATTTAGGGAAGCCTCCTTTTTCATGTGCTAGTGATGTAGCTAGACTTGCTATTTATGCAATGAATAAAGCTTCATTCTCTTTTATTTGCTCTCAAAAGCAAAGGGAAGTGTCTGTGCTTAAACGAGAGGGACTTAGAAAGTTTTTGATTAAAAATACCAATAAGAATCTTGGGATCGACGATATTGATGGAATTAAAACTGGGCAAACTTCTAAAGCGGGGCCTTGTTTAGCAGTGGCTGCAGAAAAACAGGCTTTAGTTAGAGAATTAGCGGATGGTAAAAAGCAAGTTATACCAAGGCGTCTTATAGTGGTGGTATTAGGTGCTCAGGATCGATTTGCAGCTTCAAGATCATTACTCCTTAGGGGGTGGCAAAAGTTTGAAGCATGGAATAGTCAAGGTAGACAAGTTCTCAATAGGAATGAATTCTTGTCTACTATTAGAGAATAAAAAATTTCAAAATAGCTTATCACAAATTAAAATTTAAATAGTATGGATAGACTTATTCAACTTCTTAAAGAAAATGGAAGGCACTCAGTCGAAGAGTTGTCTTCAGAACTTGGAATAGGGGCTGATCAAATAGAAAAGATAATATCTGATCTGATAGATTCTGGAGCTATTCTTGGATTTACCGCCATCACCGACCCCAGTAAGATTGACGATTCTGATACAGTTTCAGCATTAATTGAGGTGAAGCTTACTCCAGAACGGGGCGGTGGGTTTGATCGTCTTGCAAGGAGAATTGCAAAGTTTGATGAAGTCGAAAGTTGTATGCTAATGAGTGGGGGGTATGACCTCTGTGTGGTAATTAGTGGCAGCTCGTTACATAATGTGGCAACTTTTGTTGCAGAAAAGTTAAGTACTCTGGAGGGAGTTGTCTCTACGGCTACACACTTTCAATTAAAAAAATACAAATCTAATGGTTTTCTTGCAGAATTGGATGGCTCTGGCGAAAGGTTGCCAGTTAGTCCATGACTAAAGAAATTAAAATTAAATAAATTTGATGTCTTTCAATGACAAGATAGCTGATAAAGTTAAGGAGATTCCACGATCTGGGATTCGAGATTTTTTTGAGCTCGTCCTTGGAAGAGACGATGTTATTTCACTTGGAGTAGGCGAGCCTGATTTTTCTAGCCCTTGGCATATAAGAGAGGCTGCAATTTATTCATTAGAGAAGGGTGAGACTAGTTACACTTCTAACCTTGGTATGGAAAAGTTGAGAAAGGCTATATCGGCATCCGTTCAAAAACAATTTAACGTGAATTATGATTATCGAAGTGAAGTTCTCGTTACTGTAGGCGTTTCAGAAGCTCTAGACCTTGCATGCCGAGCATTACTGAATCCTGGGGATGAAGTGATTTATCATGAGCCTTGCTATGTTTCATATGATCCTAGCATTAGTCTTGCTTATGGGTGCCCTGTTTCAGTTCCTACTCGATCTGAAAATAATTTTGAAGTTAGAGCAGAAGAAATAGAAAAAAAAATCAGTCCAAAATCTAAGATTTTGATCTTGAATTTTCCGACTAATCCAACTGGAGCGGTTATGAAACAAAAAGAGCTTCAGGATATAGCGGATTTATGTATATCAAAAGATCTTATTGTTATAACTGATGAGATTTACAGTGAACTGGTCTACGAGGATGATTATAATCATGTTTCTATTTCTTCTTTACCAGAAATGAAGTCTAGGAGCATATTGCTTCACGGATTTTCGAAAGCTTATGCAATGACGGGTTTTAGATTAGGTTATTCTTGCGCTCCGGCTGAGATTACAGAAGCTATGATGAAGATACATCAGTACTCAATGCTTTGTGCGCCAATAACCAGTCAGGTTGCAGCAATTGAAGCTCTAGAAAATGGATCTAAGGCTGTGGAAAAAATGAGACAAGATTATAGATCTAGGCGCGATTATATGGTAAGTCAATTTAATGACATGGGGCTGCCTTGTCATATGCCAGGTGGTGCATTTTATGCTTTTCCTGACATTAGAGGAAGTGGTCTTTCGAGTAAAAAATTTGCAACTGATCTACTTGATACAGAAAGTGTCGCCGCCGTGCCAGGTGATGCGTTTGGTGGTAGCGGTGAGGGTTTTTTAAGATGCTGTTATGCAACGGATATTAATTTAATTAAATCTGCGATGAAAGGATTTAAGAGATTTGTTGATTCGTTAAAGTGATGAATGTGTCTAAACCTGTTACCCTCACGGAGGAGCAGATATCAAAAAAGGCTTTGGCACATGTTTTGCCGATCTCTGTTTTTATGGCCTTATTGGTAGTGATTCCAATATTGGAGTATTTTGGTTTTGTTGTCTACAATGAAGATATTTACCCTTGGTATAGGTATGCGCCAGAACAGTGGGTGTATCCTTTGCAGGTAATCGTTTGTCTTATTTTAATTAAAAGGTATTGGTCAAAATTTGAGGTTGGTCCTATAAGAGGATTTAAATTTTCAATCATAATGGGACTGATTGGAATATCATTATGGGTGCTTCCAGGTCATTTATTCGAAACTATGGAAATGGATGAAGGTTGGTGGAGATATTTTGGTTTCACTGAGAGAAAAGATGGGTTTAATCCATCAGATTTTCTTGGTGAAGATCAGTCTCTTTATTGGTTAGCAGTAATCATCAGATTTCTCCGCATGGTTGTAGTGGTTTCAATAATTGAGGAAGTTTTTTGGCGGGGATTTTTGATGAGATACATTTTAGATAGAGATGGAAATTATTGGAATCAACCTTTTGGAAAATTTTCAATAAGAAGCTACATCATAATTACCTCTCTTTTTATGTTTATACATGCTCCTTCTGATTATGTTGGAGCTTTTGTTTACGGATCCATCACTTATTATGTTGCTGTTAGAACAAAGAGTTTATTTGCATGTATAATAATGCATGCCCTAGCAAATTTTTTGCTAGGGTGCTATGTACTAAAAACTGGAAATTTTGGATACTGGTAAATGAAAATTGGAATTGCTCAGATTAACCCGATAGTTGGAGATCTTAAAGGTAACGCTAAGTCTATTCTGTTAAGGTATAAAGAGCTGGTATCTATGGGGGCAGATTTAATCATTACCCCAGAACTCTCATTAACTGGTTACCCTCCTAGAGACTTACTTTTTAAGTCTAGTTTTGTTGCGGATAATCTTGAAGTAATTAAGGGAATTGCCGATGAAATTGCCGAAGTTCCAATTATTCTTGGTTATGTTGATTTAAATACACATGATGCTGGGAACCCCTTCGAAAACGCGGCAATAATAATTCAAAATGGTCAAAGGATAGGTAAGGTAACTAAAAGTCTCCTTCCTAGTTATGATGTTTTTGATGAGGCGAGGTATTTTCAGCCTGCGAAACAAGTATTGGTTCAGAATATTAATGGTAAAAGAATTGGTATTACAATATGTGAAGACATATGGAGTGAAGATTTCCTTCCCTCCAATTTGTATGTGAAGGATCCAGCTGGTGAACTTGCTAAACAGGGTATGGATTTACTTTTAAATTTAAGTGCGTCTCCTTTTAATCGTGGAAAGACAAAAGAAAGGTATTCAATGTTATCATTTTTGGCTCGAAGGGTTCAGGTTCCGTTAGTTTATTGCAATGCTGTTGGAGGAAATGATGAGCTTATATTTGATGGGAATTCATTGGCCTTCTCCGGTTCAGGTGAATTGTTAGCTCAAGGAGAGGGGTTCAAAGAAGAATCAATTTTGGTAGATATAAGATCTTCAAAAATTGAAAGAAGAGAATGTGACGATTTAGAGGAAACTTATAAAGCTTTAGTCTTAGGTGTCAGAGACTATCAAAAAAAATGCGGCTTCAAGACAGCTTTGATTGGTTTAAGTGGAGGCATTGACTCGGCTCTTACTGCTGTAATAGCTGAGAGAGCGTTAGGTGCTGAGAATGTTTTTGGAGTGACGATGCCTAGTGAATTCAGCTCTCAAGGCAGCATGGATGACTCGTTATTTTTGGCCAAAAAGTTAGGTATAGGCTTTGAAAAAATATCGATTAAAAATTCATTTAAGACTTTAAAAGCAGAGCTGAGTGAGAGCTTTAAAGATTATGACGAAGACATAACTGAGGAAAATATGCAGGCAAGAATTAGAGGGCTATTTCTCATGTCCATTTCGAATAAAAAGGGGCACTTGCTCCTGACGACAGGTAATAAAAGTGAGCTTGCGGTAGGGTATTGCACTATTTATGGAGACATGTGTGGAGGTTTAGCGGTGATCAGTGATCTTCCAAAAACTTTAGTCTATGATTTGGCGAAATGGGTAAATCGTAATGAAGAGATTATACCTTGGAGTACTATTGAAAAGGCACCTAGTGCTGAACTTAGACCAGATCAAAAAGATCAAGATACTCTTCCCGAATATGAATTTTTAGATCGAATCTTAGATCTTTACGTTGATCAATCTATGGGGGTATCTGCGATTATTGAAAAGGGGTATGATGAAGAAATGGTCAGATGGATTACGAATAGGGTGGATATTAATGAGTGGAAAAGATGGCAATCTGCGCCGGGGCTAAGAGTAACCAGTAAAGCGTTTGGGGTGGGTAGAAGAATGCCTATTGCTCAGCGATACAATGATTGAGGTCATTGCTTGACCTGCCTCATCTTGCGTTGAATTGTTTACCTATGATTGATCCTTGCGAATTTTCCAATTCTCAGCTCAAGGACTTAGTTCCTTATGAGCCAGGTAAGCCTATTGAAGATGTAGCTCGAGAACTTGGCCTTGACCCAGAGAATGTTGTTAAATTGGCATCAAACGAGAATCCTCTTGGTCCATCACCAAAGGCTATTGAGGTCATGAAATCATTGGCTAGTGAGGTGCATATTTATCCCGATGGTGGTGGTTGGAAATTGCGGAATGCTATTGCTCAGAAGTTTTCTTTATCGATGGAGAATATTGTTCTTGGTAATGGCTCTAATGAAATAATTGAGTTTTTGGGGCACTCGTTTTTAAGGCCTGATGATGAAGTGATTGTCGCTAATCATGCGTTTGTTGTTTATAAATTGATGGCGACTCTTTTCGGAGCAAAAACTATTGAGGTGGATGACCCAGGCTTCATTCATGATCTTGATGCTATGGCGAATTCAATTAATGAACGAACTAAGCAGATATTTATTGCAAATCCAAATAACCCAACAGGAACGCTTGTGACTCAAGAAGCAATTGATCGCTTCATGGATCGCGTTCCTGAAAACGTAATTGTAGTCTTCGATGAAGCGTACTACGAATTTCTTGATTCTCCGCCAGATACTTTAAAGTTTATAAGAGAGGGGAGGAATGTAGTTGTTATGCGAACTTTTTCCAAGATTCAAGGTTTAGCTGGACTTAGGATTGGTTATGGTATCACGACACCATCATTGGCTTCGGTTTTACAAAAAACGCGACAGCCATTTAATGCTAATCTTATAGCTCAGGAAGCAGCCTTAGCAGCTTTAGATGATGAGGAACATCAAAATAAGACTAAATTGATGACTGATGAGGGAAGAGATCTTTTACAGAATGAATTTGAAAAGATGGGGATTGAGTTTGTTCCCAGTTTCGCAAATTTTGTATTGTTAAGAGTTGGTGATGGGGATGCAGTTTTCAAAGAAATGCTCAATAAAGGTGTTATTGTAAGAGCAATGAGCGGATATAAGCTTCCTGAGTGGATACGTGTATCTATTGGTACTATGAAGGAAAATTTGAGGTTCTTAGAATTACTAAGATCAATTAATTCTGAAAGATAGAATTTTTCGTGGAAGATACAATAGTAGCGATAGCTAGTCCTCCCGGACAAGGTGCAGTTTCACTGATTAGAATTTCAGGCATTGAATCTGCAAAAATCGCAAAAATAGTTTTTAAGGGAAATAAGTCAAAATTGACAATGACTCCTAGGGTTCAGCAGTTTGGAAGTATTATTAATAGCAAAAAAGATAAGTTGGACAGTGTTCTTATGACTTTTTTCCAAGGTCCGGATAGCTATACGGGAGAAGACACAGTTGAAATTTCTTGTCATGGAGGAATGCTTGTTACTCAGACTGTTTTGGACGTCATAATTGATGCTGGAGCTAGGCTTGCTGAACCTGGAGAATTTTCGAAAAGGTCATTTTTAAATGGTAAGATGGATCTAACTCAGGCCGAAGCTGTTATGGATCTTATATCAGCGAGAACATCATTGGCTATGAGGGCTGCAAATTCTCAGCTTGATGGTCGCCTAGGTGAGCAGATAGAGGGTATAAAAAATGATATACTTGGTATTTTAGCACACGTTGAAGCGTATATTGATTTTCCAGAAGAAGATATATCACCTGAAGCCATTGAAACAATTATTGAGAGATTAGGCGATTTGGTTGAGTTGATTGGTCGGCTCATTGACTCCGCGGAGCAGGGTAGAATTCTAAGAGAAGGATTGCTGGTAGCAATTGCTGGTCCTCCAAATGCTGGAAAATCTACACTTATGAATGCTTTTCTGGGCTATGATAGAGCGATAGTGAGTGATATCGCTGGAACTACTAGAGATACTATCGAAGAAATGGCTAACATCAAAGGAATACCTGTTCGTTTGATTGATACCGCTGGAATTAGAGAAGTAGATGATTATATCGAAGGTGAAGGAGTAGATCGTGCAAAGAAGGTTATTGAGGCGGCAGATCTCGTTCTTTTAGTTTTAGATGGATCTGTACCAATAGTAGAAATGAATGATTTTATTCAGAATAATTCAAATTATTTTGTCGTTATCAATAAAAACGATTTGGGAATTCATGATTCATTTAGGTCTTTAGATGGAATTCATGCCTCATGTGAAAAAGAAACAGGGTTAGATGAAATAGCGGATGCCATTGTAGAGCATTGCATGAGTAAAAGTGAAGCTTTTGGTGATGATTTGGTGGCAGTTAATTCAAGGCATAGGGCCTGTCTTGAATCTTCACGCAAAGAATTAATTAAAGCCAAAGATGCATTAGTAAACGGTATAGAAAGTGAGTTTGTGTCTGTAGACTTAAGGTGTGCTCTTGAATCGGTTGGAGAGATTGTTGGTAAAGCTGATGTCGAGGACCTATTAGGGGAAATTTTTGGATCTTTTTGTATCGGTAAATGAATTATAAAGGGGTGACTCCCTTTTTTAATATGATGTTTGCATATTTTTCGCAGTCACTTGTTGCAACAATTGCGAAAGAGGATCGGCTTCTATCGTAAAAATCAAACCTGTCCATTTTATCGATTGAGACTTTTTTAGCTGAGTGATTGTTGATAATGCTTGAATAACCCTTTTCAATTTCTGGGTTTTCGGCATCTCCTTCGACGGGAGACATCATGGCAACGGGCTTGTCTACAAATTCATCTAACGCAAATAGTGGTAATATTCCGTTAAGTAAATCGTTAATCATTAATCCATCTGCTCTCACGCAGGGAGGGCCTAGGCTTTCGGAAGGGAAGTGAGCGTCTGCAAGAATAATTTCATCACCATGCCCCATCATTGATAAAGTTTTTAGTAGGTCAGGACTTATGAATGGAGAAATGCCAATTAACATATTATTTTTAATATTCGGATAATTTATTTGATATAGCGCTTTACCCTTTGGGATTTGAAATTTTCCATAAATGACCGTCGCTTCTAATGAATATTGAGTTATTGGCTATGGCTGGAGTGCCAAGTATTGTTTCTCCCAACTCAATACTTCCACTAATCTTCCCTTCTTTGCCTGATATATCGATTGATTGAAATATCCCTTTTCGTTCTGATGCTACATAAATGTGACCATTTGATGAGACAGGGGAGCCGCTAAATGGTCCATCGAGACGAAGTCTCCATAGTCTTTCACCTGTATTTTTTTGAGCCGCGTTGAGAACTCCTGCTCGGTTTATGATATAAATTTTATTGTCTACAATTAGGGGGCTTGAGGTGCCGGGCCGTAATTGTGATTCCTGCCAGATAATCTCAGGAGTATTGTTGTCTTTTCTAGGTTTGATTGCTGTTATGCCGTTTGATGGTACATATAACATTGTTCCACCAGGAGTAGATACGCTGGAAGGTATTGTTGAAGCGCCTTCACTGTAACTCCACTGAATTTTTCCTGTTTTTGCAGTTACGCAGGTTATACCCTCGCTTCCTTGAATGGCAACTTCCTTTTCATTAAGCTTAATTGGTGAAGTCCAGTTAGCACGTTTTGTTCTTGGAAGTTTCCATAAATTTGAACCATCTTTTAGATTAATGCCAGAAACAAAAGAGTCACTGTCGTTTTCGATTTGTACAATTAAAGTCTCATCCACAATGATGGGTGAGCTTGCAAGTCCTAAGCTATTGCTTGCATTTGGGTAGTCCTGCATTAATCCTCGGATCCACTTTAAATTACCCTTAAGGTCAAGGCATATGAGATCATTACATGAGTACAATGCATAAATATGTTTGCCATCACTTGCTGGAGTTGGCGCTGCTACACATGTTTTATCATGGCATATTGTTCTTCCTGTAGCCCAGAATTGACGGTTCCATTCAATTTTACCGTTATCAGTATTGGCACAAATTACATGAAGTCTGCTTTGGTCAGCAGTCGAAGAGGCGGTAATGAAAATAAGATTGCCAACAACTATAGGACTTGAGAGGCCTCTGCCTGGTAGAGGGGTTTTCCATGCAATGTTTTTTTCTTTGCTTAAAGTTGTAGGCGTTTCTGATTCTATTGATATGCCTCGGTGATCAGTTCCTCTGTACTGGAGCCAATTTTCTCCAAATACTAATTGGTTAAGTGATAATGCGGTCGCTAAAGTTAAAGCTATTTTTCTATTAATCATGATTTTTTAGGTCTTCTTGGGCGGCGTTGTGTTTTGTCTTGGGTTGGAGTGGCTTTTCTATTTGAGGCAAGTATTGCCACTCCGGTTTCATCGCATACTCGTAATTGAAATTCCCATTGAACAGTCCATTCTTCAGTTTGCTCATTTTGACAAGCCTTAACTAAAATAGTATTTTTTCCCTTCTTTAGTTGAATTTTCATTTTGTACTGATCAATTTTTTGACCTCTGTGATATTCATCTCGTCCAAAGATAAAATCTCCATTCACCCAGATTTTCCATGCGTTTTTACAACCCAGTCTAAGTTCCGCCGTTCTTGTTGAGGCTGATTCAAATTCAGTATACGCGTAAGCTACAGTTTCTTTAAGTAGACCAAGGGGCTTATTAAAATCAACCTTCCCAAATGGGTCATAACTCTCTATTGGTTTCCAACTGGCTATTTGGCCCTTTCCCTCATATTCAGAAGTTAAATTCACTTCCTTCTCAGGTGGGTAAACTTTATCAAAACCAGTTCGATTGGTGTTATCAAAGGGGCCTATAGAATGCCACCGCATAAGAAAACCAAAATGTTTTGGAAGGTCTACTTCCGTTCCTAATCTCTTAAGTGCTTCAGATAGGAGTTTTACTTGGTCAGCCTCGATTGCGGAGTTTAAAGCTTGGCGGTAAATAAGAATGGCTGAGTCCTTTTTGTTCTCGTTTTCTAAAGATTGTCCTTTCTTAATTAATAATGATATTGCATCCCGTCTGAGTTCGGGGCTTGGGTCGTTTAGGAGTCCTGGAATTATTTCATTTGCTGCTTCAGGTGCATTTCGTTTAATTAATTCAAAAGCGAAGCGTCTTGCTTTTGATGGATTTTTTTCATTAAGAAAATATTCACCAAGGACATTACTAGATGCAATTTGCTTTTCTTCTAGATTTTTAAAAACAACTTCTGCTGCAGACCTCAACCAGTTAGATGCTACTGGCCCTGCATCATTCATTGCATCAAAAAGCATCATTAATGTTTTTTGATCTGAATGAGTTGTTAATTTTCCCCAAGCTTCAGAGGCTTTTGTGTTACCTTTGCCTTCAGGTCCAATAGCTAATATAGCTTCTATTGGAGTTTGCTCTGCCAGCAATGGTAGGGAATTCATTGTTAAAGTAATTAACACAAATAAGCGGTTCATGGCGTTATATTAATGTGTTGTTCCTAGAGAGATCAAGGTTGCATAAATTTAATCTTCAAAAAATGTTTTGGGTTTAATTTACTGTGAAACTTTAATGCCTTTAACAGGTCTCTTGGGGGTTATTTGACAAAATAATGTCGGTGTTGAAATGCTGGAATTTCTAGTTGATGTTGTAGGATGTCTCTAAAATTCACTAACGGTAGTTCCCGAAGAAAATTCTTACAATCTACAGCATTATCGGCAATTTCGATGCCTTTCATTACTTCAGGCCTTCGAGCTAACCCTCCTAGTGAACGCTTAAGGCATGCAAGTTTCGGTGCAAACGGAATGGCGGGTGCAGACATCGGGTCCCTTGCTAGAAGTAAGCATTTTGATTTAGTTGCAGTTGCAGATGTTGACCTAAAGAGAGCTGAGGGTATTAGAAAAAGATTTCCAAAAGCAAAATTTTATCAGGATTGGAGAGAGTTGTTAGAAAAGGAAGACAAGAATATTGACTCGGTTAATGTTTCAACCCCCGATCATATGCACGGTCCGATAGGTTTGTCTGCTATGGATCTTGGAAAGCATTGTTATGGGCAAAAACCATTAGCTCATAACATTAAGGAGTGCAGAGCAATGGCCCAAATGGCAAAGAGTAAGAAACTAATGACGCAGATGGGAATTCAGATATCATCTGCATTCACTGAAAGGTTAGTCGTTAGTCTGGTTCAGCAGGGGGCGATAGGTAAAGTAACGAAAGTTCATTCTTTTTCAGGAAAAAAATGGGGAGACATGGGGCCTGTGCCACAAAAAGAGGATAAGATACCCGAAGGTTTTAATTGGGATCTCTGGTTAGGGGTGGCAAAGCCACGACCTTATATATCTGGATATTATCATCCGGGTAATTGGCGTAAAAGACGAGACTTTGGAACTGGAACTTTTGGGGATATGGGTTGCCATATCTTTAGTGGTTGGTACCGATCATTAGGTCTAACTTCTCCTCTCTCTGTCGTGTCACATGGTCCAGCTTCCAATGATCATAATTGGGCGATTAATGCGAATATTGATTATGTGTTCCCCTCAACTGAATTTACTCAACCGGGTAATGTATCTGTTACTTGGTATGACGGTGATGCGAGGCCACCAAAAGAGGTGGCTGACCTTGTTGGCGGTAAAGTCCCGAGTCAAGGTAGTATTATAATTGGAACTGAAGGAGTTTTACTTGCTCCTCATATGTCTACACCAACGCTGTATCCGAAACAGAAATTCGAAGGATTAAAATATCCAAAACTCGAGCCTCGTGATCATTATATGGAATTTGTCGAATCTGCTCGCGGAGCTAGTGCTAAGAAGCCGTCAGCTAACTTCGAAGACTATTCAGGTCCACTAACAGAGACCGTTTTACTTGGCTGTCTCGCTACCCTTTTTCCTGATGAAAAATTAGATTGGGATGCAGACAAGTTAAAAATTACCAATAATGTCAAGGCCGACACTCAAGTTGGGCGTGATTATAGAGAAGGCTGGAAGCCAAAGGGGATGCATTAATTAGAATTATGATAGTTTTTCTATGAGGCCAAGGCTTGTTCTCCATGCTAGAGCTAGTGTTACAAGAAACCCTAAAAATACTAGTGACAGAAGAAAATAGGAGGTCTCGTTATTTTTCTTTTTTGCTTTAAATCCAAGAAATAATAGTGCAGCTGCAAGCATTGGAGCACCTAATATTGTAGAGGCTTGCGCGATTATTATTGGATCGATACTGCTTTCTGAAAATGGCCCAGCCTTCGAAAATAGAATTGATCCGAATAGTCCTGAAACAAGAACGATACAAGTGAAATGCTTAGACCAAGGTGAATTTATGTTTTCACCAATCCCGCAGCCGTCGGCTAATATGCGCCCTCCAATCATTGCATTTATAAGAAATGAACTCAACGCTCCGGCAAAAATTCCGATTGTGAACACAATCGAAGACCATTGACCGAAAAGATTTTCCAATTGCTTGGATAGATCATTGAGTGAAATTAATTGAATGTCTTTTCCGAATAAGTTTTCTGCAGATGTTAGCATAATTATAAGTGTTATTAAGCCTAGAGTTATTATCCCGATCAAAGAGTCTTTTGTAGACTGATTTATGTTTTTAACATTCCATCCTTTATCTCTAACTAAATAGGATTGATAAAAGGCTCCAGCGATTGAAAAGGTCGTGGCAATAAGAGCAAATATAGGTAATGAAATTCCATGAGGTGGCATTGAGGGGCTAATGCCTTTAACTATTTTTGCTAATGATGGTTTGCTTGCTATGAGGTTCATTAAGAATGCAAGAATCATGATTCCTATTAGGAGTTTCATAGTTCTTTCTATTGGTCTATAAAGACTCTTGGACTTATAAACGATAAGTATTAAAAATGTATTTAATATAATAATGCAACCAAGTGAGAAAAATTTTCGAAATGGTAGATGGTTCGAGTTTTCAACAACCGGAGATAATACTGCTACTATGGCTTGATTGTTAGAAGTTTGGAACCCGGCAGTAATTAGGAAGACCGTGAGCCCTACTATAAATGCGCTTTTTCTCCCTAAATGGGTGGCAATTTCATCGCAAGGTGTTCCATCTAAAGTTAATCCAATTTTCGAAGATAATATTGAGCAAGCAATCATAAGAATAACTGCAACTATTAATACCCATATCATCGAATAACCAAATTGAGCTCCTGTTTTGGAAGCAGATAAAATGCTGCCTGGGCCACAGACCACAGCGGCAACAATTATTGCAGGGCCAAGATTAGTAAGAGTTTTCATAGTTTATACTGCTAATCTATAGGGACTGCTTTCCTAGGATTGTGATTTGTTATTAAGTCGATTGTGTTATCTTTTAAATTTAAGTGCTCTTTGAGATTGGATTTAATTAGAGGGAAGGTGAGAGTAGATCCTGCGAAATTATTATTTTTTGAATCAATAGTGGAGCCATCTATATCTACTTTGATCTTTTTCTGTCCAAGAGTAAATTCACCACTTCCATATTTAGCTCCAGCGATTGCATCAGTAACGGCGATGGCTCTAGAAATGGGAATTATTTTCAGGTAATTCTTTAAAGTAGAAAAAGGTATGTGAATCCCATCTGCAATGAATGTTATCCATATCTTATCGCTTAGAGATAATACTCTTTGGATGATGTTATCATGTCTGTTTAGCAATATGGGGCATCCATTTCCAATGTGAGTGAATATATCTAGTCCTGAATCTATCGACGATTTCAGTTGGTCCATTGAGGGATTACAATGCCCTGCTGCAATTTTAACTCCCATTTTTTGCAGGAGTTTAGTTACATTGTTATTAGGATCTCTTTCTGGAGCCAACGTTACAAGTTTGGTTAGGCCTCCAGAAGATTCTATTATGCGCATCATGTCTTCATTATTTGCAACGATCGCGTGTTTTCTTGGATGTGCACCTATATATCCTTTCTCTTCGTTTAGAAACGGTCCCTCAATATGAAATCCAGCAATAAGGGATTGGCAAAAAGTATCTGATTCAAGGATTCGAGTTATGTTCTTAAGTTTGCTGCACATCCTATTTACAGAGTCAGTGATGATGGTTAGCAAGACTTTATCCACTCCATCTTCTTTGAGGGATTCGCAGGCACAGTGAAGTTCTTCTGGTTTTAGAGACAAGGAATTAAAATCTATTCCAGCATAACCATTAATCTGAAGATCAAAGAAAGTCATTTTAAACAGTCTCAGGTTTGCCTGTTCTGCAAGATTTTAGAGCAGCCCAACCAACATTGGCTGTGTCCTTAGAATTTTCAAAACTCAAAAAAGATTGAGTGTTGTTATGGATGCAATCAATAAAATGTTGAACACAAGCATTGGTTTGATGGTTTACAACATCGCCACTGTCAGGGGTAGACGTTTCTTTTGGCCAGCGATATTCGATAGGACAGTTATTTTGGTCAAGTGGATACACCCAATCTCCATTGGTACTTAATGTTGACCACAATCTGACCTTTTGAGGTTTTGGTAGATAGCTGTCGAATATTAATCCGCCCTTTGTGCCATGGATATTGTGGTAAGCATCGTACCCGTTGGCTATATCAACATTCCCAAAGCAAAATCCGGTGCTGCCATTATCAAAGTTGATCATTATGTTATAAATCGGTTCAGTTTCAAAGCCTCTAGTATTTTTAATGTTTCTAGTGGCAAATACCGATGAAGCTGCAGTTCCATTCGCTTTCATGATATTTAACATCACAGATAATGAGTGAATGATTCCCATTCCGATCGCATCACCCATTATGTCTGCGCTAAGCTTCCACTTTTTCTCTCCATCGATGTTAATGGGATGTCTATAATTCACTTGGATCTGTGTAATTTCACCGAACTCTTTATCTCTAGCCATTTCACATATTCTTTGTTCTAAAGAGTCGAAGTTCATTAGATAATTTACATATGTAACAAGATGTGGGCTTTTATTGGCGATTCGAATTTGCTCGAGGAATTCATTGTAATCCGTGGCACATGGTTTTTCACAGAACACATGCTTCCCAGCTTTCAATGCTTCTATGGATTGTTTCCCATGGTATGAATTAGGACTGCATATAAATACTGCATCTACTTTAGGGTTTGATAGAAGTTCTTCGTATTTTTCAGTGTAGATTTCTTTGTCTGACCCAATTTGATGTAATGTTTTTTCAGCATTGGACTTGGATCTCTGATGTAATGCAATTAGATCAGTATTCTCATTCTCAATGATTCTTTTCATGAGAGTTGCTCCCATCCATCCTGATCCTACAAATCCAACCCCAATCTTTTTTTTTGTTTTTTGCATTAATGATTATAAGTAGTCAATTATTTCTGAAGCGGAATTCTTATCTAAAAATAAAGTGCAGTCTCTATGATTATTTAAAATGGAGGCTGGGCATTTGGGTGTAACTGGTCCTTTAATTGCGTGCTTCACAGCTTTTGCTTTCCTTTTATCAGGAACGCTGCATATAATCTTTTTGCTTTTTATAATTTGCGTGACAGACATGGATATTGCCTTCATTGGCACTTCATCAATTGAGCTGAACCAACCTTCACCTAACTGTTGAGTCCGGCAGTCTTCATCGAGGTCGACTACTATATATGGTTCAGTGGTATGAAAGTTGGCAGGTGGGTCATTGAAAGCTATATGAGCATTTTCACCAATGCCAATAAAAGCAACGTCAATTGGGTTTGATGCAATTTCTTTTCCAGCTTGCAGGCATGCACCTTCAGCACTTTTTTCAGGGTTAATGTAGTGAAATGATTTTAGTGGAGTAGGTAGTTTTGATATGAAACGCTTCCATAGATACAATCTGAATGATGCTGGATGATCTATCGGTATTCCAATGTATTCATCAAGGTGGAATCCATTCACATTTGACCAGTTGATATTAGTTTCTTTTGAAAGTTGTTCTAGCACTCCGAATTGAGAGGCGCCAGTAGCTAATATAATGTTAGCTGTTCCATGGGTGTGAATGGCTTCCCTGATTGCCATTGCGCCTACTTTTGCAGCTTTTTCTCCAAGGTCTTTATGAGTTTCTTCAACGTGGATTTCCATCAGAGCGAATTTTGAGATAAAGATTTATAAGATTAAATTGCCACATCAGATTTAGACACAATTTCAGTCCATGTTTTGGCCATTAGCGCATGTCCTGCTATGGAAGGATGTACTCCATCTGCCGCCCAGTATTCAGCCTTAGTTCCTGCTTTAATTGCATTATCGAACATCTTCTGAAACGGTATAAATATAGTCGAAAACTTTTTAGAAACTCTTTTGGCAGCTTCTCTTCGTTTATCAAATTCAGGAAACCAGTTATCTTTTACTGCCCCACACTTCAGTGCAAATGGTTCACAGATTACAATTGCTGTATTAGGTAAATTGTCTTTGGTTCTTTCTATTAGCTTTGTAAAGCCTTCTTCATAGACTTTTACGCTTCCGTCATAATTACCGTTTAATTTATGCCAAATGTCATTAACACCAATTAATACGCTTAATAAGTTTGGTTTAATATCGATGCAGTCCTTTTGCCACCTTGCGGCGAGGTCAGGTACTTTATTTCCACTAATGCCTCGGTTGTAGATTTTGATTCTTTTTTGAGGCCATTTAGCTAGTGTATGACCAGCAATAAAGTTAGGGTAACCACGTCCTAGCATTCTTGCATTATTAGCGAGCATCTCGTTTTTACGATCTCTTCCTGCGTCGGTTATTGAGTCACCTTGAAATAGGATAATGGTATCCTCATTAGGTTTCTTAAGTTCAGCACTAGAAACTTGATTAGATGATTGTGATAAAGCTATACCACTTGATGCTAAGAATGAGGATTTTAATAGTGTTCGCCTGTTTAGGTTTTTTTCTTTATTCATGAGAAATGCATAAATCTATTAATTAAATGAGATAATGTTTTATTATTAGTGGCTTAAGCTCTTAGTTGAAGTTTTTCTTTTAAGAAATCAATAGTTTGCCCTAAGTTAATAGACTCTAAATATATTAAAAATCTTCAAACCGCTATTTTTATGAAGTTTAAAATACTCATTACAATTTTACTTAATATTGTTTCTTTTGCAAAAGCTGTTGAATTTAAATCTAATGATAGAGTCGTTCTTCTAGGAAATACATTTATAGAAAGAGACGTAAATTTTGGTCATATAGAAACTTATTTATCAATCGCTCTAGTTGATAAGAAGCTCACCTTTAGGAATCTTGGTTGGAGTGGGGATACTGTTCATTGTCATGCTCGCTCGTATTTTGGTCCTCCAAAGGAAGGGTTCAACAGGCTAACTAGTCACATTGAGTTCTTAAAACCTACAATAGTCTTGATCTGTTATGGAGCAGTTGCAGCTTATGAAGGTAAGGATGGAATTGGTAGCTTCGAACAAGGATATGAAAAGCTTATTGATATGATTAGGGCAAAGGCAGGGGCTAGAATCGTTTTAGTTAGCCCTCCACCTTGTGAGAATCTTGGGTCTCCGCTCCCAGATATGGTGTTACAAAATTCCAACTTGGGTATGTACACGGAAGTCATTCAAAAATTGGCAAAGAGAAAAGAATGTGATTTTGTAGATCTTTTTACTGCACTTGGTGCAGGTAAACTTAGAATGGTTCCACCTGTAACAATAAACGGGGTGCATTTCTCATCACAAGGTTATCAAAAAGTTGCTTTAGCCTTAGGTGATGCTCTTAAATTGGAGGGAATTGAAAAAGTGGCTAAATCAGATATGGAAAGGCTTAGGAGTATAGTTCTTGAAAAGAATCGACTCTTCTTTAATCGGTGGAGGCCACAGAATGAAACTTATTTGCACGGTTTTCGAAAGCATGAACAAGGCAATAATGCTAAGGAAATTCCCATGTTTGATCCGCTAATTGAGCAAAAAGAAAAAACTATCCATGATCTTGCTAGTAGTTTTCTTAGAAGAAAAAAATAATAACCATAGATAAATAAATCCTATGAAAAGTTTTCTCTTTATTTGTTTTACCGTAATCCAATCTGCTAATCTTTTAGCACAGAGGAATCTTCCCCAAAGTGAGATTCCAGATCCTAATCCAATGAAACAAATGGAAAGTTTCATTTTAGATGAAGGGTTAGAAATAAATTTATTTGCATCGGACCCAATGATATCGAAACCGATTGGAATGAATTGGGATGAAAATGGTAGGCTCTGGGTGGTAAGTAGTCGTCTTTATCCTCATATTAAACCAGGGCAACGTTCTGACGATCAAGTTATTGTTTTGGAGGATAGTGATGGTAATGGAGTAGCTGATAAATCAACTGTTTTTGCAGAAGATCTTCTTATTCCCACAGGTATCATGCCTGGAGATGGCGGCGCTTATGTTGCGAACTCTACAGAAATACTTTTCATGCAGGATCTTGATGGTGACCTTAAAGAGGATAAGAGAACTGTGGTTCTAAGTGGTTTTGGTACGGAAGACACTCATCACATTATACATGCATTTAGGGGTGGTCCTGATGGGATGATTTATTTTAATCAGTCCATTTATATTCACTCTCATGTCGAAACACCACATGGAGTGAGAAGATTGATGGCTGGAGGTATATGGCATTATCGTCCCGAGACTGGTGAATTAGATGTTTTCTCTCGCGGGTTTGTTAATAGCTGGGGACATGTTTTTGACAGATATGGCCAAAGTTTTGCAACTGATGGTGCTTACGGTGAGGGAATAAATTATGTTTTCCCGGGGAGTGTATTTTTTACTGCCTATAATGCAAAAAGAATTCTTCGAGGATTAAATCCAGGGCAACCAAAGCAATGTGGTCTAGAGATAGTTAATTCCAAGCACTTTCCAGATTCATGGCAAGGAAATTTGATCACTAATGACTTTAGGGGGCACAGAGTGAATAGGTTTGTAGTCAGCGATAGTGGTAGTGGGTTTATTTCTAGACAAGCCAAAGATTTAATTAGAACTAAGCACAAATCTTTTCGCCCAATTGATGTTAAGATTGGCCCAGATGGAGCTCTTTACATTGCAGACTGGTACAATCCTATCATTCAGCATGGTGAAGTTGATTTTAGAGATCCAAGGAGAGATCATGTTCACGGTAGGATTTGGAGAGTAACTTACAAAGGTCGTGACCTATCAAAGCTGCCTAAATTTACAACTAATGACGCTTCTTCAGTTGTAAGTAATCTGCGTTCTCCTGACGGGTTTACGAGACATTTTGCTAAAAGGAATCTCAGGAAGATTAATAGATCTCAAGTAATTGACGCACTTGGAGAATTGGAGCAAACAAAAGATGTGTCAGACGAGGACAAACTTGAAATATTGTGGTCTCATCAGGCGGTAAATGATGTCAATGAAGATCTATTGAAAGATTTATTAAATTCAGAGGATCATAGAATAAGGGCAGCAGCAGTGCGCGTCTTGTACCATTGGCATCAAAAGGTTAAAGAATCTCTGAATTTATTAGATGTTGCGATTAAGGATGATAACCCAAGAGTACGATTGGAGGCAATTTCAACCCTTCGAAATATGGGGACAGGAGAGGCATTCAACTTGATTATGGATGCTTTCGATAGTGAGATTGATGCCAATATTGATTTTGCTTTATGGCTTGCAGCTAGAGAAATGAAAGATAAATGGCTGCCCTTACTTCAAAAAGGAATGATCAATATCAAGGGGCGACATAGTGCACTTCAATTCATTCTAAAAGCATCTGAAGAGCAAGAGGCTTTGAAGCTTTTAGCAGCCTCTCTTTCTTCACCTGAATTAAAAGGATCAGGTTTTAGAGAGCTTGCTTCATTGTATGCCGATCTTGGAAAACCGGAAGATTTGGACCTTCTTTATAATGCAGCTTTGATTAACGAAAGAGTTGTAGATGACAGAGATCATGTTTTTGCTGAGTTGATTAGAGCATCTAAAGACAGAGGAGTTCAACCGAATGACCTTAAATTGAATAAATTAATAAGTTTGGTCCGTAGTAATAATGATCAGGCTGCAAGGCTTTCAGGTGCCTGGAAAGTTCTGGAGGCTAAAGATGTAATTATATCATGGCTTGCTAACGATGATAAGGCCGAGTTGGCAATTGCCGTCCTTGGTGATATGGGCGATGTTGAGAGTATTTCGAAACTAGTGAAACTAGTTAATGATGGCGCTAGAAGTGAGCTGGTTAGGGCTCATGCAATTATAGCAATAGGTAATTCAAGTTTGAATAAGGCAGTAAAACATACTTCGGCTTTAATGGTTGAGGCTAAAAGTGTAGAACCTGTTAAGAAATTGCTCGATTTTTTCCTTGCTCGAAAAGATGGTCCCAAACTATTAGCTGATCAGATTTCTGGTAAGAGAATCAGCTCCGAGATTGCTGGGTTTTCCGTAAGAATTGCTGCTTCATCAGGAGGAGAAACTAAAGAGCTTATTCAAGCGCTATCTAAGGCAGGCTCATTAAAAGCAATCCAATCTGGCCTTAGTGATAAGGAGATGATTGGAGTGATTGATTCTGTTAGGGTTGAGGGTGACCCAGCACGAGGGCAAGAAGTTTACAGGAGGTCAGCTTTATTGTGTCAAAGCTGTCATGCCATAGGAGGAGGAGGGGGGGTGATTGGTCCTGATTTAGTAAGCATGGGGTCCAGTGCACCAGTGGATTATATAATTGATTCTTTATTGGATCCTGCGAAGAAAATTAAAGAAGGCTACCATACGACAGTGATTACGACCAAGCGTGGAGAAGTGATTACAGGTGGGCTTGTAAGAGAGTCTGATGGTGAAGTTGTTGTCAGGATGGTAGACGGTTCTTTTAAAGATATTAAAAGGAATTTAATATCCAAAATAGAGGTTTCTCCTGTTTCCTTGATGCCTCCCGGTTTGACGGCTAGTTTGCGTAAAGATGAGTTTGTTGATTTAGTTAGTTTCCTTTCATCTCTTGGTAAAGAGGGGGCATACAAGACCCCATCTGGAAGATATGTTAGAAGATGGAGGGTTTTACCAATTGACTCTAAGACGAGTGGTCTAATTAAAACAGAAGGTATTCAGTTTACTCTTAGTGGCGAAAATGAGCTTCCTTGGAGACCCGCTTACAGCTTGGTGAACGCAAGGCTTCCTTTGTCTGAAATTGGAATTAATACCGGCTTTAACAATAATCTTAGTATTGCCAAATTTGAAATTGAAGTTTCAATTCCAGGTAAGATTGGAATCAAAATCAAGGATACTGAAGGATTACAGATTCTAACTGGTGGAGAGATGATGGATGCTAATGAAGAATCACACTTTAACTTCACGAAGGGTAATCATGAGATTTTTGTGATTGTAGATCGAGCAGTTCGTAAGTCTGACTTATTAGTTGAACTTATAGACGTAAAAGGTTCTAAGGGCGTGGCTGAGCTAAAGGTCGGTCCATAGTATTTACTAATTTTGGTTCTTATGACTTATCATTAATTGTTCTACTATTTCAGGGAATTTTTTAGCCCAGTTGGTCTTTTCCTCTGGATCCTTTTCAATGTTTGAGAGGAAAATCTTTGCTGCTTTGTCTGCTTCTAAGTGGGAAGGTTTTGACGTGTCTCTGACATTTCCAATTAATTTCCATGGGCCTTCCCTCACTGCCCATTGCTTATTGGGTCCTGTTCCTATTTGCCAATGAAGTGCTTTATGAGGGCTGCTATCTTTTTGAAATTTAATCAAAGGGGTTAGATTTTTTCCGTCAATTTCACTTCTCAGTAGATCTATCCCTGCAAGATCTGCAAGCGTAGGCAGCCAATCACATGAATGAGCAATTTGGTTAATGACTTTTCCTTCTGCCAAATTAGAAGGCCATGATATAATCGCTGGAACTCTGATTCCACCTTCGAAAAGACTGAATTTTGCTCCTCGGTATTTCCCAGAACTGCCTCCGCCAAAGTGTGCTCTTTCTTCAGTTGAGTGTCCATGATCAGATTGGAAAACTATTATCGTATCGTTGGTTAAGCCCACCTCATCAATGTATCTAATTAGGTTGCCAATTCTTGCGTCCTGAGTTGAAACAAAAGCATTATATAGATTTCTTGGATATTTGATATTTTTGTAATGCTCCAACCAGTGGTTATCACCTTGATAAGGGTAATGTGGTGTATTAAGCGCAAAATAAATTAAGAAAGGAGAGGATTGGTTTTTTTTAATAAATTCACAAGCTTCATTAACCATTAAGTCTGGAAAAAATTTACCATCTTCGAAAATTTCTGTTCCATTCCTGTGAAGATCGTGCCTGTTAGGGCCTTGCCAGTAAAAAAAATGTGAGTAGTTGTCGATGCATCCTCCCATATGTCCAAAAGAGTAATCGAATCCCTGTGCGTTTGGCATGTGATCGGGGATGTAACCCAAATGCCACTTACCAATATGAGCTGTTTTATATCCAGAAGCTTTAAAGTGTTCGGCCATTGTAATTTGTTGAGAAGGCATCCCAGGTTTTCCCTTTGTTGACGTCGTGTTACCTGGAACCTGAGCATTAATAGGATACTTCCCTGTTAGTAGACCTGCTCTTGAGGGTGAGCATACTGGAGCCGCAGCATAAAATTGAGTAAACCGTATTCCTCTTTTAGCAATTCTATCTATGTTTGGAGTTTCAAGATCTTTTGCGCCATAGCAACCTGCATCAATTGACCCTTGGTCGTCAGTAAGAATGATGATTATATTGGGTTTTCTGCTGGCTAATACTTGCAATGATGAAATCAGAATAAGTGCAGCGGATATAGTGATTTTTCTTAAACGTGTATTCACGATGATTATTTTTTATTTGTTGTCCTTTAACGATTAGTCTTGAATGATAATTATATTAAACAAAAACATTATATGGTTCGATTAATATTATATACAATTTTAGTTTCTGTTACTTTTAAAGATTTTATAATCGCTTCAGATTGGCCGCAATGGAGAGGTGTTGAAGGACAAGGTCATAGTACTGATGAAAACTTGGCCGTTGAGTGGAGTGAAGAGAAGAATATTGCTTGGAAAATTTCTACTAGTGGAAGAGGTTGGTCTTCGCCCGTAATCTTAAATGAT